>Ga0210044_10007083_pt1 | contig 14464 bp, 11 predicted proteins | sample CryGey13umfilter_2_FD_183959 | JGI IMG/M metagenome (GOLD analysis project Ga0210044, IMG submission 183959) | Groundwater microbial communities from aquifer in Utah, USA - Crystal Geyser 4/9/14 3 um filter (SPAdes) (version 2) | ecosystem: Environmental > Aquatic > Deep subsurface >...
GGGGGGACCCGCCTATAATTTTATTTTCGCTGTTTTTGCCTACATGGTCGTTGCCTGGCTGGGGCAGGCTGTATTGCCAACGGTTATCGGGCATGTGGCGCCGGCATCAGTTGCCGAGCAGTCCGGCTTGCAGGTGGGTGACCGCATTACTGCCGTGCAGGGGCGTGAAGTGCACTCCTGGCAGCAGATGGAAGAGTTGTTGAAACAACGGGTCGGAGAGCAGGCGGAGCTCACGCTTAGTCGGAATGAAAAGACCATGGATTTAACAGTCCGGCTGGCGCAGCAGGAGAAGGATCCGCTGCTGATGGATGTGGCAGGTCAGGTGCTCGGTTTTACACCGGGCTTGCTGGTTAGTGTGGAAGATGTGGTCGAATCATCGCCGGCCAGGCAGGCAGGCCTGCTGAAGGGTGATGTGATTCAGCAGATCAACGGCAGAACGGTCAGTAACGTCAATCAGTTTATTGATCAGGTCAAGGATCATGCAGATCAGGTTGTAAAGATTGTTGTGAAGCGGGAGCAGACTTTACTGGAACTCGACGTTATTCCTGCCGTGGACCAGAATGAGCAGGGCAGGATAGGCGTAAGACTCTCAAGTCAGGCGGCAAACGGTACGGAATTGTATCGCATGGGCGTATGGGATGGTGTGCAGTACGGTTTTGTGCGTACATGGGAGATGACGGCGCTAACTCTGGGTGTGTTCGCTAAAATGGTGACATCGGTTATTTCACCGGATAATCTCGGTGGACCTATTGCCATTGCGCAATTGGCAGGGAAAACAGCCGATATGGGACTGGTTTATTTCCTCAGTTTTCTGGCTTTGATTTCAGTGAATCTCGGCGTATTAAACCTGTTGCCAATTCCGGTTCTCGATGGCGGGCTTCTGGTTTATCTGGGATTGGAAAAGTTGCGCGGCAAGGCACTTTCGCCGAGGTTTCTGGAGATTACACAGTTTATGGGTCTGGCATTGATTGTGACGCTGATGGTTTATGCGTTTTATAATGACCTGTCTCGATTATTCAGGGGATAAGATGGTTGTCTCGTTAAGAAAATGGATTATTACATGCGGAATTCTGCTGGCTGGATTGTTGTCAATCACAGCGGTTTCGGCTGCCGAAGGCAATCAGGATGTGTCATCCCGGATTCTTTCCATTGATGTGGAAGGCAATCGCTATGCTGAAAAGGAAACCATCCTGGCTAAAATGGGGCTCAAGGTTGGCGACATTCTGGATCGACGCCAGTTAAGCAAAGATGTTCGCACGCTGCATCAGACAGACCTCTTTTCCGATGTCAGGTTTACAGGTACGAGAACAAGCCAGGGTATCCATCTTGTCTGTCAGGTCAAAGAGTACCCTGTCATCGCCAGCCTGGAAATCGAAGGTAATGACGAACATGCGACCAAAGATCTGCAGTTGCGCATGAGTCTGAAGCCGGGGCGTATTTTTAACCCTCATAACCAGGAGTCAGATCGGAATTTCCTGCTTAAAGGTTATCTGAAAGATGGATTTTATCAGGTTACAGTGGACTATGTCGCTACACCGAGGGATGACGGCAGGGTCGACCTGCTGGTGAAAATCAATGAGGGCGAGGTGACGCATATCAGTCGCATTCGCTTTATCGGCAACAAGGTTTTCAGCAGTAATATATTGCGTGACGAAATTGTATCCAGACAGATGGATCTGCCTTCGTGGGTCTCTGATAAGGATGTGTTCGATCAGAATCGTTTTGCAGCGGATGCCCAGATGTTGCAGCAGTATTATCTGAACAACGGTTACATTGATATGCAGATTGAGTCGGTGCACTTAGCCATGTCTTCGGATAAAAAGAGTTTTGATCTCTCCTTCAGTATTCATGAGGGAGAGCAATACACTGTATCGAGCACAGATGTGCAGGGTGATCTGGTTCCAGACAAGGAAACCCTGAAAACGCTGATTACTCTGAAAGACAATCGCACATATTCTTGGGCGACGATGCGTGAAAGTCTGGATGCGATTACTGCCAGAGTCGGTGATGAAGGCTATGCCTTTGCCTCTGTGACACCTCTGATGAATCGTAATACGGATGACAGAACTGTTGCCGTTTCATTCGATATTGAGAAGGGTGAAGAGGTTTATGTCGAGCGCATAGAGATTACAGGCAACTTAAAAACTGAAGATCAAGTGGTGCGCAGGGAGTTGAAGCAGTCTGAAGGCGCCCGTTATTCCGGCACTCAATTTGATCGAAGTAAAAAGGAACTCAGGCGCGCCGCCTATGTAGAGGATGTCAGGGTGTCGCTGCAAAAGGCTGAATCCGGTGATAAGGTCAATATGAAGGTGGATCTGACCGAGAAAAAAACCGGTTCCATTTCAGGAGGTGTTGGATATTCACAGGTTGAAAAGGTGACGTTCCAGTCAAAGATTTCTGAAAACAATCTTTTTGGCAAAGGTTATCAAGCCAGCGTGAATGGAACTATAGGCGGAGTGACCCAGAATATTTCAACAAGTTTGACTGACCCCTATTTTCTGGGGCAGAACATGAGTGCGACGGTAAATATTTTCAAGAACCAGAGTGATCCGATCTCTACATCCAGTTATCAGATGGAAAGTGTCGGTGGCGGGCTGGGTTTCGGTCTGCCTATTACCGATGAATTCAATTATAGCGCCTCATACCAGTATAACCGCACTGATCTGAGTATGGTTGTGCCGACGACTTCATTGTTTACGCGGGCTCAGATTGGTCGCCAAACCACCGGTGAGTTGACTCAGAGTCTGACGTGGGACAGCAGGGATACGTTAATGGCTGCTGCGGAAGGCCAGATGCACCAGCTTCGTTTTGGTGTGGCGGGTCTGGGCGGAAAAAACAAATTTTATGACGCTTCATTCTCCAGTAAAGGTTATTTTCCGTTAAATGAGAAAAAGAATATTGTACTGAACCCGGGCTTTGAAGTGGGCTATATCCGGGGGTATGGCAACAAAGATGTGCCTCTCTATCGACGCTACTCACTAGGTGGTGTCGGCAGCGTGCGCGGGTTTGACTCCATGGGAATATCCATACGCGATCCGCTCACACTGGAGCCCGTCGGTGGTGACAAAAAGTTCACTGCTTCGTTGAATCTGTTTTTGCCGTTACCATTTATCGCCACATCAGGGGTTCGCGGGGTAGCCTTTGTTGATGCGGGTACAGTCTGGGGAAGTGCGACTGCAACAATTCCCGGTTTAGCGACTATTAATGTGAAAGAACGATTCTCTTTAACACGCATGCGTTCTTCGGCAGGATTGGGCATTGAATGGCTGTCCCCTGTCGGTCCTATTGGATTGGCCTGGGCTCTGCCGATACGGAGCATGCAAGGTGACTTGCAGCGCAGCTTTGAATTTGTACTGGGCGGATCATTTTAGAAGAGTCTGAATAAGCGTGTCCATACGCTTATTAGGTTTTGTAAAGGTAGTATTTTATTACCTTTGTGTCCAAAATCATGCGCTTGTCGTGTTTATGAATTTGGATGCCCGCGTCAGAGGTGGCACTAGATACACTGAACGGTCAGGGTATCTCTAAGTTTGAATAGAAATAGTAAGGAGTTCTCAATGCAGAAAAGGATTCATGTTCGATCAATCGTCGCAACGCTTGGTGCGATGATGATTTGTGGTGTAACAGTGGCTCATGCCGCAGAGATGAAATTCGGTTATGTTGATATGAAAAGTGCTGTGGAAAACACAGCCGATTATCAGCAGGGCATGAAACGTCTGAAAAGCCTTCAGGATCAGAAAGTGAAAGAACTTCAGGCCCTGGGTGAGAAAATCAGCAGCGCTGAAAAGGATCTGTTGGGTCAGTCCATGGCAATGTCTCAGGATCGTCTGGCAGAAAGACAGCAGGAGTTGAAATCTCTGCGTACAGATTTCCAGCGCAAACAGCAGGATGCTCAGGAAGCATTGGGTGCTGAAAAGAATCGTCTGGATATCAGCATCGGATCCAAGTTTGAAAAGGTCATCACCAGTTTTGGCAAACAGGGTAAATATGACATGATCATGCCCAGGCCAATGTTTCTCTATGTTGACCCGAAACATGACATCACAGCAGACATCACCAAGCTTCTGGATGCGCAGAAGTAAGCGACAGGTGCTCTAGTGGAATCCGTATCTCTTCATGACGTCGCCGGGTTTGTCGGTGGCATTGTTGAAGGATTTGAAGGTGATGCAAAGCAACTGCTTATTTCGGGTGTTAATACGCTCAGCGCCGCTGATGCAAATCAGATTTCTTTTCTGGCCAACAAGCGCTACAGGGATGCGGTAGCGCAGAGTGCCGCTGCTGCCGTGCTGATGTCTGCCGGTGATAGCGGCTTCGGCAGGCGCTGTATTATCCGCGTGCGCGACCCGTATCTGGCTTTTGCCCAACTTCAACGGCTGTTTCACCCCGAACAACAGGCTGCTGGCAGCAGGCATGATTCGGCGGTCATCCATCTTTCAGCGAACCTTGCTGAGGATGTGGATGTCGGCGCCAATGCCGTGATTGGTGAGCATGTAAGCATAGCTGCAGGCAGCAGAATCGGTGCCGGCTGTATTGTCGGTGATCGCGTCACGATCGGGAAGAACTGTCTGTTACATGCAAAGTCTGTTGTGGCTCATGACTGTGTGCTGGGTGACGAGGTGTATTTGCAATCCGGAGCCGTGATCGGTTCGGACGGTTTCGGTTATGCCTGGAACGGTCAGAAACATTTGAAGATTCCACAGGTCGGGCGCGTTATTCTTGAAGATGACGTAGAAATTGGCGCCAATACCTGTATTGATCGCGGCGCTATCGGTGATACCGTCATCGGGCGCGGCGTCAAACTGGATAATCAGATTCAGATCGCCCACAATGTCCATGTTGGTGCGTATTCAGTGATGGCCAGTCAGGTTGGCATTTCAGGTTCGACTGTTATCGGGCAGGGGTGTCAGTTCGGTGGGCAGGCCGGGTTGGCCGGTCATCTGTATGTTGGCGATGGGGTGAAACTTGCCGCCAAAAGCGGCGTCATGTCCGACCTTGAAGCCGGCGGCACTTATGCGGGAGCACCGGCTATGCCGCACCGTATGTGGTTGAAAGTTTCGGCTTTGACGATGAAGTTACCCGAGATCTGGAAAGCACTGCGTGAGCGTTAACTTACAATATTAAATCGATAAAATATCAGGGAGAATCAAATGCCGGAATTAAATATTGATCAGATTATGGAGTTTTTGCCGCATCGGTATCCATTTCTGCTGATTGACCGGATACTTGATTTCGAGAAAGAGAAATCGATTCGGGCGCTGAAGAATGTGACCATCAATGAGCCTCAGTTTACCGGGCATTTCCCCAATCATCCGGTCATGCCGGGTGTGCTGCTGGTGGAAGCCATGGCTCAGGCCGGTGGCATGCTTGCCTTCCAGTCTGTTGAGGATGATCGTGAATATCTGGTCTATTTTACCGGCATTGACGGCGTACGTTTCCGCAAACCTGTGCGTCCGGGCGATCAGGTCATTTTTGAGCTTACCTGTCTGCGTCGCCGTGGCATGATGTGGAAATTGCAGGGTCAGGCATTTGTTGACGGCAAACTTGTCTGTGAAGGCATTCTGATGGCAACCCTGGTGCCGCAAGAAGCCGCATGAGTACGCTTATCCATCCCACAGCCATTGTTGATAGCGAGGCGGAGCTTGGCATAGGCGTTACCATTGGTCCTTACTGTGTGATAGGTCCGGATGTGGTGATTGGTGACCGCTGCGAGTTGATGTCGCATGTGGTTGTAACCGGACACACCTCTATGGGCTCCGGAAACAGGGTGTTTCCCTTTACTTCAATCGGACAGATCCCTCAGGATTTGAAATACCACGGTGAAGACTCTCAGGTCATTATCGGTAACAACAATCAGATTCGTGAAAATGTGACGATAAATGCCGGTACTGAAGGCGGCGGCATGGTCACCCGTCTGGGCGATCATAACCTGTTGATGGCCTATACCCATATCGCACATGACTGTATTCTCGGTAATCACATTGTGCTGGCCAACTGCTCCACACTGGCCGGCCATGTCGAGGTTGATGACCAGGCTATTATCGGCGGTCTCTCCGCTATTCAGCAGTTTGTACGTATTGGCAGCCTCGCCATGATTGGTGGTATGTCCGGTGTGACCAAAGATGTGCCGCCATACTGTCTGGTTGCCGGTGGCTATCGTTCAGGATTAAGCGGTTTGAATCTCGTGGGTCTGAAACGCAAAGGTTACAATCTTGAGCAGATCAGTCATCTCAAGGAAGTGTATCGCATTCTGTTACAGGAAAAGGGCAAACGTGAAGAACAGCTTGCCCAGGCCGAGGCGCTGCTTAGCGAAGATGATGAAGTCGGACGCAGTATGGTTGAGTTTATTCGCACTGCCAAACGCGGTTTAACCACGCATCGCCGCGACTCCTGATACCTGCAGCCACATGAAAAAAATCGGCCTTATTGCCGGATATGGACATTTCCCACTGGAGCTGGCGACATCGCTTGCGGCCGCCGGTTTTGAGGTTCATACCGTTGCTGCACGCGAAGAAACCTACCCTGAAATTGAAAAGCTGACCGCATCGACATGCTGGCTGCATGTGGGACAGATCGGCGGCATGATCAAGGCCTTCAAAAGAGCCGGCGTAGAGCAGGTGGTGATGGCCGGTAAAGTGCGCAAGTTACATCTGTTTCGCAACTTCAGGCCGGATCTGACGGCTGTAAAAGGTCTGTTGCGTATGAAAGACCGGCGTGATGACTCAATACTCAACACCATTGCCGACCTGTTGGCTGAATCAGGCCTTACCTTGATTGATCAGACGCTGTATGCCGGTGATATGCTTGCCGGAGCCGGGCATCTGGCAGGACCTGCGGCAAAGAAGCGCCATGATGATATCGCATTCGGATTTACTCAGGCCAAAGGTGTTGCAGGGCTTGATATAGGGCAGACTGTTGTGGTTCAGGATCAGGCTGTACTGGCTGTTGAGGCCATTGAAGGCACTGATGAAGCGATCAAGCGGGGTGGCTCTCTTGGCAGTGGTAAAGCGGCAGTGATCAAGGTGGCCAAACCGAAGCAGGATCTTCGCTTCGATGTGCCGGCAGTCGGTCCTGACACACTGGAAACCATGAAAGCATCAGGTTGTAATCTATTGGCCGTAGAAGCCGGGAAAACACTGATGATCGAACGTGAGCGTTTTTTTGCCATGGCAAGCCAGTATGGCATCTCGGTTTATGGTTACACTCCTGATTGAATCCACACGCTGTTCTGCGGATTTGAGCAGGTGAGACATTTTTTTGTCAGTGCCGGTGAAACGTCCGGCGATTTCCATGCTGCAACCGTCGTAGCTGAATTAAAGAAGCGTTTTCCTGAAGCAACAGTGACAGGTGTAGCCGGCAGCCAGATGATCGAACAGGGGTGTGAACCACTGCATCATATGCATGAACTCAATGTGATGGGTATCGGTGATGTGCTGCGTTCGCTTTCACGTATTCGCAGGATAGAGCAGTCCATTCTTGACTGGTGTACCGGTAGCCGACCTGATGCGGTTGTGCTGGTTGATTTCTCCAGCTTTCATATGCGCCTTGGCCGCAAACTCAGAGCTTTGGGTATTCCTGTTGTGCATTTTATTGCGCCGAAACTCTGGGCCTGGGGAGCCTGGCGTGTGAGTAAACTGAAACAGTCGCAGGACAGGCTGGCCTCCATTCTTCCCTTTGAAACGCAATGGTTTGCCAAACATGGCATTGAAGCGACCTATGTGGGTAATCCCAGTGCGATCGCCTGTGAAAAGGGCTGGTCAGAAGCAGAACTGAAAGAGCGGCTCGGTGTGAGGCCAGAGCAACCCCTGCTGGCGCTGCTGCCGGGCAGTCGTCCGCAGGAATTAAAATCACATGTTGCCATTCTGGCCCAAACATTGGCGGCTGTACGCCGCGAAATTCCGCACGTGGCATGCGTAGTGCCACTGGCTCCGGGCGTGAAAATGGAAACCCTGGAGCCGTTATGGGAGCAGGGGGCCGTGCCGATTTCGCGAACGGAGCCCGGTTATGCGCTTAGAGCAGATGCCGCTGTAGCCGTCTCGGGAACGGCCACGCTGGAGCTGGCGCTGTGGAATGTGCCAACGGTACTGATTTATCGCGCTTCACCGCTGATGGCCTTTCTTGCCCGCAGGCTGGTAAAGCTCAATTGTGCGGGGTTGGCTAATATTGTTCTCGGCGATCGGCCTGTGATGCCTGAGTTAATTCAGCAGGATTGCACGCTGAAGAACATTCTCGCCAGTTTGTTACCCTTAATGAGCGATGGTGAGGCAGCCGGGCTACAGCGCCGGCAGTTTGTCCGCTTGCGGGATTTGTTGGGGCAGAAGATACCTGCAGCCGGTGTTGTCGATATGGTTGACTCGCTCTTGCAGCAAAAAGGCGGCTGAACAAGCCGGCCTGTCAACGAAAATTCAGTGGACTACTTCCTGATCCATTGTCCCGAGGGCGACTGAATATACTGCCCGGAAGGTGTTTTTTCGATCGCCTTCCTGCCTGCCAACACTTCCACGGCCTGCAGGCTGGTGCCATTGCTTTGCGCGATATTCTGATAGGCCGCACGCCGCTGATTATTGATACTGCTTACCAGCGCCTGCACATCACCGGGGGCACTGCCAACGATGCCCAGATATCCGTTGGGTTGCTCACCGATCTGACCGGCTGCTTTGGCCTGCTGCAGATCAGCCGACCAGGCATTGCCAGCATTCATGCCGACCATAGAGAACATCATTGTTATGATGGCGAGCAGAGAGAATAGAGTAGTTTTAGCTTTCATGTTGAACCCCTTGCCTAGAACAGGCCGCTGTCTTCAGACAGAACGTTTTCCAGGTCCTTCTCAACTTTTACCCGGATTTCATGTTCGATTTTGATATTCATGTTGATAGTGATGGGTTTGTCCGGCGCTTCCACCTTTACCGTCGGGTTGCAGGCCGACAGTGAAGCGAGCGTTGCCAGCAACATCACAGAGCTCCTGATTCCATTTCGCATAATGCATACCTCTGACCGTCTTCATGTTAGAGCATAGACCTGCTGTTTCTCGCCGTCCAGCCGTAGAAATTACTACTTCTTCATTTTTTTCTGCACTTTCTTTTCAAGACGGTCGCTGATGTCGTTCGCCATGCGCAGGCTTTGCAGCAGTTTGAGCACATTTTCCTCGATATTGAAGTTGAACTCAATCGGCCTGCCTTTTTCATATCCGGGATTGTTGCCCTTGAGGCTGAGTTGCAGGGCCAGCTGCCCATCGGGCTGATAATCGGCCTGAATATGCAACAGCTTGAAGCGGAAGTCGCTGAGGATCTGCATCGCCATGTGCGTGGCAGTGTCCGTTGCTGCAAGTTGCTGCACAGAAGCCGAGCCCAGATAGCGAATCAGACCGCCGGGATCTCTCGACGTAAGCTTGCCGGCGGTCATTTTCAGGCCGCTGTCAGTCCAGTCGAACGGCAGCATGCCATCGAGTTTACCTTCGGCAGTTAACCCTTCCTGCTTCCTGAATTCAGCAAGCTGGCCTGCATCAATGTGCGCAAGTCTGATAAGGAACGGATTGCTTCTGCGACCTGTATCAATGTCGATCTTCTCGCTGCTGATCAGGCCTCCCAGCGCTTCTGCTTGCAGGTCGGTGATTTGTACTCCGACGGGGCCATCAAACGGGTAGTTCACGGTTGCTGACATGCTGACATTCGACAGTGGCAAGCCGGGATCAAGCGTATCTGCATGGAGTGTGTTGGTGGTGATGTGAAGTGCCCGGTCATTCAGGGAGAGATCCATGTCGGCGTTAAGACCGGTAAATGTGGTGGTCTGGTAAAAACCCTTCATGTTTTCCAGATCAAGGCTGATCTCGCCGGTAAAGGCTTTACTGGCGTTCCATTGCAGTTGGCCTTTGCTGTTAAACGTGCCGCCCTGCATGCCGACCCTGCTGCTGTCGTCCAGCATACGTGCCAGAAGTGGAGCTGCAGCGGTCAGTGCCACAGGCCTGAGGCTGAAGTTCAGCTTGCCTGACTCCTTTGCAAGGTGGTGGCTCAGGCTCCAGTCCAGATACAACATATGATCGTTGCTAGCCAGGCTACCATTTGCTGTAACCGGTTCGTGGCTCAAGTCGAATTCGGCTGCCAGTTTGAGCGCAGGTATTTTATTCACTTTGTCTGTGCGAAGTTCGAATGCGTTAATCTGTATGCTGCCGGCAGGGGAGGTTAGTTTGCCGGGCTTCAGCCTGATGTTGATACTCTGGCTGCTTAAACGTTTGTCCTGCCATTGTACCGTGCCTGTATTAACAGCTACTTCCGTAGCCTGGACAAGCTGCAGGCCGGGAACCTCCGCCACAGTGAGTTGAAGCGGACGCAGCAGCCTGATGTTCAGGTTTGGTATACTCATATCTTCGCTGTGGAGGTTCTGTAGCTGCAGTCCGCTTCCTTTGTTCAAAGAGAGGCTCAATGGCTCCAGGGTGGTAAATGTGCCGGTCATGGATTTGAACGAGAGTCGGGATTTTAAGCGATCACCAAAGCGCAACAGCGAGTTGTCGGTAATTTCCCATGATCCACTGCCTTGTTCATATGCGACACTGCTGTTGAGTAATACAGTGAACGCCTGGCTGTTGTTCACCAGTGTTGTATCCATAGATAGTTCGGCATTGAGTGTTAACGCTTGCAGCAGGCGATCTCTGTCCGAGGTGCTCGGCAGCGAGGCTGTCCAGGTAAGCTGCATGTCGCCCGTTAAGCTGTGTTTTGGCATTTCCACCCAGCTGCCCAGTATTTCATCCAGTGCTGCAAGATTGGCATGCATACTGCCCTGCATCGCTATCAGTGATTCCTGTTCAGTGATCAGGCATTCAGCGCGCACAATTTCAAGATTGCCGCGGCTAACGTTGCCCCGGCACTGTCCCTGTGCATTCAGTGACAGTGCCGCCTGCAAGCCCTGGCCGTTGCCGGTCTCACTCATGCTCAGTGACAGAACCTGATCGCGGTAGCTGGCCTGGCCACTAAGCTCCTGCAGCATATCTCCGTTCACATCAAGACGGCGCAGGAAAATGTGATCGATATTCACTTTTCCGATGGGAATCTGTGAAAAGAGCAGAGCCGGAGAGGCCAGAATCAGAGCGCTTTCCGGCTGCACTTGTGGTGTGGGATGCAGTAAAATATCAATGGTCTCAAGACTCAGGCTGTCGATCTGTTGCCGGAGCAGACCGGGGATGTTGTAAGAAAGCGTCGCATTCACACTGTCGAGCTCCAGTCCACCCTGCTGCTGTTTCAGATGCAGACGGGAAATACGGCTCTGTTGCAGGCCGATATCATCGATATCCACGATGACCTGCTGAAACCCCAAATTCTCCAGTTCATGCCGGGCTATGTTGGCTAGCCACCAGGGCGCGCTGAGCCAGGCCACAGCGGTAGCTGCGACTGCAAATAACAAAGTTCCGACCAGCAGGCGAACAAGGCGCATAATCTGATTTTACATGATTGAGTGCGGAAGACCAGAAGCAGGACGCTAAGCAAACGCTGATTAATTCTGCGTTTCCGTGCTGGCCGAGGATGGGCTGACCATTTCGCAGGAGGCGAAATGGCCTGACTATCAGGAACCGAAGGTGAACCACATGGATGTGGTGAGTATTTTTGTCAGGATGGCAATAAATCAGCATCTCCCTAACTGCAGTCAGGCGTGAGAGAGGTGCAAAAAGAGCAGGGGTATTACAAAGCATTCTATCTGTTTAAGTAGTGGAATGTCACTGGATGCTTACCTATACTGATTAGCATGAGTGTGAAAATAGTACTGAGTTGTCTGATGTTATTTGCCTTGCATGGCAAGGCAATGGCAGAGCCCGGTGATGTTGTTGATGCCGTGCAGATGCGTGGCTGGGTTGAGCAATTCAAGCAGTCCGATCACGGTCCCTTTGAGCGTATTCGCTGGTTTTGCAAAGATGGAGCCATACTGGAACCGGTCGAAAGTGCCTGTCGTGATCATGGCGGCGGCAGACAACATGGTGACTGGAAAAAAGCTGTTTTACAGATGCGGCAACAGGGTTACCTGGTTGCCAATGTTCTGGCCGCACTCGATCCCGATCAGTTTATCGGGGATGAGGCGCGACTGGATGATCTGCGACAGGTGTTGCTGGAGCAGTTTCTTGTCAGGGCAGACGATGGCTGGGTGTTCCGGCGCTCCCGTTTTTTATACCGGGGCTCACTGCAGATAGAGGATGAACAGGTTGCGGCATCAAGGATACTGCTTGCGCTGCTGGCTGATGCGGCCTGGTCCTCCCCGGAGCGGTTTCTGTTGTTGAGGGAAGTCGTGCGTATGTTGCCCCTTCCCGGCGAAGCACAATTGGCAACAAGGGTGCGCCAGATGGCAACAGACATAGGTGAAAAGGACACGGGATTTCAGAGTCTTCGCGTTAAAATTCACAGTCTTCCTGATGATCAGGATCCCGCCCGTGTAAGGGCCTATGCTCTGGTTTCCGGAAAAGAGTTGCTGCGGGAAGGCTATGAGCATATGGCGACGTTGCTGGACGAACTCTATGCTCCGCGTACGGGAGCCATGCAACTGATGCGATTGGCCAGGGATTCGAAAAACCGCGCATTTACCAGTCAGATTGATGAGGTGGTGAAGGGGCTTGCTGAAAGTCGGGATGCCGAACAGGTTATTGAATTTATAGCCTTTAAAATGCGCCTTTGGCGCCAGTCATTGCAGATCAGGAATAAGTATTCGCCGCTGGATCGCCTGCGGCTGTTACAGGCATCGCTGATACTGGAGCGCGAGTTCTCTGTGCGCAGTATCCGCCTTGCAGAGTCCTCCCCCCAGGCGAGCCGGTTGATCCGGCTGGGCTGGTTGCGACATCATGTGATTGCGTTGTATGGCTCAGGGCTGATATCCGAGCGGCAGAATCGGGCATTCCAGACCGAAATGACTATGCTGCTTGCGAACAGGTCATCATCAGTAGGTGACTATCATGCGGCGCTGCGCTATCTGGCACGCGTGCCTCAATGGGCACAGCGTTCGCTGGAGTTTCACTTTTCCGGCGCTGTGGAGCGCTGGTCAGTGCTGACACCTCTGGCCGGGCATCTGGTGCCTGACCGTTTGCGGGAGAGCCCCCTGTTGGGGTTTTCACAGGTGCTGGATCAACTGCTGGCTGATGCCGGGCGGTTGGCGGGCATCAGCCACAAGGTGTTCGGAATCGAAATTAACAGCAGTTTGCGGGCGCTTAACCCGGGCCTGAGCCGTGGGGTGTTGCTGATGCCGCCACCTGACGGGAAGCCATTCAGAAGCGATGGTATCTACATATTACCTTCAACGACACAGGAGCTGCCGCCGGTGGCGGGCATTATTACCAGCGGTGAAGGAAGTTCTCTCTCTCATGTTCAGCTACTGGCACGTAATATGGGTATTCCCAACCTGGTGGCGGATGAGGAGTTATTGCTGGCACTCAGAGGCCAGGTTGGTGAGCCCATTGTGCTGGCAGTCAGTCGCCGTGGATCAGTGGTGATTGAGAGAGATGCGCCCAGGTGGGACAAGGTGTTCGGAACCGCTGTAGCTGCCGATAATGTGAAAATCAGTGCGGATATGAACAGGTTGAATCTTCGTGATCACGCGATGTATGCACTGCGCCGCGTCAGGGCTTCTGATTCGGGGCGTATTGTAGGGCCTAAAGCAGCCAATCTTGGTGAATTGCGCAGCCACTATCCGGATAGGGTTTCCCCGGGGCTGGTGATCCCTTTGCTGTATTTCGCAATCATCTGAATAAACCGCTCTATGAAGGCGGGCCTGCAGTGTTCGACTGGATGCGCTCGGAGTACGGGCGGCTGAAAAAGATCAGTGATACCGGACTCAGGCAGAAGGAGACAGGTGCATTTCTGAGTCGTTTGCGTGAATGGATCACCACCACTGATCCGGGCACAGCGTTTCGCCAGCAGCTGTATTTTACATACGGACGTGTATTCGGTACCCATGATGATGCGGGTGTGTTTGTGCGCAGCGACACCAATGTTGAGGATCTTCCCGGCTTCAGCGGGGCAGGACTAAATCTGACCTTGCCGAATGTGGTGGGTCAGGAAGCGATTGTGAGTGCCATACAAAAGGTGTGGGCATCACCGTTCTCCGAGCGTGCTTATGCCTGGCGTCAGGCACATATGAGTCGTCCCGAACATGTTTATCCGGCGGTTCTGCTGTTACGTAGTTTCGCTTCAGAGAAGTCGGGTGTCATGGTCACCGCTGATGTGGATAGTGGTGATCGCAGCTGGCTTACCATTGCTGTCAGTGAAGGGGTTGGCGGTGCTGTGGATGGACAGGCTGCCGAAGAGATCAGGGTGGAGCGCAAGACCGGACGGGTGCGTCTGATGGCGCAGGCAACGGCGCCGCGCAAGCTGCATCTGCTTGCCACTGGCGGTGGAGAGAAAATTGCCGCGAGCGGTAGTGAACAGTTGCTTTCTGCTGCAGAAATAGAGCAGTTACGCCAGTTCGCTGACGATGTTGAAAAACGGTTTTCACTTCCGCG
>Ga0210044_10007084_pt1 | contig 14464 bp, 13 predicted proteins | sample CryGey13umfilter_2_FD_183959 | JGI IMG/M metagenome (GOLD analysis project Ga0210044, IMG submission 183959) | Groundwater microbial communities from aquifer in Utah, USA - Crystal Geyser 4/9/14 3 um filter (SPAdes) (version 2) | ecosystem: Environmental > Aquatic > Deep subsurface >...
GACACACTGATCATCGGCCAGGGCCTCGCAGGCTCAATCCTTGCCTGGAAACTGATGCAACAGAGTCAATCCGTGCTGGTGATCAATCAGGAGGATAGTCCGTCGGCATCACGGGTGGCTGCAGGTCTGTTTAACCCGGTCACCGGCCGTCGATTTGTGTTGCAGTCTCAAGCAGAGCAGATCATTCCTGCTGCCCGTAAATTTTACAGCCAGCTTGAACAGCATTTCGAGCAACAATTCTTTTTTGAGAAACCCATGCTTCGCATCATCAAAAATGAGAAGGAACTGGCGGGCATTCAAAAGCGGAAAGCCGATCCGGCTTATGCAGCGTATCTTGGTGAAATTGGCAACCACACACTGATCAACGCCCCTCTGGGCATCCTGGAACAGCATCAGACGGGCTACCTTGACACTAATGCCCTGCTTGATTGTCTGAAGGCTTATTACTTGATGCAAAACAGCTATACCACGACCCATCTTGACTACAGCGATATCGAACTCACCAGCACCGGCATCCACTGGAACGGCATTGATGCCAAACGCATGATCTTCTGCGAAGGTTTTATGGGCAGATATAATCCGTGGTTTAACTGGTTACCGTTTCAGCCTGCCAAGGGAGAAATTCTGACGCTGAAGTCAGAGTCAGCGCTACCCGATCAAATTATCAACGGCGGCCGCTGGTTGCTGCCATTGCATCAAGGCACATATAAAACCGGCGCTACCTATGATCATAATCTGTCGGCAATCGCTCCAACCGGAAAAGCAAAAGTTGAACTGATCGAGGCCATGCAGCAGTTGCTGGTCGACAGACCTGAATATGAAGTCGTGGATCAAAAATGCGGTGTGCGCCCCAATACGCTGGATAAGAATCCCTTTATCGGAATTCATCATGATCACCCGCAGCTGGGTATATTCAACGGATTCGGCTCTAAAGGATCTATGCTGATCCCTCACTATTCCGGAAAATTTGCAAATCACCTGACGGGTGACTCCGAGATTCCTGCCGAAGCAGATATTATGAGAATCAAATGACCCGGGTTTCTCTCACCCAACAGGTACACGATACCCTGCACCCACTTTTCAGACCCGGAACTATTGCCATCGATGCAACGGCAGGAAACGGTTTTGATACCCGGTTCCTTGCCATGCATATTGGTGCAAGCGGAAGCGTGTTTGCCTTTGATATTCAACAGCAGGCCATTGAAACCACCCGCAAACGCCTGCAAGAGGAAGGCCTGCTTGATCGCGTTGCGCTGATCTGTCGCGGCCATGAAACCATACTGGAGGAAATTCCGGCTGCATTGCACGGGTATGTCGATATCATTCTTTTCAATCTCGGTTACCTGCCAAAAACCGACAAGTCCGTTATCACTGAGACATCGACTACGCTGAAAGCGCTCGACAGTGCACTTAAATTACTTTCTGTGAGCGGTTACATCTCCATTCTCGCCTATCCGGGCCACCCCGGTGGTCGCGAAGAAACAGAAGCCGTTAAAGCATGGGCAAAAAATCTACCTCAAGATTCATTCAACGTTCGCATTCATAAACCGGAAACCAACAGCGGCACCTCGCCTGAATGGATTGAAATCGTCCACTCGCCAAACGGTCACTCCTTTGGCCTGCCCCATCAGCAAGCACTGTAACTACTGGAAAAACAAACAGCTAAACACCCCGGTACAGCAATCGCACCAAGCCTGTTCTATCATAAAGCAACACCTTCGCCCCCGCAAAAGTAATAAACAGTAGCGGTTACATGTCTACAAAATAGGTTTTCCAGGCAGCAGTCAGACTCGCTTCGGTCAACTCCGGCTGATTACACTGGTACTCAGCAAAATCAATAACGTGATTGATCAGATCGCGCGGATGACAGGCATTAAGCGGCCGTCCTGAGCTGCGGTAAAAGCTTTCCAGCAGGAAATCGAGCATCTCCTGCCTGTACTCGACACCACTGGATTCACACACACCCCTGAAAATATGCTCGAACTCATGCTCTGCAGGATGATCGACCTTGATCTTGTAGCGGATACGGCGTAAAAATGCTTCGTCGACCAGATCTTTCGGCTCAAGGTTAGTGGCAAAGACCACCAGTTGATCGAACGGAATCTCGAATTTGATACCGCTCTGTAGTGAAAGGAAGTCGGTGTGCCGCTCAAGTGGAATGATCCAGCGATTCAGAAGATCCTGCGGATCTGTCCGCTGACGCCCGAAATCATCGACGATAAAGATACCGTTATTGGCCTTCATCTGCAGCGGGGCCTGATAAAAATGGGTGATCGGGTTGAATTCGAGGTCAAGCATGTCGAGGTTAAGTTCACCTCCGGTCATCACAACCGGCCGCTCAATCTCCAGCCAGCGATGATCACGAAGATCGTGCCGCATCACTTCGCCTGCTTCACGCTCCGGCTCATCCTGCTTCACCAACACATGCGACACTGGGTCGTAAACGACGATCACATCATTATCGACCAGCACCGCATAAGGAATATATACCGCCTCCGGCATCATGCTTGCGATAGCCTCGGCAATTGAGGTTTTGCCATTTCCGGATGGTCCGTAGAGAAACAATGCACAACCAGAGTTAATTGCAGGACCAAGCTGGGCCAGCAGATCACTGGTAAGAACAAGGTGAGAAAATGATCCCGCCATACCGACCTCATTCACCTTAATATTTTTAACCGGCTGCATTTCAATCATGAGCCGATAGGCATCAAGAGATACTGGCGCCGGCCCGATATAGTGTGAAACATGTATCAACTCCTGCGCTCGGCGAATTCCACGATCGGTCAACACATATCGGTTGGAGAGTCTTCCAAGACCGGATGATCCCCTTACCTCAATAATCTTTTTATGCTGAATCTCCTCCAGTACCCCATCGATAATCGTAGCCGGAAGCTTCACCCGATCAACCACATCTTCCAGCGTGAAATCACCAAGCGTAGATAGATGTTTAATCACAAGAGCGACAATAAAGGAGTGCCTTAAGCCAGTCTCTTCAATCGATTGCGGCGCTTGCGGCTTGCGCGTGAGACCCTCCCCCGGCTCGAGATCGGTAAGCAGTTGTTTATCTTTGAGTTGATCGCCAAGAAGCATTGCCATAACAACCTCCTGAAAAAAAGTGCAACCGGACGATGCGGGTTCATCCATGTGTGCAAACAGATAAACCGTAGCGCCAGAAACAGCACTAGCTATTACAGTATAGCCTATCCTCAATTGGTAACCGAAATAATATCAAATCTGCAGGCAAATCGTCGGCTCAAAAGATGTCATTAAATTTAGCTGACGGGCATTAACAATGGCAACTTCAGCAAGACACCCAGTACGGAATCTTCGCATAAGTGTGATGTTCGCATTATCCGCCACCCCCTTTATCCAGACAGGTTTCTATGTGGCCGGATCACGATAAAGTCAGTACTCACTGATTGAACACATCCTGAAAAATCAGACTAAATCCTATTCCTGAATTCCCCTTGTCTCTATATAATCCAAACATTGCCGTGAAACACCGTTTAAAGAAGAGACCATTAAAATAATTTGTGCACACATAAAAAGTATGGGCTATAATACTATCGCATGGAGAGCATGCAAAAGAAGGTCACCAAGGAGGCCATCATGCTAAGAATCTTTAACTATCTAATGAGTTACACTATCCGCAGCGATAAAAAAGAGCGCGGTGCCACCATGGTTGAATATGGACTGCTCGTTGCATTAATTGCACTCGTTGCAATGGTAGGCGCTGCACTTTTAGGTGTTAGCCTTAATGACTTGTTCGGTGGTGTGGCTACTACGATCGACACACAGGTCCCAGAATAAGAAACTACTTTCTAAGACCTAGGCAATTGTAATGCCATGAAGTTTACCGCCATTGTTTTCTCGTATTAATCCAGGGGACAATGGCGGTACTGGCATGAAAGAGGATATATATTATCTATATCCACCAGTGCTTTGAAAGCGATGCACACTGTCTCGTGGCATCACCACGCTAGGTCTGTCTTCGGAACAAGATCGTTTCAGGAGGTCAGGTTATGCAAAAACGCGCGATAATTATGTTACTTGTCGCACTGGTCATGGGCGGCATTGCTGTGTCGCTGGTGAACACTGCCATTAAAGATAAAGATGGCGATATGACCGGTGTTTCTCCACTGGCAGTGATGCAGGTTGTAGTAGCTGCTGTGGATCTTGATATCGGGGATCGACTAAATGACTCCAAGCTGAAGATGGCAGAATGGCCAAAAGCAAGTACGCCTGAAGGGGCTTATACAACAGCCGATTCGCTGCTCGGAGAAGAGCCACCTGTAGTTATCAAGGAAATGAAAAAGGGAGAAGTTGTTCTTCCTTATAAACTTTCCGGACATGGCGCTCGAGCCGGTCTGACTCCAAAAATTCCAAGCGAAATGAGAGCCATGACGATTTCAGTTAATGAAGTTCGCGGCGTCGCGGGTTTTGTGCTGCCGGGAGATCGCGTTGATATTCTCTACACATCGCCTGTCGAAGGTAACAGAAACAGTAACAAGCATATCACCAGAACTATTATCCAGAATCTTCTGGTACTGGGTGTGGATCAATCCGCCTCTGAAAAAGAGGACAAACCTCAGGTGGTGAATGCCGTTACCCTGTTGGTCACCTCCAAACAGGGGAATGTTCTGGCTCTGGCTCAAAAGACCGGTGAACTCACACTTCTGCTGAGAAATGAGGGTGATGTCGTTGTTTCCACAGATGACTCTGCCACTATGGCTGATCTGAATAAACGGACACAAAAGGCCACTTCCTCCAGAAAGTCAGGAAGTGGAAATTACACCAGTGTAAATGTTATTCGTGGCTTAAGCAGCACGACATATTCAACAAAATTGGCTGCTCCAGCCAAAGCTCCAACGAGTGTAAATCCTGGAACCACTGATCAGGAAAGGGGTGTAAGATGATCGCACTTATGACTAACACCAATAAAAACAAAATAACCAGTTGCTTGCTATTGATTATTGCTTTGGTTGCGCTTCCTGCTTATGCCACGGATTCATTCAGCATTGATCTTAATGATGCGTTGAAATCTAGCGAACTGAATCTGGCAGTTGGGAAATCAAAGGTCATCAACTCGCCTGTGCATATCAAGGAGATCGTTATAGGCAGCGCTGAAATTGCAGACGTAAAACTATTGAACTCCAGAAAGGTACTGATTGTGGGAAAATCGGCCGGATATACCAACCTGGTATTCCGCGACAGCAGAAAGAATCTGATTGCTCTTCTGGACGTCACTGTGGGGTATGACATTGAAGCTGTTAAATTCAAATTGCATCAGTTGCTACCGCGCGAGCAGGATATTCAAGTGCGCAACGTGAATGGAATGGTAGTTTTGTCGGGCAAAGTCAGCAGTTCGCTGGCCATGGATAGTGCACTGGTTGTTGCTAGAAGCTTTGCGCCGACCGGAGTGACCAACCTCCTGCAGGTAGATGGCAACGGGCAGCAAGTCATGTTGGAAGTTCGTATTGCAGAAATTGAAAGGACTTCGCTCAAGGAACTGGGGGTAAATGGAACACTTAACGGAACCCTCGGCAGAACTGCACTGACTAGTGCCACAGGACTTGTAAACGGTGTTGCCGGCCCTTTAGCCGGAGCATTCGGAACATTAGGCATAGTTTACAGAGGTCTGAACCTACAATTGTCCGCCCTTGAGAATCAGGGACTGGTAAAGATTCTGGCTGAGCCCAACCTGGTCGCACTTTCCGGTCAGGAAGGAAGCTTTCTGGTTGGCGGTGAGTTTCCAATAAATGTTGCACAGGCCGGTGCCTTTGCTGGAGCTATCACGGTTGAGTACAAGGAGTTTGGCGTAGGGCTTAAATTCACGCCTACCGTACTCGATGACACCAAAATAAACCTGAAATTGCAGGCCGAGGTTTCCTCTATTGAAACCGCAGCAACAGCAACCACCGCTCCTTTCTTGAGGACACGTCGTGCAAGCACCACGGTTGAAGTAGCGGACGGGCAAAGCTTCGCGATCGCTGGCCTGATCCAGAACGATGCTAACAACAGCATCAACAAGGTTCCCGGACTTGGCGATGTACCCGTACTGGGTGCTCTGTTCAGAAGCACCAGATTCCAGCGCAATGAAACCGAGCTGGTTATCATGATCACGCCACGTCTGGTTAAACCCATGGCATCAGGGCCTGTCGCATTGCCGACAGATAACTTTGTTTCGCCCAGTGATGTTGACCAGTACCTGAATGGCCAACTGCAAGGTACACCTGCTCCATCTGCTGTGGCTCCTGAAGCTGCACCCGGTGGTGTAGACGGTGCATTCGGTCATCAATTATAAAAGGAGTCTTATTATGGCACTGAAACAGTTATCTATAATTACCGCCGCAATGGCTCTGATGATTGCTGGCTGTGCTCAAAATCATGAACCCATGCAGCAGGACTTTGGCAACGCAGTGAAAACGAATATTGCCAAACAGGTGATAAATCCTGATGCGGGTCACCAGGAGATGGCTCCCGCCACACTGGATGGACAGAAAGCCGAGAGAGCGCTCAAGGCCTACAGGGATGATACCGGAAAAGCATCCACTGATCGTCTCGTTCAGGACATGGCAGAGTAGAGAGTAAGCTTATAAGGAAGATGATATGTGTATGCAATCCAGAGAGGAACGTGGCGCAATACTCGTGATGACCGCGATTTTCAGCGTAGTCCTTATTGGAATTGCTGCACTTGCACTGGATGCCGGTCGTCTGTTCGTCCTGCATAGTGAAATGCATAACGCTGCCGATGCTGCTGCGCTTGCTGCAGCAGCAGAGCTGGATGGGCAGTCTGATGCTCAAGCTAGAGCCAAGGCCGCAGCCAGAGGAATGTTAAGCCACAGTGGCCACTTTGCCAAAAACAATGAGCTTCTCAAAGAGGCACTTCCGGACGAAGCATTCACATTCTACTGCGCAATCGGCAGTGAATACGATATTGACAGTAGCGCCGCATGCCCGGGAGGACCAGTTTCTGAAGGCAGTCGTTACTACTTGGCTGATGGCGATTCCGACACCCATTATGTTAAAGTTAACATGCAAAGCAATGCGAGTGATTACTATGTTATTGATCTCTTTTTTCTGCCCGTACTTGAACTGATAACCGATGATGTTGCACTCACTGCCGCTGCCCATGCTGAGGCAACTGCAGGCAGGAACTACTTGATATGTAACTACCCTCCACTGATGATCTGTGACCCATTTGAAGGTTCCGGTTCGTTCAAAAACGTTATGGTCCCAGGGCACCAGATTCAGTTGAAACTGCAGCAACATGGCGGTTGGTGGGTTCCCGGAGACTTCGCATTCCTTGAACCCACCGGTGGCAGCGGCGCCATGGATCTTGCCGACTACATTGCCGATGAAATAAAACAGGAATGTACACCTCCGATTGTCACTACCAAACCCGGTAATAATACCGGCCCTACAACTTGGGCTGTAAATACCCGTTTTGATGAATATGAGCAAACATCCCATTTCGACTGGCCGGAATTTCCACCTGCTCCGATTGTCATTGATTACCCTCGAGATTCATCATTCACAAATCGGGTTGGCAATGGCAACTGGGACAGGAGCGGTTACTGGACCACCTATCATGCCACTCAAGGGCATGGGGCATCGCCTCCATCAACGCTCAACCTCGGCGATGGAACAGGTGTATCCTATGCAACAGCATCCCGCTGGCAGGTTTACAACTGGGAAATTGAACAGAATCTGTTTCCGTGCCATGAGGGTTATGTATTCACCGACAAAAAAGGTGATCCGATTGGCGGTCAGATGATCTGTTCACAGCCCAACCCTTCCGCTGCTATTCCCAAGAAAGAGGTGCTTCCCGCTCCTGTTCTGGACGGAAAACCCGATCCAGCACATATCAATTCGGGGAGTTACCCGCCACCACAAACAATCCCGACTCGTCGATTGATGCATATCGCCACGTTGAGTTGTCAGGAACTTGGAATTAATGGTAAAGCAACTGTATCGGTTATATCCCCTGATGGATTTGCCCGGGTGTTCATTACAGAGCATACAGGCGATGAAGAAGCTGACTTGACCGGTGAATATATCGGTTGGACAGATGAAAAAGAAGAGAATTACCATGTTGATATCCAGCTCTATGAATGATCGCTGGCAGGCCAGCAATCGAGGTGCCGTAATGGTTGAGTTCGCCATCGTCGTGCCAATTCTTATCCTGCTTTTTATTGGCATTACCGAACTTGGCCGTGCGCTATATCAGGAAAACACATTAACGCATGCGGTTCAGGCTGGAGCCCGTTACATGGCAAGAGTTCATGGCATTGTCGATGTCACCACCTGTGCCCAACAATCGGGCTGGAGCTCGGCCGAAACGATTGCAAAAAATATCGTTGTGTTCGGCACACCCGATTCAGGAACTGCTCCCATTGTACCTAATTTAACAACCGAAAACGTGACCATTTCTCAAACAATGAGATCGGTCAGTGTGGCGGGAGTTACGGACCCTGTTACAGCCTGTGCAATCAGTGTGCATGCAGAAGCCCCCTTTGCCAGCATCTTCGGCCCTGAATATACCGTACCACCGCTTCCACTTATTGGCTCTGGTGAACCAAATGGGATTGGAGGCATCGGAGCAATAACATTGAATGCCGATACAGAAGAGAGGTACATCGGTGAATAATGTACTAAGAAACAAAGCGCACCAGCGCGGTGCAGCAATGGTTGAAATGGCCATTGTGATACCTGTCTTTCTGGCTTTGGTATTTGCAATCATAGAATTCTCGCTGGTGATATTCGATTGGTCCAGAGTCATTGAGTCCAGCCGTGCGGGAGCCCGTTATGCGATTGTGAACAATGCCGAATGCACGGGCGTGACTGGAGCCGGAGGCATGGTATGCCCGGGAAGCAGCCCTGTATCTTGTCATCCACTTGCAACTTCCGGGTTGCTGGTTGAGATGAAGAGGATATTGAGTCCGGATGCAATAGCGGGAGAAAATGTACTGGTAACTTATGCATGTACTACTGCAGGTTTTACAGAACGGCCTACGCCGGTGCTACAGGTAACTGTGGAAGTCAGCAATGTTGAACATCACTTTATTGTACCTGGGTTAATTGGCATGGATGCGACGATAACGATGCCTGATCAGTCAACGACCCGCACAAGTGAGGATTTGTATACAACGGCTGAGGATTGAGAAATAGATAGAAATGCTACTGAGTGAGGTAAGTTATGACTCTGAAAGTGATCGCTGAAATGATGAACGAAGAAGCCTCTGAGCAGCTGAAAGCGGCGATTTCGCACATGAAAGGCATCAGCCTGACCGTGCGCCTGCCGAGGATTGAAGCCAACCTGATGAGGATCGAAAAGGAGCATAGCCCTGATGCTCTGGTTGTTGAAATGTCGGAAGACTCGCCTGAAGACATCGATAATATCGTGAAGGTAACAAGTGCTAACCGAGGGCATATGGCAGTCTTCGTCATTTATCGCAAATGCTCATCGGATATGATGCGTCGCTTTGTCAAAGCAGGTGTAAAGGATTTCTTTCCTCTGCCCCTTCAGGCACAGGAACTGGCTTTAAGCCTGCTTGAAATCCAGTCTGAGAAACGGATAAAAACACACACCCAAAAACAGGATGGTGGTGTAATTGCATTCATCAATGCCAAAGGTGGCGCAGGATCAACACTGCTTGCTACCAACACCGCATATCAACTTGCCTGCGAGCATAAGGGATCCACCACAGCGCTGATCGATCTCGATATCCAGTTCGGTTCGGCAGCCATGTATCTGGATCTGCATCCACGAAGCAATATTATGGATGCACTTATTGATGTCGACCGCATTGACCCCGTATTCGTTCAGGCACTGATGACCAGGCACAATAGCGGCCTTGATGTACTCGCTGCTCCCGGTGTTATCGAACCCATAAACGACAGCATTATCACTGTTGACGGTATAAATAACCTGCTTGATGTGGTGACGGATATTTACGACTTTGTTGTTCTCGATATCCCCCGCCTGTTCACGCCATGGACGATTGCAGCCCTGAAACATGCAGACCCGATCATGCTGGTAACCCATCACGATCTGACCAACATCCGCGATGCCAAAGTGATCATGGATGCACTTCCGAAAATGGATATTCCGACGAGCAGGATTGAAATTATTAATAACCGCGCGATGACCCGGGTAGAAGAGACATCCGTAGATAACCTGAAAGAGACATTGCACATCACTAAAGTGCACAGGGTACGTAATGATTACAAAACCGCTATTCATGCAGAGGAAAATGGCACCCCGCTTGCAGAAATTTCCTCTCACTCTGATTTCACAAAAGATGTTTCGGCTTTGGCTCGCTATCTGGCCGAAAGACACCTTGGAAAACAGGAAGAGCACGGGTTCTTCAGTTCCCTGTTTGGAAAGAAATGAGACTAAATAATGAGGTGAATGCACATGACCATCACATCTGACTCGTTCAAATCCCACTGGGGTGAAGAAGCCCCCCATACCGACGTCGACAAATCGATAGACCAGACGAAGTTTCAGGCTTATAAACAGCGCGTCCACATTCGCCTGCTTGAAAGAATGAACCTGAGAATCATCGACCAGGTCGATGAGGCCACAGTTCGAAAGCAGATTTCGCAAGAGATCAGAAACATTATTGCAGAAGAGCCAACGCCTCTGAATGCAAAAGAACGAGCACGACTGGATGCCGAGATTCAGGATGAGGTGCTTGGCCTGGGGCCTCTTGAGCCGCTACTCGCAGACCCCTCTATCGATGATATTCTGGTCAACGGCTACAATCATATTTTTGTCGAACGGCATGGCGTACTTGAGAAAACCGATACCCGTTTTCAAAGCAATGATCACTTGCAGCGGATTATCGACAAGATAGCCAGTAGTGTAGGCCGCCGCGTGGATGAATCATCTCCCATGGTTGATGCCCGACTTGCAGACGGCTCACGTGTTAATGCAATTATCCCTCCCGCCGCACTGGATGGGCCAATTCTCTCTATCCGCAAATTCAGCGTCGACCCGTTTCAGATCAGTGATCTGGTTGAACTCAAGGCAATGACACCGAGAATGGCCACATTCCTGGCAGGCGCTGTGAAAGCCCGCATCAATATCATTATCTCTGGCGGTACTGGCAGTGGCAAAACTACTCTGCTTAATGCCCTGTCGGGCTTTGTCCCGGATAAAGAGCGTATTGTCACAATTGAAGATTCGGCTGAACTGCAATTACAACAATCTCATGTGGTCCGGCTTGAAGTACGCCCGCCTAATATTGAAGGCAAGGGTGAGATCACCCAGCGAGACCTCGTTCGCAACTCACTGCGTATGCGTCCTGATCGCATCGTGGTCGGCGAGGTGCGCGGCGCTGAATCACTCGATATGTTGCAGGCCATGAACACAGGGCATGATGGATCGCTGACTACGATTCATGCCAATTCGCCCAGAGATGCACTTACACGACTGGAGCACATGGTCGGCATGAGTGGCATTCCAATTCCGACCAATGTGGTCAGGCAACAAATTGCCGCAGCTATCAATCTGCTGATTGATGTGGAACGCCTGGTTGATGGTCGCCGTGTCATTACCAGCATCCAGGAAATTACCGGCATGGAAGGCGATATCGTTAACATGCAGGAGATTTTCTCCTTCAACCGCAAAACAGTGGATGAAGCAGGTCATGTTGTAGGTGACTTCAGAGCAACAGGCATCAGACCAAGGATGCTTAACAGGTTCACCGAGCGCGGCATTAAGGTCAGCGATGACCTCTTTGACCCCAAATATGTTTATGAATAGGTGATATCATGATTGAACTACTTGTACCCTTGGTAACATTTATCGCTGTCATCTCGTTAGTTGGCGGGCTCTACTTCCTGTGGGATCTGATCCGTGAGAGCGGTGCCGGCAATGTGGAGCGAAGATTAAGAATTCTCTCAGCAGGCGGCGCACATGGTGCTGAACTGCTGAAAAATAAAAAATTAAGCAGTAATCCCACCCTCAACAGCATTCTACTGGGAATCCCCCGTATTCATGCCATTGATCGTATGCTCACTGAAGCATCCATTAACCTTTCCGTCATAAAGTTTATCGGATTGCAGCTCGTAACAGGTATCTTCATCGGTGCTGTCCTGGTTATGATGGCCAGTGAGCTGTTGCCATGGCTGGCATTTTCACTCGGCATAATCATCGGGTTCATGATACCCTATATGTACGCCTCAAGATGCGCCCGCAACAGACGCCAGCGCTTTATTGAAATGCTGCCGGATGCACTCGACTTTATTGCCCGCAGTCTTCGGGCCGGCAATCCATTTACAGCTACGCTGAAAATGGTTGCAGATGAAGTTCCCGATCCGGTCGGAACCGAGTTCGGCATTGTCTTCGATGAAGTGAATTACGGCATTGATATCAAAGATGCACTATTAAACTTTGAAGAACGTATTCATTGCGAAGAAGTACAGTATTTCGTTGCAGCAGTGATCATTCAGAAAGTCACAGGCGGCAATCTGGCTGATGTGCTCAATAAAATATCTGAAGTAATGAGATCACGGGTTAGAACCTACCGTGAAGTAGAGATTTTGGCCGCTGAGATGAAACTCTCTGGCAACGTATTAATCGGGCTACCATTCTTTGTCGCTGGTGCTGTCAGCATCATTAACCCCGGTTATTTCGAACCGCTTTTTGAAACCTCCATTGGGCAATTGATCATTGTCATTCAACTGTTCCTTATGGTTATCGGATACTTCGTGATCAGACGAATGATCCACTTCCGGATTTAGAGGGAGAACAAGATGAAAGAAATCACTGCATTCATCAGCTATTTCTTCAATGCAAGCAATGAATTCACTATTCTGGGTATGGTGTTCTTTGCAACCGTATTGCTCTTCTTTGGCATCCTCACCTGGTTGATGGGTGGCATGAATCCGGTACAGCGCCGCCTGAAAGCCATCGAGCATCCTGAAGATGTCCAAGCGATGGGTCAGCACAAAGAAGGCAGTTTTTATATTCGCATCGTTGAATCAGCAGCCAGTATGTTAATACCTGACGAAGGGTGGAGCGATTCAGCACTGAAATCGCGACTGGTCAAAGCAGGCTACTACAGCCCCAGAGCCTTGCGGGTATTTATCGGCAACAAGGTATTTATTGGCCTGCTAATTCCTGCAGCCATTATCATGATCGCCTTTTTAAACGGATACTCCCCTGCTGCAAATAACCTCTATGTCATCCTGCTGGTGGTTCTGGCCGCACTTCTAGGCTACAATATCCCCAACTTTATTCTGGTTCATAGAATAAACAGGCGCCGACTGGAATTTTCCGAAAGTTTCCCTGATGCCATGGATATGTTTGTCGTCTGTGTGGAAGCAGGTCTTGGACTCGATGCTGCTATTCAGCGCGTAAGTGGGGAACTCCGGCATAGTCACCCTGTGCTTGCAGGTGAGTTCACAGTTCTGAGTCTTGAACTGCGTTCCGGTAAAAGTCGTGAGGAGGCACTGCGCTCTCTGGCAGAAAGGACAGGTCTAAATGAGGTACATGAGTTGGTCACGCTACTGGTTCAGGCTGACCATTTCGGTACCAGCATTGCAGATGCGCTTCGAATTCATGCCAAAGAGATGCGCACATTGAGAATTCAGCGCGCACGTGAAAAAGCTGCCAAACTTCCCGTAAAACTTATTTTCCCAATTCTACTGCTAATTTTCCCAGCTCTGTTTCTGGTCATTCTGGGACCTGCTGCGGTACGGATTTACCAACAATTTATCATGGGAGTAACAGGCGGTTGAACCCATGAGTTGAGAGGTGTGTTATGTCAGTCAAATATCTTCATTCACTAAAAAAGAGTACCATGATGATCTATTGCCTGTTACTGCTTGCAGGTTGCACAACCAGCTATGCCCTGCTCGACTCCATCCGCCCTGTTTTCCAAACCGGTGGCGAAGCAACGCTGGCGCAAGAAACAAGCAGTTATAAAAAAGGCAAACAACTGTTCACTGAAGGCAAATACGGATTAGCACTGGAGGCCTTCCGGCAGGCAAATGCACAAAATCCTAATTCTGTAAATGTACTCAACGGTATAGCCGCATGTTATGATCAACTCCAGCGCTATGATCTTGCCAACAGTTATTACTTCAAAGCGCTGAAAGTTCAGCCTAATTCGGTAAAAACACTGAACAACCTTGCCTACTCCTACATGCTGCAGAATCGTTATGCAGATGCGCAAAAGATATTACAGCTGGCGCTGTCATATAAACCCGACAACGCTCGTTCAACACATAATCTCGGCATAGTGTATTCACGACTGGCGGAAAGCCCTTCTCCAGAGATCAATAACATTGCTCTGACTGTGCCTGTGACTGCTGCACCTGTGACTGCTGCACCTGTGGCTGCTGCACCTGTGGCTGCTGCACCTGTGGCTGCTGCACCTGTGGCTGCTGCACCTGTGGCTGCTGCACCTGTGGCTGCTGCACCTGTGGCTGCTGCACCTGTGGCTGCTGC
>Ga0210044_10007086_pt1 | contig 14459 bp, 14 predicted proteins | sample CryGey13umfilter_2_FD_183959 | JGI IMG/M metagenome (GOLD analysis project Ga0210044, IMG submission 183959) | Groundwater microbial communities from aquifer in Utah, USA - Crystal Geyser 4/9/14 3 um filter (SPAdes) (version 2) | ecosystem: Environmental > Aquatic > Deep subsurface >...
CGGATTTCTTTGCGATCCTGCGGGAAATCTACGCGGGCAGTTTCGGTCAGGATGGCGCGACGTCCCGGTTCGGTCTATTCCCTGCGACGTCGCTTGAGCGGCTGGCGGTTTTCCTGCGCCTGCGGCGAAACCGCACCCTGCTGTCCCGGATGCGCAAGGGTTTCAAAGAAGTCCGCAAGCGGCAGTCTGGCGTGACCCTGTACCAGGATGCCATCTCGAAGTTTGTCTGGGGTACTTTCCTGCGCCAGTTCGGGCTGGGGCGGGGCGGCCCGTTGACGATCTACATCCTGGTCCCCGAAGTGGGAGGCAAGAATACAGAGATCAGGTTTGACATCCAATTAAACCTGGACAAGGATCTGGGCCTGAACATCCCGTTGGAGAGCCTGGCTGCATTGGAGTGGGCGCTGTCCGCGTTCCTGTTATACCCCGAAGAACTGGGGTTGATTGATCCCAATGATGAGAAGAGGAAAGTATGAATACGGGATTGCCGTGAGTAATACCAGTTTTTTCATCGGGAACGGCGATCCCGGCACGCCATCTAATGCCTGATCTTTTCTTTTGCCACGCGGAATGTCTCCCAGGGAAATCTTCGTCGTGGACTTCTTTCGGATCAAGAATATAGCGCAGTTCGTCGCGGGTGAGACCGTAGAGACGGGCGTAGTAGGCATCCAGTTCGGAGCGGATTTGGGCGCGGCGCCCTAGCAGGGCGTCCCAGCGGAAGGGTTCGCCGTGGTAGCCCATGTCTTCAGCGAAGGGACGCAGTTCGTAGGCGGTGTAGACTAACTCGAGCACGCGCGGGGCAATGTATTCGATATCGGCGGGGGTATACGCGCTCCCTCGGCGGCAGAATTGGGAGTGGTTTCAATCCCTCAAACGGGATAGGGGCTGTCAACGACAATTAGAAATGGACATGGCGACAATTAGAAATGCCCATGGGGTGGGGGCATGGGGTGGGGGCGTGTGGAGTGCGGACGGGCACTGAAATCTCCCGCCAGCATTGCGCGAGGGATGGGGTCGAAGTGCGCGGGAGTGACCGCAACCTCTGGAAGAAGTGTTCGTCCCAAAGTGCGGCGGAGTTCTGGCAGGGCTTATCCAAGCGTTGGGATGAGCGGCGGACAGTCCTTGCTCTTCCCAGGTGAGCCACTCGCCAAGCCGTTGAGCAAAAAGGAGATGTACCGCAAGCGAAAGGAGGAACGTCGGCGATCCTTTGAAACACGCCAGCCGTTTCAATGCGGCTTGCTATTGCCAAAGAAAATGCCGCTGGTGTACGAGCCGTTGGAAGATGGAACTTGGAAGGAAAATCTAAGTGGACGAGTAATCTCGCACAAGCGATTACAAGAATACCTTAGAAAGTATCAGTTCATCTAAAAAATTAGCCCCTGACGTTGAAAATCAGGGGCTTTTTGCTTTAATGTCTCAACGAAAATTTTTGTAAGAATATTATTAGAACAGTAGTTCTGCGCGTTGTATTGCGGAGTGTTTAATGCTATGATGTTTGCGATAAAATTGCCATCTTCGTAAAGGAGAATAAATATGGCTAGCCTACAACCTTACTTTGAGAAATTCCATGACGAAATTAAAATGGAAGACGAAAATGACATCTTGCGGGAAAAGCGAGATATTTTAATTGAAAAACTCAACAAGAAGTTAAAGGAACAAATCGCAGATCCCCCAACATTTACTAATTTCAACAAAGGAGGGTACGCGATGAGTTTAGGCGTTAAACCCGTGGATGGCGATTATGATATTGACGTGGGATTAGAGTTTGATATCAACAAGAACGATTATCCCAATCCAGTTGTTGTAAAAGAGTGGGTTTATAACGCATTAGTTGACCAAACAGATGACGTCAAAATAAAGGAACCCTGTGTTACAGTGCAGTACCACCTACGAAAAGAACCTGCTTATCATGTAGACTTTGCAGTATATGCACATGATGGTTATCCTGCAAATTTATACCTGGCAAGAGGGAAACCCACATCAAACGAAAGCGATAAAAAGTGGGAGATCGATGATCCAAAAGGACTCATCAAAACTATTCGCGATAAGTTCACCGATGAAAACGATCGCTTACAATTTCGCCGCGCGATTCGAGGTCTCAAGCGCTGGAAAGATGTGAAGTTTTCTCCTGATGGACACGAAGCCCCGATTGGTATTGGATTGACGGTTTGCGGATATAACTGGTTTTCAGTCTCAAAGACTCTAACCGATTCGGTAAAACTATCCTATGGCTACAATGATCTGGACGCAACAATTAACCTTGTAAATGCCATGCTCAGCCATTTTTACTTGGTAACAACTAGCGACGGAAAAACTTTTTTCCGACTCAACATGCAATTGCCAGTCAAACCCTACAACGACTTGTTTGACAAGATGACCGATATACAAATGACAAACTTCAAGGAAAAGCTTGAAAAACTTCATGTTGCAATGGTGGTTGCTCAGGAAGAGACTGATCCTCATGAGGCCTGCAAAATATTGGCCGAGCAATTTGGAGACGATTTTCCAATCCCTGAAATTGAAGAGACGGCACAAAAAAGAGGTCCCGCCATCATTTCGTCGAGCAGCGCAGCCTAGTTTTTATGCAATCAACAGATAGCGAAAGGAAAAAATATTTAGAAGAACAACTGCTCTGTTTGCAGTCGAATGGTCTTGTCTTAGATTTACAGATTACCAATAACAACAAGGCTGCTTTGGAACGTGGCAGCCTTGTAGTCGCAGATGCGAAGATTGTTCTAAATGGGGCTGATGCACAAATTCATATCGGGCTTGATGAAAATTTTCCGCACAGTCTTCCCATTATTTTACTTGAGCCGGGATCTATGCCAGGAAACATTCCACATGTCGAGCCAGATGGATTTGTCTGTTATGCTGAAAAAGAGAATTTGGTTGTGAACAATTGGTTGCCTGAGAGAATTTTAGTGGAGGCAATTGATAAGGCAAAAGATGTATTGGAAAGCGGGATTTCAGGAAAAAACAAGTGGGATTTCATTGATGAATTTGATGCTTACTGGCGTGCCTATCAAACTACATCTTCTATTAAATCCCTTATCAACCCTACTGAAGATGCAAGAATAATTGTTGTCGCGCGATCAGGCGGCAAAGCCGATGGAACTGATATTGCTTATTTAAGCGACAATGATATGGGGGCAATAGAATATGGCATTGAATCAAAAACCACAACACGTGAAAATGGCATTTACGTGCCCTTGCAGCGAGGTACATTTATTGATTTGTTCGCCAAGAAGACTCTTACTGCAAAGGATATCCAAAAAATTATTGCTGGCAATATTTCCCTTTACAACAGAAAACGTCTACGGAAATTAACAAAAAAATATAAGAGAAATGAAGTTGTGGTATTCAGCCTTCCCAGGCCAAGCGGTGGGGAAGCGCTATTCGGTGTGGTGTTTTCGGGAGTGCATGGAGATCATCCGTTAAACAATAAAGGAAAAGCAGAAAAGATTATTCCCCTTTCGCTGCGCAGGCTAGACAGATCCTACCTGTTACCTCGAGGAGGGGCAAATGGTCTTCTTCAAGAAAAGAAGGTTGCATTGATTGGTTGTGGTGCAGTGGGTGGGCACATCGCATTTCAACTGGCACAGAGTGGTATTTTCAACTTAACCTTGATCGATAATGATGTACTAAAGCCCGAAAACATCTTTCGGCATCTCCTTGGAAGGGAGTACTTGGACAAACCAAAGGTTGATGCCTTGAAGATCGAATTAGAGAGCAAATTTCCCTATACAAAGATCAAATCCTTCTCTCTCACAATTGAGGATACCATTTCAAAATCCCTTTTAGACATGGATAAATTTGATCTTATCATAATGGCAACTGGGGATGAAAATCTTTCGTTGAAAATCAATAAGGGTGTATACGCCCAGGGTGTTAGGTCTCCAGTTCTGTACTCATGGCTGGAGCCTTATGGCATTGGCGGCCACGTATTAATTACCAACATAGAAAAGAAAGGTTGTTTCCGGTGCCTATTCACGTCACTACAGGATGACAAAGAATTCTCAAATAGGGCGTCTTTTGTAGCGCCAGGGCAAACCTTTACCAAAGATATATCAGGATGTGCAAATCGCTTTACTCCATTTAGCGCCTTGGACGCCAACGATACAGCATCTCTCTCAGTTCGAATTGCGATCAAAATATTATCGGGAATCTTGACTACCAACTCATTGTTTTCATGGAAAGGCGAAGCGGATAATTTAATTAGGGAAGGCTTTCAGGTTTCAGATCGTTACAGAAATTTTGATAACACGACTATGAGTAAGGGTGTTAAAGTGTATAGTCCCTTTTGCCAAGTATGCGGTGGATGATAATATTTTCCCCAAAGGAATTCATCGATGACTACTCTGGTTTTTGCAGACTCGCTCAATAATAAAATCAAAATAGGTCCTAGAGCATTGTCAGGAATGAACGGTTTTGTTCAAAACGATTCCAAAAAGAGGGAAGCAGGAGGCGTTTTACTAGGTCGCTTTTTGATTGGCATCAATGATGTGATAGTAGATCACATTACTGTACCGATGGCGGGTGATAAAAGGTCAAGATTCGGTTTTTTTCGAACTAAACATGCTCATCAAAAACGAATTTCGGAGGCATGGGCGTCGAGTCAAGGTACATGCAATTATTTAGGCGAGTGGCATACACACCCAGAAGATGACCCTTATCCTTCCGCACATGATTTGACGAGTTGGAAAAACAAACTTAATCTCGATAGGTTTGATAGTGATTTTCTTTTTTTCATAATCGTAGGAACTGTTCGAGTAAATGCCTGGGAGGGTCATCGAAATGACGGCCAGTTTGAGAAATTAAGTTTAGTCCCCATCATTCAAGCGTGAAAGCATATTGATATCTTGGCTTTTTGTTTCGAGCGTATTCGTAAAGGCGAACAGGAGGATTCATCCTTGGGTTGATTTGTTGACCAGCAATAAGAGCTATGGGAGCAGGGATAGCCATGAACAGATGAATATATCGACAACGAATTACTTTCTGCTGTATTTGAAACAATACATCTCTAAATGCCTTGGCGAAGTCAGCGACTTGGTTAGGACTCTTTAGCCAGGTAAGACTGGCATCTTCTACAAACATATCTATCTGGACTGGTGCGCTAGAAACGATCTCGTCAGTCTCATGTTGCCCAACTTGTGAACTGAGTGATATTCGAACAACCACATCGCATTCGGATGAAACAATTTCTATGGGAATTCCTGTGATTCTAAATTTTGTTTCAAGGTTTTCAAAAGGCCACAACCAGGATTGAGAGTCCAAATGTAATTTGAAATAACGAGTAGGGACACTATAGGTTAGAAGAAATCCCAATTGTGCAATTAGGGGTATTGGAGCAAGACTAAAAACGGCAAATCTGGGCGGGAAAGAATTTCGACATTTTTCAAAAAGATCAAGGATAATTCTTTTCTGATAAGTAGCTGCTTCCTCCCAAGATTCCAAGTTGGGACGCAGATAGATTGGGGCACCAAATATTGAAGATGGTTTGAGTGCGTCAATTACAGCACGGATGTCTATGGGGTTGATAAGATCTTGAATAAGAACGATCCATGAGTCTTTATTTTCTTTTGTTAAATTCAACAAACCTTCATTCTCTGAATGTATAAAGTATTTTTCATACCCAATAGGTGCGCCCAGTATTTCTGCTCTTTGCTGAGGCGACAATCCGCGAGCAATTTCCCATAACCCATCATTGCTTATATGATTTAAGCTGAGTTTCGGATATTGCTTTTGTTTTTTATTTAAAATTCTAGCAATATCGGGAGGTAATCCGCGCCGAACATTGTAAACAAACGTCCAGCTTTTCATATCGTCTCCCCATTCTTTTACTGCGCCGTCCAAGTCTTCATTTATTTTCTTCACGAGTTCTGCTTGAGTGAAATCATCAGGTGAGTAGACCTGAAAAACGGTTGAGTCGGCTCTCAACAGTCCGTCGGCTTTTCGATCTCCAATATTGCCATAAGGTCTAATCTGCATAAATTCAGGCTTGTAACGTTTCATTATTTCTTCAAAGAGTCTCTGAAACTCTGTTGGAGAACTCTCGTGGCAACGATACTTAAACCAGAGCCATTGGTTAAGAGTAATGGGAGCATATCCACTTGGAATAGCCATATTCATCCCAACTCCCCACGAAACGCCCGCGCCAGAATGGACTGATCCACCTGCTCCACGAGGCGGAGGAACATGGTCACAGCTTGTTCGATTAGATCAGCCCAAGCGATTAAATCAAGAATCTGTTTATTCATCGGATGATAGATCCTCTGCAATACTACCAAATTGCTCAAGCGCGGACCGCAAATCCTCGACGATCTCAGTAGCAAGTACATCGGGGTTAGGCAAATTAGCGGAATCCTCCAGCGACTCATCGCGCAGCCAGAAGATATCGAGATTGACTTTGTCGCGGGCGAGGAGTTCTTCGTAGGTGAAACTTCGCCAGCGACCCGTTTCGTTTAACGGCGACCAGCTTGCGGTGCGTTCGAAGCGGTTGTCGACATGGAAGCATTCCACAAACTCATCGAGATTCCCGCGTGCCAGCGGATTCGTCTTGAGGGTGAAGTCCATATTGGTACGCAGGTCGTAGATCCAGAGTTGTTTGGTCCATGGGGTTTCGGAGGCAGGCTTACGGTCAAAGAAAAGAACGTTGGCTTTGACGCCCTGAGCGTAGAAGATGCCCGTCGGCAGTCGTAGGAGGGTATGGACATCACATTCATGCAGAAGTTTGCGGCGGACCACCTCGCCAGCGCCGCCTTCAAAGAGCACGTTATCAGGGACGACGACAGCAGCCTTGCCCGTCATGTTCAGGATGTTCTTGATGTGCTGAACGAAGTTGAGTTGTTTGTTGCTGGTGGAGGTCCAGAAATCTTCGCGGACAATGTTCTGAGTCTCTCGTTTGATCTCGCCTTCCTCGGTCACAAAGGTGACACTGGACTTCTTGCCGAAGGGCGGATTGGTGAGCACCATGTCAAAGTATTCGCCAGGGTGGGACGCGAGACTATCAGAAACATGAATGGGACTGCGCCCCAACTCTGTGCCATCGCCATTGGAGCCGATGCCATGCAGATATAAATTCATCACGCATAGACGCGCAGTGTTATCCACGATCTCCCAACCATGCAGGGCTTGATGACGCAAATGATCCCATTGGTCGCGGTCAAGTGTGTTGTGACCCGCGATGTAATCATGCGCGGCAAGCAGGAAGCCGCCTGTGCCTGTAGCGGGATCGCAAATGGTCTTGCCAGGTTCGGGACGCATGACATCCACAATCGCCTTGATGAGCGGACGCGGCGTGAAGTATTGACCCGCTCCGCTCTTGGTGTCCTGCGCATTCTTTTCGAGCAGACCTTCGTAGATTTCACCTTTGACATCGATATCCAACCCGATCCAGGTTTCACCGTCAATTAGTTCGATCAAGCGGCGTAGTTTGGCGGGGTCTTGAATCTTGTTTTGTGACTTGCGGAAGATAACAGGAATCAGCCCTGCCCCTTGCCCCAGTCCCGCCAGCGTGGCGCGATAATGACTTTCCAGATCATCGCCGTCCAGACGCTGCAAACTTGCCCAGTTGTATTGTTCTGGAATGGAACTGGGCAAGCCGAGCATGGTGCTTCCTTCCTGATCCATCTTGAGGAATAACAGGTAGGTGAGTTGCTCGACGTAATCGCCATACGACATGCCGTCGTCACGCAGGACATTGCAGTAATTCCAGAGGCGTTGAACGATGGTGGAGGATTGGGTAGACATTGGACTAATGGCCTAAGGTTTCAAAACCATCTTTGATGATGTGAGCGATCATTTTCCTTCGCTGTTCAAGGAATTCCTTGTATTCCATATTTTCCCAACCTTGCGGAAGACCGTGCCAATAGAGCATTTTATTCAATTCATCCTCAGAGAACCGAGAAGCATATTTCGGAAAATATACTGAAGGCGGATCATCGCTAATCCCAATGTTGTCGTCCCATTCAACCAGGGCAAAATTTGCAATCTGATTTGTATCTCGTATCTCTGAAACGCCTATTGTTTCTAAATAACCTTTTGGAAATAAGTGATGGCGTTCTGTCGCTGATTTCTTCGCTTTTATGGCAGGATCTAACAGGGCTGATACAGGTAACTTTGAGAATAGTACTTGTGCATTCAGTAGGTGCAAAGAAGCGTAGAAAGCAAATAAAGAGGGACTTCGTGGCGATGAGGTTGCTAATTCATTTGGTAAAGTGATGTTCCAATAATCTTCCGTCAACGTGTCATCTACAATGTGGTTTAGCAATGCGACAAATTGACTTGAATCTTGCACATCTCGAAGCCGAGCCAAGTCTTGCTCCATTACACTTTCAAACGACCCCGAATAACGACTTGTCAGAGCGGTGGCGAAAAACCAACGCGCAATTGTATTTCTCAGAACATGATGGTCAACCCCATAATCACGTTTACCAATCAAGAAGAATGTATAGGCGAATAACAAAGCATTTTGTGAAGATATCATTCCTTGACTCACATAGCCTGCTCGTTGCAGAGTTTTTAGAAAGTCGTGCCATTTCTGCAAATCTAAAACATTCTCCTGAGCATTCTTAAAAATCGAAAATTGTTCGTCACGTTTCGCATCAGAGAATTCTTCTGTTTCAAGATCTTTGCCCCGCAAAATTGAATATACATTTTTTAAACGTGCGCGACGAAAGCCAAGTCCAACATTAACCCGTAATAGTTGATCTGGGTCGGGGGTTATATAATAATTGAAGGGAGACGCACCCGAAACAGAGGGCTGACGTGAAAGGCGACAGAATTGTTCGAGATCAGCACGCCCCTCATCCCAGAAAACTGACATCAAGGTCAAAATAAAATCTGCCTGATTAAGTATGGTTCCTTTACTATTCACTCGCACAAAAACATCAGCAACATCTTCTTCTGTCACTGATGATGAAAGTTCCAGTGCAGTAAAAGGATAATTTTGCAAGTCATAAAGGTGGTCAATTGCCTCAGTGAGCTTATCTTCCTCATCCTCTGAGACCGAGCGAGATTCCCCAAGCCTTTTAAAAAACTCCTTGACGAATCGATTGCGAGGAGTTTCCTTTGACCACAGCACGCTAATATCAGGAATAAATTCGGGATCCTTTTTAATTGGTGCGTCAGCCACTTCAAACTTCTGGTCTCTAGGACGAAAAGCAATGGATATTTTCTCGTGCTTGTAATTTTCCCGAAGTACAGGCACTTCTTTTAATACTGCATACAAGGATGTAAGCCGTTGCTGGCCATCAACAATTAATAATCGAGGGTATTTTTGTTTTGAATTTACTCCAATCTGACGATGACCTCCGCCTATTCCATTTGCCCAGAACAAAAGGTATCCCACTGGATATCCCTTATACATTGAATCAAACAAATCTCGGACTTTTGTATTGGGCCATACAAAAGGTCTTTGTAGTTCTGGTAACCCGATCTCACCCATGTCGATATCTTCAATAATTAATGAAAGCGAATAGCTAATTTCTTTGAATAATGTAGTGTTCATTTCTTGCTCCTTTAACGCCAACACTTATTATAGCCTGTACTCTTCCGACAAGTCATCCCCTCAAAAGCGGACCTCAGCACGGACTGCCTCGCCATTATTTTCACGATCCAATTTATTGCTTTGGCTGGGGGACGCGTCGAAGCAGAGCCGCCATATATTCGCTTGTCGATTCTGTCTTATCAGCAACGATTGCCAATAACCAAAGGACTTGACCAATTGCTGCCAAGAACAGTCCTTGCAACCCAATTGCGGCGCCGCCAAAAATTCTGGCAAGGACAATCAAACCAGAAAAATCAGGAATTATGCTTGGCGTTGGTGTTGGATTGGATGTTTGCCCTAAAATACCAGAAACTGCAAATGCAATTCCGCTAAAAATGATTAGCAAACCAAGGATCATAAAAATTATCGCCGTGACTCGTGCAAATGCTTTCATGTTTTCTCCTTCTTTCTTCGATGAAATTTTCTATGAGAGTTTACCCTCAAACGCGGATCTCAACACAGACTGCCTCAACCTCCCCGCGCGGACTAAACCCACCTCCACTGCGGACTCGACCTCCCCAACCACCGACAGCCGCCGCTCGTCGCGCAGGACGTTGCAGTAGTTCCAGAGACGCTGGACAACAATGGAAGGGGCAGGTGTAACCATATCTACTTCTGTCCCTCTTTGGCTTTCCCAGTTTTATGTGACTTGAGGTTGGCCGACCGTGTAATCACAATATTCTGTACAGCAGCCCAAATCAGCAAGGCCAGGTTAATAAAGATAAGCCACAATTCTCCTCGCGACGGGATGTATCCAGCATTTTGGATTACCACTACATAGGTGATAATTAGCCCGCCCACCGCAAGAATCGGGATCCAATGACGGCTGGGCGTCAAAGATGAGGCGACATATTCGCCTGGCGTTGCCCACTTCTCATGGGTGTGGTATTCCCATCCCAGCGCTGCAATATCATGGTTCTCCCGACCAAGAAGATCGAGGATGACATTGACCCTTGGAATCAGATATTTCATGAGATAAGAAGCGATAAGCGCCACAGATCGCATTGACTTCAGCATCTCCGATAGGAGGACGTGAAAGACAAGCGGGAGTAATAGCAGAACAATATAGGTTTTCTCTGTGAGAATAATTGGCGCGACGCTGATTCCCACACCAAATGCCACAATGCTGAGGTTGAGATACTGTCGTTCGGACTCCATCAATTGCAGAATTTCCTGCCTGAGGGCTGAAAATTCTTCCTTGTGAAGATCCAACTCGGCAAGAAGAGCATCTTTTTCTACACTTTTCTTAGGCATGTTTCCTCCAACTTTCATCACAACCTCCCCTCAAACGCGGACCTCAACACAGACTGCCTCAGCCTCCCCGCGCGGACCAGACCCACCTCCACCGCGGACTCGACCTGCTTTACAGTAATTAGACAACCTTCCGCAATTCGCATAAATCTTTTCATCTTACCTCCACGCTGTTCTTTCCTGTTTATCACACATTAGGAACAGGAAAATAAGTCGCTACTAACTCGGCGACCGTCCCAACAAAAACAAAAGGAGCTGCTATCTGCTTGGCTAAATCTTCAATTCCTTTTTCGGTTGCGTTATGTCCAGTTGCAAAAATATAACTAAGTAAGCTAACGATTATCCACAATGGCGAATAAACTATTAAAAATAAAATACCATCTAAAGAAAAGTAAAAAGCCCTAAGAATTCTCGCAAGCTTGGTTGAGACTTTTATTGTAAAATCTTCAATTCCTTTCGGAGATGTATCGTAATTAGCAGAGAAGGTGCGGTTAATCAAATTAACAATTCCTCGTAAAGGTAAATATAATTTTGTAAATAATTTTCCAAAAAGAAAAGTTGCGTAGAAATATTTGACGGTCATTCTTGATAAACCTAAAAACACCCAAATCATAAATATAAATATAACTACTTGGTCAAGCCATAGCATCACTGGATGAATGTGGATTTTGTTGTTAGTTGACAGTTGCCATAAAGTAAACGAGAGACCTCCTAACAATATTTTTACTAAGGTGTGAACTAACCGATAGTATCCCTTTCTCTGTTCGTCAAAAATAGAATCATCCCATGTAGTTCTGAAATAGTATATTTCTGTTCGGCGCTTATACAGCCAAATAGCCCAGTTTTGAAATTTTGGATTCCATTTTTCCAGTTTTAGTTTAAAGTAATCAGGAAGTAAGGAGACAAGACCTATAGCCTGAGAATAAAGACCAAACCGATTTAACCTTTCTCCCAAATAACTTCCAAGTTTTGGGAACAGCCAAACCAACCCAATGACAATTAGAATAAAAAACAAGATATTCCAAATTGTAATTTCTGCCTTTGGAATATTCGAGTCTGTTTGGTTATAGCCATTTTCATGTTGCATATTTCTACAACCTCCCCTCAAAAGCGGACCTCAGCACGGACTGCCTCAGCCTCCCCGCGCGGACCAAACCCACCTCCACCGCAGACTCGACCTCCCCGACCACCGACAGCCGCCGCTCGACCTCAGCCACGATCCGCCGCTGTTCGTCCAACGGGGGAAGGGGAAAAACAAATTTACGAATTGATTCCAAACCTAAATCAGGTTGAGAACTTGCTCGAATGTTATCTCGCATTTGTTTTTGCCCTACTTCTGAACACAACAGGGTCACAAGAAAGTCAGTAAGAACTTCACTGGCTAAAGGTTTGATAATGGCAATGCTGTATGAAGCTTGAAAAGGTCTATTTGTTTTTACTTTCCTGATTTGTCCTATAGTTCCATAACGGGAAAGCAAAATATCGCCAAGTTCAGGCTTTATTTTTCTAGTGAGTAATTTGTAATCTTCCTCAGAAATATGTTTTGCATTTTCAAAGTCAATATCTTCGTCGCCTCTAAAATCCTTCGTGCTTACATAAGGTATGTTTGAGTCTGCGGGTTTCGGCATTTTGTGATCTGCATCTTTTATTTGCAAAGTTATTTCTGCAAGTGCTACTCGTTTCCAACCTTCTGGCAATTCATCTTCACCAATTTCCAATTTGCCATTCAACAATTTTCCAGTGACTACTGCCTTGAGCACAGACGCCTTGTAGCGTTTTAATCCCACACGGACTCGCTCCAGCGCCGCCACGCCCGCATCCAAATCGCTGAGCAGTTCCTCAATTCGGCTCACGATCCGTTCTTGTTCAGAGAATGGAGCAAGTGGTAATTGCAAGGTTGCTAATATTGTTGCGTTTACCCCAGGTTGAGCCGAACCTTTCTTGACAGTCATTATCTGAGACCAGTAATCGGAAGATTGCAAAAAATAGTAAAAATATTTTGTGTTTGCTTCTGATTTCAATCGTAAACGAATCAAGTAACTTGCAAAAACGGCATCTGGACATTCTCGAATGAGAAAACTTTTACCAGTCGTTGCTCCCGTTCTCGCAAAGACAATATCACCAGATTCCAATTTGAATTTCTGAATATCTTGTTCGGAACATTCACAATACGGGACTGTATCCCAATTTACCTGACCATCTTGAATATCAGTAATTCGCAAGAATTTAGGACCGACAGGTTCATCGTTGGCGCTTTGTGTATAACCATATTGAATATCTTCTGCCAAATCATTAACGGTCTTCCACTCCCAACCATCAGGCAGGGAGCGACCATTTTTACCGTCATCATTCATCGTTGCCATCATCAATCATCACCATTCAACTTTTCAACTTGCTAACCTTCCGACCTGTCAACATTAAGCCTTACATTCAACTCATCCAACAAACTCTTCAACTGCGGACCAAACGTACGCAACGCCGCAACCTGTCCGCCGCGATTGAAGAACTCACCGTAATTGAAATCCTCGGCATGGATTTCCAGATTGACTCCGATGTGTGTCGCAACCTGATCCAGCCACCAGCGTTGTTCGGATGTGAACGCCCGCCCCTCGGTCTGTTGTGCAGCGAGCCAATCCGCATAGCGTCTCTGCACGCGTTCGGGATACGGCACCAGTTCATCGTCCAACTGCACCGCATGACGCACCAGCGAAACCAGATCCGTCAACACACGCCGCGTCCCCGCCCCGCGCACGCGGTCACGCTCCAACTGGGCATACGCCCGCCACAACGCCTCCGTCGTCCAACTCCGCGGCGGCTGTTGCAAAGTCGCCGCCAACTTCTTCAACTGTTCAAATGTGACTCCCCTCTCCCCGTGGGAGAGGGGTCGGGGGTGAGGTCTGGAATAAATAATCTCCAACGCCGTAATCTCATCCTTATGCTCGGCGATGTACTCCTCAAACGACCGCACCAGCAGCCGCGACGCCTCATCCGTAAAGCCCGCCTCGATCACCGCATCGGGGCTCACCTCGTCAATCGCCTGCTCATGCCGCGACTGCATCTCCGTCAGCCGCGCCCGCAGTTCGGGGTTGCTCGCCAACGGTCGCACCGCCGCATCGATTAAAGCGATTTGGGATTCCGCCTCCTGGATTTTATCTGGGTCGATGGCATCCAGCAGGCGATTGGATAGATCTGCTAACGACAGTCCGCCGCTTCTTTCTTTAACCTCAGCCTGCTCAGTCGTCCCCAAGCTTTTAGCCAGTCTGACGAGTCTCCCCGCCAGCGAACTGAGCGTATCTTCGTCCGTCACGCCCACCGCCACCGACTCGAGCAACTGCTTGAGCGACGCGCTCCGTTTGCGTTCCAGTGTCTGCGGGTCGGCGAGTTCCGATTCGACAATGCCCACCGCATCGATCAGCACGAAGCGATCCTTCGACTTTGCATCCGACGTCACGTTCTGCAGCTCAGTCTGGCTGACGACGCGTGTGCCGCGTCCCAGCATCTGCTCGAACAACAAGCGGCTCTTCACCGCGCGCATGAACAACAGCACTTCAAGCGGCTTGATGTCTGTGCCTGTGGCGATCATGTCCACGGTCACTGCAATGCGCGGATGATAACTATTGCGGAAGTCGCTGATCAAATCTTCGGGCTTCTTGCCCGTTGA
>Ga0210044_10007088_pt1 | contig 14458 bp, 16 predicted proteins | sample CryGey13umfilter_2_FD_183959 | JGI IMG/M metagenome (GOLD analysis project Ga0210044, IMG submission 183959) | Groundwater microbial communities from aquifer in Utah, USA - Crystal Geyser 4/9/14 3 um filter (SPAdes) (version 2) | ecosystem: Environmental > Aquatic > Deep subsurface >...
CCGCAGGCTTCTTGCTCGTCCTCGCATCGACTGGATTGGTCGATTGACCGGTGCGGGCTTCGATCCGGACGATCGCGCCCGGCTTGAGGCGCTCGATGCGCCGCACGTCGATGGCGTCGCGCCTGAAGCCCTGGAGGAGATACTGGCGCAGAAGGGCGCGGCTGCGCTTGGTCTCGCTGTCATGCGCGCCGCTGGTTGTGGCCGGGCGGAGGCCGCGGCCATCATGAGCAAGCTGGCGGAGAAGAGATTGATCGCGCGCGGCCGCGACGACGGGCGGTGGCGCACGGTCGGCGTGGGTGAGGGTCTCAGGCCGGGACTGCGTCCTGGGGTTCGGCGCGCGACGCGTTTTGGGGTTCGTTCTGGAGCGGGATCGGGCGCCGATGCGGGGTTGTCGCGGACTGCTGTGCTGTCGCGGCTGGCGGACCTTCAGGATGCGCTCGATCGACGCCAGGAACAATCCCCCGCCAGGGCTATGGGGCTTGCCGTGTCCGGCGCTTTCCTGTTGGGGGCCGAGATCCGCTGCGGGGTTTTGTGGTCCGCGCCAATTATTGGAGAGGCCTTCGCTGCTCCTGACGATGACGACGCCCGGGCCATCGCCGGAGAGACCGTGGCGTCGCTGGGGTCGACCTGGCGGCTGTGGCCGCGTGACGGCGGGCAACCGTTCGACGGCGCGCCGCATCTCGTCATCAGGCCCGGATGTAGTCCGATCCTGGTCAGGCCGGCGCGACCCGCGGACCGAAACGACGGGGCGCCGGCAGGAGCTTCAGCAGGAGCTTCGGCAGGAGCTTCGGCTGGGGTTCTTGACCATTGGAAAGACGAGTTTGGCGCGCTTCCGGCGCTGGCGGTCCCGGCATCCGCCTCGTCGATCGTCGGCTTCAATAATCGCAGCTTTCTGGCCGACGTCGTCGGCGTGCCGGCGCGCGCGCGCGACTTCTTCGAGCGGGATCTTCTGGGCCTGAGGCCTGACAGCCGGCCGGATGCGCTGCATCTGTCGTTTCTCGCCGCCCGTGATCTGTTCGCGTCTCAGAGCGGCGATGTGCGCCATGACGCCATCGACCCGGTCGGCGCCGCCGCCAATTTGCTGCGTGATGCGCAGATGATGGGCTCGCGCGTCGTTTCGCTGAGTCCCGTGATCGGGTATTGCGCCACTGGTCCGCAATTCGATCTGGCGTTCACCCTGGATGACGGCGCCGTGTTGCGGTGCGGTTTGACCGTGCGCGAAAGACGCGAGATGGTCTTTTCGGTGTCGGCGCTTCCGGACGGTATGGACGCTTTTGGCAAGATAATGATCAGCGCGCTGGACTATGCCCTGATGCGCGCGGCGCTTTGCGTGCTCTCTCGCCCCATCATGGCATCTGCGGCGTCGTTGGGCGCGCGCGAGGTCGCAAAGGGGGTTCGTGTGTGGATCAGCGGGTGGCCGATAGCCGCCACCGCGTCTGCGGAGCGCTCTGGCGACGCGGCGAAGACGGCGTCTTCAGCCGGCGGCGGGGGGCCTGGCGTATCTTCGTCGCGCCCGGCCGCGCCCGCGGCTCCGCCGCCAGTCCCGTTATTTCCGTCTCTCGACGGCAAGGTCGCCGGCATTCTCCGTGTGATGATCGATAGGGCCGCTGATGGTGTCGGAGGGGGTGTCGGAGGGGGCGCGGGCGCTGGAGAGGGGTCGATTGTATTCGCAGTCAGGGCGGCCGGCGGCGTGGATATGGTCGCCGACGGCATGGAAGACGTGTCCGGTCATGTCCGCTTGCGTCTTCTCGCGGCGGTGGCGGCGGCGGTTGGGGAGGCATCTGGAACAGCTCCAGAGGGCGACGTTATTGCGGAAGGCGCTGGAGGCGATGCGGAAAGCGCCGGAGGCGATGCGGACGCGTCGGGCGCCGGCAGGATGAGCGGCGTGGCGCTGGGCGTCGAGCGCTTCGCCTTTTAGAAGACTCCAGGAGGCCTCGGACTTCAGTCCGGAAAAGGCCTCGGACTTCAGTCCGGGGGGTTGTTTGCGGGCGCTAGACGGCGGCGGTCTTCGCGCTCTCCAGCCGTGCGACGATCTCATTGAATCGCGGATGCGCCAGTGCGCGCATCCTGGCGTGCCCGGTGGTCATTTCCTCCCAGCGCGCCTGTCCGATCTCAATGGCCTGACGAAATGTCAGGCGCTTGCTGCTCATGGTCTTGCTGTTCCAGCCGGTGAATTTTTCGTGGTCGAGCGCAATGATCTCCGCGACGATGTCGTTGAACACCTTTTTGTTGAGCTGGTTCATGATGGAGCCTTTGGAGCTCTGTCCGGAGACGTGTTCTGCGTTCAGCACGGCGTGACTTTTCGTGTGGTTGGGTTCGTTTGTCGCGGAAACCAGGGTGAGCGTCGTCTTGTCGTTGAGAGAGACGATCAGGCGCTCGTCGTGCAGCGCTATCTCGCGGCCGTCGATGGCGCACAAGATGGCCGAAAGCAGCCCGTGGATTCTGTTCTCGTCATCTTTGCTCCAGGGTTTATACATTCTTCTCAGGCCGGTCGGCGCGCAGGGCTCCGCCAGAATTCTGACAATCTCGCCGTGCATGCGGTCGCGGATCGCGCGCGCTTCGGCATTTTCCTGGTGCCGAAGGCTGATGGCGTCCTTGGATTTGGTGACCAGGTATGGCGTCAAATGCTCATTCAGGCGCTGATGGGGCTTCAACGCGAGCCTGAACTTCTGGGCGCCGACGGCCGGGTTCATCGCCATCCGCCAGGCGTGGGGCAGGAACGTCCAGCGCAAGCCTGGGCAGAACGGGAGGTCGCCGGCGAGGGATGCGTCGCAGGCGGCGATCGCGACGGATCTGTCTTTCCACACCAGCGCCGCGACATTGACCTCTTGGGGTTTGCTGTGCTGATCGAGCAGCGCGCCGTCGTGGCCAAAGCGCAGCACGGCGATGGGGTCGGTCTGTTGCGCGCCGGATACAAGGATCCGGTCGAGCGTTTCGCCCGAGATCTTGCATGGGCCGTCGTGATGGGCGTCGCCCATCTGCATGTGGTTCATCACCATCGAAATGAAGTGCTCCGCGGAGGTCGCGTGATGCATCACCAGCTTGTTCAGCAGCGGCTTCGCGGCGTTTTTCTTCGAAGGCTTGCTTGTCATGTCCGGCATCCTCTCGGGCGAACCGCCACTCATGGTTTCCACAGTCTTCCATTGCAGTCGCGGATCAGCCAGAGCGCGCCGCGCACCATGTCGTGGCGCCAAAGCGCCGCTCCACACAGAGAGCAGGGCAGGGCGCCGGAGGTGCGCCGCCAGTCTCCGGTCTCGATCGCTTTCGCGTCGGCGGGGTCTGGGAGAACGAGCCCGTCGTAATGCGCCTCCCGCTCCTCCGGAGAGGGCCGCCATCCCTTGATGACCGCCGGCCGCGCCCCGCCGTCTTCGCGGAGGGCTGGTCCCGCGCCGCCACCCCCGGCTTTTTCCGACCCCGCCGCCATCAGAAGTCTGTCATTTCTTTTTTGGCGCCTGCTTTTTTGGCGCCTGCTTTTTTGGCCATGCGCGCATCCTTTGCCGCGCGCGGTTCTTTTTGATCGCCGCCGCTTCCGGCAGTTTGCGCCCTGAATGAGAGCAGTGCGTGTGAAGACAGTGTTTCGAAGCCTGCGGCGATGCTGTCGTTTAATTCGAAATGCATGGTCGGTGATTTCTTCGGGACTTGGGAATACCCCCTGGAGCCGGAAAAAATTCTGATCGCCTGGCGTTTTCCATTGATAGTGAACTTTTCCGGCATCAGGATCTCGAGCCGCGCCTGCACCGCCATCGCAAGGCTGGCCTGAAAAATCGGGTCATGCCAGAGACGGGTGATGTCGCAGTCCTTGTAAAGGCGTCTTATTCGCAGGCTGCAGATTGCCTGGGTACTGTTGTCTCGGTTCTTTTTCACCAGAACTTCGCCGCGAAGGCGCCATTCCTCGGTCTCGGCGGCGGTGTTCGTCAGAAGCGCGAAAAGTGATGGGTGAATGTCGATTGCCGGATCGAAATCGGACGCGTGGTCTTGAATGTCCTTGCCGTGGGTCCTGCGATGCGCGGCTTTCACACGAAGATCACCGAGATTGATGGCTTGTCGGTCGATAGACATTCGTCGTATTCACTTTCGTGTCTGTTTTTCCTGCCGCTCTCGCCCCGCCGTTCTGATGACGTTCTGACGACATCCTGTCGTCGTTCCGACCTCCGACCCCGGCGCGCAATTTTCTGCGCCGGGATCTGAGGGAGAGGGAGTGGCGGGCGATGAAGCGGTCAGCCTGCCGTGGGTTGGCCAAGGCTGGCGGCCACGACCGTATCGAGATTGCCGTACCCATTGAAGCGGGTCGCCGTGGCCGACCCGTAGGCGCCCATGCCATAGAAAACGACATAGTCGTCCTCGGCGATGTCGTCGGGCATCTCCGGCGCGCCGGGCATGCGGTCGACGCTGTCGCAGGTTGGGCCGAACAGCGCCCGGCCCTTTGCGGCGCCGGTGCGGAGGCGCCCGTTCGGATCGAAGACGCGGAACTGGCGCAGCCGGTTCAGGACCGGCTGTTCGTCAAGGGCGCCGTAGACGCCGTCGTTGAGAAAGACCGAGCCATCGTCGCGGACCAACTTCACCCGGGTTGCAAGCGCCATGGATCCCGCGACCAACGCGCGGCCCGGCTCGCACACCAGCGCGACGCCGCCGCCGCTGAGAGGTTCCGCCGCCTTCGAGATCGCGTCGAAGAACGGTGAAAGCGGATGCTCGGCGCCGTAGAGATTGGCGGGAAAGCCGCCGCCCACATTCAGGCGGCTGATCTCCACGCCGGCCATGGCCGCGATCCGCGCCGCCGCTTCGATGTAGCTCGTCCAGGCCTCGGGGCTTTCACACTGAGTGCCGGGATGGAAGGTGAGGCTGGGGCGAAAGCCGAGCTCCGCGGCCCGCGCAAGTATTGCGGCGGCGTAGTCGATGTCGGCGCCGAACTTGGCGCCGAAGTTGTAGCTCGCGCCGCTGATCGAGGGCAGTCTGAACCTGACGGAGATTTCGATGTCGTTCCGGGGAACGCCGATATCCACGGAGCCCGTGTCGATCTTGTCGAGCTCGTTGAAGCTGTCGAGCGAGAATGTTCGCACCCCGCGCAGCAGCGCGAAGGCGATCTCGCGGTGCGACTTCGCCGGATTGTGGTAGTGCAGCGTGCTTTCGGGCGACAGCGCGCGCATGAGGGCGATCTCGTAGGGCGACGCCACGTCGAACGCGGCCATTCCTGCGTCAAGAATGGTGCTCATCACCGCGGGCGCCGGGTTCGCCTTCACAGCGTAGCTCACAAGTCCGGGGAATCCGTCGATGAAAAGTCGGGTCTGCGCCGTCAGGATCTCCGGGCAGAAAATCAGGACCGGGTCGTCGGGCCTGGTCTGCGCCAGAAAGCTCTCCGGGTCGGACCAGACCCGATCCGCAGGATTGGTCTGCGTCAGGTCGAATTGCGCCAGATCGCTCGTTGCGAAGCCCGTGTGCGCGGCGTCCTGCATGTTCTGTATTCTCCGGGTTGGGGCGATGGATCGCCGTAAGAATGATGTGCGATGATTGTTTTCTTGTTTGTGTCGATTGAGCGGGCGTTCGAAAAAATCGACCGATCCGTCGATCTCACGCCCTCCTTCTTGAGTCCGGGAGGGTGTCTGACGCCGGCGCTGTCTCGGGTGGTGTCCTCGGGCGGTGTTCTTGGGCGGCCTCAGTCTTTCTCGCTTCTGCGTTCTTTTCTGTCACTGGCGCTGTCGTTGTGACTGTCGCGTTTCTTGTGGTTCTCCATGATCCGGTCGAGGCGCCGCGCCTTGGCGTGCTTCATTTCCTCGCGGTCGATCACGCCGTCCCTGTTCCTGTCGATTCTGAGGAAGGCGGCTTCGGCGCGCGCCATGAAGACGGCCATTGTCATCTGGTCGGGACGCCTGGCCTTGGCCGCCTCCGCGGCGGTCGCGCCATCGGAGTGCATCGCGATAGCGGTGCTGACGGCAAGGATTGCGGCTATTTGCTTCATGTCTTGTTGCTCCGATTTCTCGCCGAAGATAATTCGCCGGCGTTTTCTGGAGATATGACCTGCCGCCGCAATTCCACAGGAAGCGGCGCTTTTTATGCGCGCCGCCTCAGACTGATATTTCAGACGGGTTTATCAGACGGGTATCGGGAGGATCGCGTCCGGCCAATAGTACTTGATGGTCTCGAATTGATCCGGCGCAAGGCGGACGGTTGTCGTCTTCGAGGCCGTTCTCTTGATCGCGATGAGAATGTCGCGATGGTCGCGCAGCCGGTCGAGTCTCTCTTTCGCCCCGGCGGCGCCGGAGGCTATGTCGGCCTTTGCTGTGTTGGCGGCGACGTTGAGCGCATAGCCCGCCATGTCGATCGCCCGTATCACTGCCGCCGCGCTGAAGGCGGCGCGACTGATGAATATCTGATTGGGAATGATGGCCGACGGGATTTCCACAGCCGTCTGGGCTGCAATCGGCCGGCGAGGAAGCTCTGATTTTTTGCTCAAGACAAGAATCCCTGGATCAAGGCCACCGTAGCGCATGGAGGCAGGTGAGAACAAGGATGGATATGTGTCTGGATTTCAGGAACGATGCGTCGCATGCGCGTGGCGGTGATATGTGTGGCGGTGATATGTGTGGCGGTGATATGCGTGGCGGCGGTGTCAGGGGCGCCGCTGTCGTCCGGCCGGCGGCGCCAGCCGCTTGAGGGCTGGCGCTTTTGTCAGTGCGCCTGGCTCAGGAGGCGCTCCTTAGAACTCGCGCCGCTCCATGGCGGATCCCACGACACTGAGCGTCTTGGCGATCACGATCGCCGATGCGCCGCCAATCACCAGAAGTGCGGGCCCCCCGAACACCAGGGTCATGATCTGCTCGAGGGTTCCTGAGACGCCCATCGACGACAGGATGCCGAATATGCTGTCCATGCTCTTTTATTCTCCTCTGCTGATGCGCCGCGGTCGCCCTTGTGGACTGTTTGAAAGAGCCTCACCCGTTCGCCGACCGATTGGCTCGGTGGGCGGGTGAGGCTCAATGCCTTCTTCTTGCTTTTCCTCTGCTCTTGCTATGCGCCCCGCTTTGCAAAATGCTCCTCGAGGCGGTCGCTGGCTTCGTCGCGCAGCGCGCAGTATTTCTGAATCCAGTTGTCATCGCCCCCGGCGAAGTGCTTGTCGCAGGCATGGATCGAGCAAAGCGGGCGCAGATGCGGCGCGGCCGTGCAGCCGCCGGGGCCCATCAACGGCAAGGTCGGATGGCCGGTCGGCTCCAGCGTGACGCCCATCTGCCCGGCGGCGAACGCCATCGCTTCTTCGCAATGGGATGTCGCGCAGCAGCCGTAGGGCACGGTGCAGGCGCCGCACTTGGGCAGGGTATGCTGGGCGATGAGGCTGAACGCTTCGATCATCGCCGGCTCGATATCCACGCCTTCGCCCGCCACGCCTTCGCCGCCTTCGCTCAAGGCGCCTTCTTCTGACGTGGCGTCGTCCAGCGCGGCCTTGTTCGGCGCAATGGCGCTTTTGTCCTGGTCTCGCATCTTTCTGTCTCGCAATCTGCTGCAGGTTTTCATCATGAAGGCTTTGCTCGTTGAGAGCGATACCGGTCGCGACATTGGCCGGGAACTTTGCGTTTCACGGTCTCGGCGTTTGCGCCTTGTCCTCCCGGCGCAGGACAAGCGCGTTGAGCACAGCCCATCTCGCTTCATTGTCCATCTTCCGCCATGAGGCGATCTCGTCGATGGTGCGCAGGCACTTGGTGCAGTGTGAGCGGTCCGCATCTATGGTGCAGCTCCGAGTGCATGGAGATGGCGCTTCTGGCGTCTGATGGTTCAGCCGCCGGGCCTCCTCTCGCATCCACGCCGCCGCTCTTTCGCTGGGTTCTGTCATATCTGTATGTCCCGCCTTGAATGCTTTTTGGGCGGCTCCAAAGGCGCGCCGCCCCGTAATACAGGCATTCCGATCCCGACGCGTCTCAGGCTATTTTTGGCGCTGCAGCGTCTCCACCAGCCGCCGCGCCTGGTTGGCGTCGACCACGGCGACGCCACCGGCGGCGATGGAGCTCACCACGCCGACAAGGTGTGGCGGCCGTCCGGCTTGCGGCGCCGACCAGACGCCAGAACCGCTGTCGCCGTGGTGGACGACGCAGTCATAGAGGCTGACCGGACCAATGCGATGGGAGCGATTGCAAGACGGCGTGGCGGCCGCGCCCCTGATGCGCGCCTCGCCGCGATGGTCATCGCCGCGGGATGCGGACGTACGCGACGTCTTTTCGGGGAATGTTTCTGCGCCAGGCGTCTTTGACGCCAGCTTCTTTGCGCGCGGCGAAATGCCTGGAATAAGCACTGTGGCGACGCCGCCGCCAAACAGAGGTATGGCGCGCGATCGCGCCGAGAGCGGTTTGAGAAGCTCGATCACCGCGACATCGACGGCGACGGTCGCGAATGTTGTGCGCTCGCCACCGACCGGCATCTTGAAGTTTTTCAGCGTTGCGGTGCGCTTGGCGCGGATCCATCCGCCGTTCTTCGACAAGCGCGCCTTGATCGCGCTGTCGGGCGCGCGGTCGCCGCTGCCCTTGTAGTAAAGGCAATGCGCCGCGGTCAGCACCATGTTCTCTGCGATCAGGGTTCCCATGCAGCCATGACGGTCGGAGGTGACGTCGACAGTGGCTGACGCGAAGTCCTGGCCGCCGCCCGTGCGCGAGGCGAGGCTGAGCGCGCCGTCCGGCGCCAGAGTCGCCTCGCCAGTCGCCTCGCCGGTAGCTGCGGCGCCTGCTCTGGTCGCCGCTTTTGCGGTTGGGCCGCCGGCGCGATGGAGAATATCGATCCCGGGCGCCGGAGCGAATGCCGACGGAGCGAATGCCGACGGGGCGAATGCTGACGGAGAGGATACGGACGGAGAGGATGCGACCACGCTCTGCTGGATTTGCCCGCAGGCGCCGAGGCCGATGCAGGTGATCAGGAAAATGAACCATTTCTTGTTTTGCATGACGCTCTCCTTGGCAACTGTATCTTGGCTTTTATTGTAGTTTTGACGGAGCGCGCCGCGATATTTAGCTCGATAGTTCCGGGTGTATTATTTTGTGTTATTTTGTCTGTTTTAAAGCCGCTGTTTCGCCGCGTCGGCGGCGCCCAGCCGCAGCGCGACGGCGCCCAGCCGCCGCCGCGGCGATCAACTCCTGAGCGTGGGGAGTGGCGCGCAGCGCGCCGGCGCCGCGCCCCAATGCGCTTCCGGACTGCAGGCTGAACGCCGGCAGGGCGAGGATCGGATCCCGGGGTTCGTATTGGAGAAGTCGTCCATGATGGGTTGTCCTGTGTTTGTTGCCTGGCGTCACGATCCTGTAGATGGGTCGAAAACGGCCTTTGCGGGTTCGTCGGCGATGTAGGCGTTCTCCCGACCTGCGATCTGGCTGGCTTTCTGCGCATCGATGTTCAGGGGGCGGGCCGGCTGGCTCGCGCGCGGCGCGGGAAAACGCAATGTCGGGTTTATGCGGGCGATGTCTTGATCGTGGATCATTGTGTTTCTCCGTTAGCGGGCGCGGCGGTTTTTCTTTTCGGCCGTGCGCGTCGCTCCGCCGTTGCTTTGGTGTCGCAAAACGGTCGGGCGGCGGGATCGTCCCTTGGTGTCGGGGACGATTCTGCACGCCGGCGGTTACTTTTTCTTGTCTGGTTTTTCTGGTTGCGGCCTGCTGGCCAGCGTGTGCTGGCTGAGGCTGCTGGCTGGGACCGGCTGGTCGGCGCCTACTCGTTGACGAGCCGCGCCGCCGCTTCGGCATCCATGCCGGTGGCTACAAGCCGCGCGATCAGCGCACGGGATTCCGACAGGCGCAGGTGGCCACTCAGGGCGTTGGAGAAGTCGAAGAAGGCGATCGAAGCTGCCTCCTGGTTGTAGCCTGATGCCCGAAAGTAGGCGCCGTCGTTGTATTCCCACTCCTCGCCGCTCCAGTTGGAGACGCGATGAAGCGCGTCGAGAATGGTTTTGAGGCGCTTTTCGATGGCGCCCAGATCCGTGGACGAGACGTCATAATTCTCGGTTTCGATATCGATGTCCGGGAGGCCGCTATCTTCCTGCGCCAGGATGCGCACCACCATGCCGAAGGACGCCGGCTTTTGCGCGATGCGCCGGTCGGTGCGCAGCGCCTGCAAGGCGGTGGCCTGAGCGTCGGCGGCCATGGCGTCGGTCCAGTTCCGGACCGAGCTGTCTGCGGCGCTGAAGAACTGGTCATCGATGCCGCTGATCAGGGTCTCGGCGATCGCGGCGAGAGTATTGGCGGCGGGCGCGTTGGCGGCGGCCGTGCCGTTGGTGCGGGCGTCGTTGGTGCGAGCGTCGCTGGTGCGAGCGTCGCTCGCCCAGCCGGGCTTTTTCAGCAGCCTGTCGATCGCGTCGATCTCGACGTCGCTGAGGTCGGGTTCGCTTTCCCGAAGGTTCTCGTAATACTCGGGCGACGACACGTCGCGCGGGACCTCAAGGAGATCGCGCATGCCGTTGGTGATTGTGACGATCTCAGCGGAATTGGCGAGAATGTCGTGAAAGCTCACATTCTTGAGGCGTTCCATGGCGGAGAGGGTCGAGCCGGCGGGGTAGTCGTAGGTGGAGACCTCGCCTTTTTCGATCAGCCAGAAGCTCAGGTCCTGAAAGACAAGAAGCGTGATCGATGGGTGCTCGATGTCGATCCGCCCGGTGATGTCGATCATGACGGCCGGCTGCTCGATTCTGGAGATCGACCGCCTGTTGCTGTATTTCCGCCTGCCGCCGGTCTTGGGATCGCCGTTCTTCATGGCCTCGTAGGCGTCAAGCGCCGCGAGCGCAGCCAGATCGGCAAGTGTCTTGTCGGCGATCTCGTATTGATCGCGGTGCGACGTGACGAAAAATGGCATGAAGGTTTCTCCGGAGTTTCGATGATGCGGCGTCGGCGCCGTTCAGGCCGCGCTGAGGTTGACCCTTGAGTCTTGGGTTGCTCGCGCTTGGCGCATGATTTGCGCATTGGCGCTCCTTGTCGCCAGCAAAGGTTTTTCAGGGGGCTGTCGGCGCTTTGCCGAGGCTGTCGCAGCCCTTCTCGCCGCAGCCCTTCTCGCCGCAGCCCTTCTCGCCGCTGTCGTCGCGTTCCTCGGCGTCGATATCGTAGTCCGGCGCGGCGCCGTCGAAGTTGGCGCCGTCGAAGTTGGCGCCGTCGCGGATGCCGCAGGCCTTCAGGCGATCGAAAAGAAACGTGACGCCGCCGTCGTCCATCCAGTCGCCGTGCTTGAGCAGCGCGCAGTAGCCCGCCATGTCGGACTCTTCGTCTGGGTTCCGCCCCCAGAACGGGCAGGGCGCTTCTCCCTTGGCCCCGCCGGCGTAGCAGTAGGGTCCATTGGGAACCAACGCCTCCAATGCGGCCATGATGGCCATGGCTTCCGTAACGTCCGCGATTGCGCGAGCATTCGCCGCATCGCGCCCTGTCACGCCAACCTGAGCTGCGGCGACGATGGCGTTATAGGCGTTGTTCGCCTCGTTGATGGTCGCCATGGTCGGTGCTCCTCGTTGTTTCTTGCGCTCGGCGCCGCGGGCGGACTATCGCCTATTTGGGACGATAGCCTGAACACGGTGCGCTTTTCAGGTCTTCGCGTCAGGTGAACCCTCGGTTTTCAGGTTCGGCGGCGCTTTGGCGCGATCGGGTCAGGGCGCCAACTGTCTGCGGCGTCCTGACCACCAGCTTAAAAATCTCCGGCCTTCAGGGCGGGGAAGATGTCAATCATCCTCGAATGCGGTCTACACCGGGTCGGGCGTGTCGATCTGGCCAAAGTGGGATGTGCCAAAGGGGGATAGGCCAGGGAATTCAGAGGCCGAGAGCAGCTTCTCCTCGGCGTGCTTCGGCAGTGTGCTTCGGCAGTGTGCTTCGGCAGCGTGCTTCGGCAGCGTGCTTCGGCAGCGTGCTTCGGCAGCGGGCGTCAGTGGAGGGTTTCAGTGGTCGCCATGGCGCTCACGACGATTTCCGCCATCGCCGCCTCGATCCGGCCGCGAGAAGCGAGGCTGAGGTTGCCTGTGCATTGCGCCCTGAAGGTCGCTGTGTCGGTGGCGCTCAGCCGGAGAGCGACAGCGTCGATCGCAGCCTCTGTCGCCGCGGCGATCAGGGCCTGGGCGTGGGGAGTGGCGCGCATCGCGCCTGCGAGCGCGCCGCGCCCCAATGCGCTGTCGGCCTGCAGGTTGAACGCCGGCTGGGCGAGTATCGGGTCCCGGGGGTTCTTGCTGGAGAAGTCGTCCATACTCGATGTTCCTTTTCTGTTGGCTGGCGCCATGATTCCGAAAAATGAGTTGACGGCGCCTTGACGGATTCATTGTGACAAGATCCCACCGTCACTGTGATTGGCGCTGTCGCCGTTATCGTCGCCGTTATCGTCGCTGTTATCGGCGTCGTCATCGGCGTGGTTCGCCGTCGCCAGATCGTCTATCTTGCGATCACCACACGCTGTGATGTGGGTCGGAGCGTCGGCTTTAGCGAATAGAATCACCTTTCAGGGTGATTGGTCGGGGCGGTAGGCGTTTTCCTGGCCTGCGAGCAGGCGGACTTTCTGCGCATCGACGATCTGGAGGCGGGTGGCGTGGTCGGCCAGCGGCGGCAGGAACCGCAACGTCGGGTTTACGCGGGCGACATCCTCTTTCTCAATCATTGTGTCTGGTCCTTTTGGGGTGGCGGCGCGCAGGATTGTCCTTGACTGTTGGGGACGATCCTGCGCGCCGCCGGTTATTTTTCTTGTCTGGTTTTCACCGGTTCGCGCCTAATGATTGACCAGATCCGCCGCTGCGTTGGCGCTCATGCCTGTGGCGACAAGTCTGGCGATCAGCGTGCGGGATTCCGACAGGCGCTGGTGGTTGGTGGTGCTGGCGTTGGTGAAATCGATGAAAGCGATCTCCGCGGGATCCTGGTCGTAGCCGGATACGCGGTGGTAGGCGTCGTCATTGTATTCCCATTCCTCGTCGCTCCAGCCGGAAACGCGATAGAGCGCGTCAAGGATGATTGTGATGCGCTTTTCGATGGCGCCGAAATCCATGGGTGTGATGTGAGCATCCTCGCTTTGGATATCGATTTCAGGGGATCCGCCGTCCTGCTGAGCCAGGATGCGCGCCTTCATGCTGAAGGACGGCGATTGTCGCGCGATGCGCCGATCGGAGTGCAGGATTTGCAGGGTGGTGGCTTTGACTTCATCGGCCTGCGTGTCGGTCCAGTTACGGAACGAGGCCTTCTCGGCGCTGAAGATCGAGTCTTGGACGCCTGCGATCAGGATGTTTGAAATTTTGCCGATGATGGCGTCGCTGGTGGTTTCGTCGCTGGTGGTTTCGTCGCTGGTGGTTTCGTCGCTGGTGGTTTCGTCGGGCCGGGATTTATTGCCCCAGCCGGGCTTCTTCAGAAGCCTTTTGATCGCGTCGATCTCACCATCGCTGAGGTCGGGTTCGTCTCTCACATTGGAGTGGTAATATTCGGGCGACGTTACGTCGCGCGGGGTTTCAAGCAGGTCGCGCATACCGTTGGTGATTGCGACGATTCTGGACGACGCGGCGAGGATGTCGCGGAACGCGACGTCGCCAAGGCCGTTAATCCCGGAGAGCGTCGAGCCGGCGGGGTAGTCGTAAGTGGAGACCTCGCCTGACTCGATCAGCCAGAAGCTCAGGTCCTGAAAGATCACGAGCATGATCGAAGGGTGATTGAGGTCGATCTGGTCGGTGACGTCGATCACGACCCCCGGCTGCTCGATTCTGGAGATGGATTGCCTGTTGCTCCGGTATCCGCGCCCGGCGCTTGCTCCCCCCCGCGCTTCGAGGGCGATGGCGTCGAGCGCGGCCTGATCGGCGAGCGTCTTGTTGGTGATCTTGTAATGCTCGGGCTGTGAAGTTATAAAAAAAGGCACGAAGATTTCTCCAGAGTTTCAGTGACGTGATGCGGGAGGGCGAAGCCCTGGCTTTCAGGTTGACGATACTCAACGCATAATTGGTGCGCGTGCTCGGCGCGCGTTCTGCGAATAAGGGTGCGCCCGGCCTCGCCAGGAAGGGCCTTAGGGTGCTGTCGGTGTCTTGTCTTGGGTGTCGCCGCGCCGGTCGGGCCAATCTTCGCATCTTTTGCGGTGATTGCGCGATTATTCACCGCATCTTGCTCCTCCGCGTCGCCGCCGATCCTCGCCCGCTCACTTTCTTTACAGCGCTGTGCGGGGGCGGTCGCCGGTTATGGACGCCCCCGCATGGATCTGTCTCTTGGCTTTCTCTTTACTCCAGGATAACCCACCCCAGAAAATCCCGATCGTCGGCGTCATTGACCGAAAGCGCCATGCTTGGGCGGCCTCGATTTTAAGGCTTTCGACAACGTCGATCTGTCGGCGCTTTCGACCGGACGTTTCACCAGAAGCGACGGTCTGAGCGATGCCGCGACCGGCCTGGGCGCGGCCCTGGGCCGCGTTCAGCAAGGTGCGGCCGATCTGGAGCATATCAACCGTCTCGGGCGTGCGGCGGCGGATCCTGCCCGCGACGCTGGGTTCGCCTACGGCGGCGTGGCGGCGTTCA
>Ga0210044_10007089_pt1 | contig 14454 bp, 12 predicted proteins | sample CryGey13umfilter_2_FD_183959 | JGI IMG/M metagenome (GOLD analysis project Ga0210044, IMG submission 183959) | Groundwater microbial communities from aquifer in Utah, USA - Crystal Geyser 4/9/14 3 um filter (SPAdes) (version 2) | ecosystem: Environmental > Aquatic > Deep subsurface >...
GATCGTCGACGATGCGGTAGCAATGACTGCCGTAACTCTGCTCGACGGGGCTGATCGCCGACGATGCGGTAGCAATGACTGCCGTAACCCTGCTCGACGGGGCTGATCGTCGACGATACGGTAGCAATGACTGCCGTAACCCTGCTCGACGGGGCTGATCGTCGACGATACGGTAGCAATGACTGCCGTAACTCTGCTCGACGGGGCTGATCGTCGACGATACGGTAGCAATGACTGCCGTAACCCTGCTTGACGGAGCCGATCGACGACAATGCGGCAGCAATGACTGCCGTAACTCCCTGCTCCAACGTGCCGCCAGCCGCTCAGCGGTGGCGCCGATCCTGCCACCGCTCCCCGGCGACCCCGCCGAGGTAGGACACACCGAAGCAGAACGGGGCCCCCACCACCAGGCCCACGATGTTGAACATCCCGACGGAGAGCTGGAGCAGGAAGATGATGCCCAGCGCCACCACCGCGGCCACCGCCGGCTCGCGCACGGTGTGGCCCTTGCTCATGCGACCCACCAGCACACCGCCGCCGAAGTAGACCAGCAGCGCCATGGCCGCCATCAGCGCCGCGCCGGCCAGCACCCGTCCGTGGTCCACCACCAGGCGGTGGATCACGCCATGCAGCGCGAGGTAGGCCACGACGTTGCCCGCCACGATGACGGTGATGCCCACCAGGACCCAGAACCAGTCGAAGCGGTCACGGACCACCGTCAGGTTGTGGTAGCTGTCGAAGATCGCGCTGTAGCGGTCGCTGAGGCGTTTGACCATGCCCAAAAAAGATAGGGGGGACACGCGCCGAATGCAACCGCCTTCGACGTTCCCCCGCCGCGTTGACAGCCACTGTCCGTCGGGGACATGATCACCCACATGCAAACCCGACCACAACCGAGCACCGCTGTCGGACGTGATCTGCTCGAGATCCTGCCCGAGCAGCGGCTGTCCCAGGGGGCGGCGGATCGTCTGATCTACTCGCGGGACATGTGGCCCAAGGCGCTGCTGTCGGTGCGTGACAACAAGCCCTCGGTGCATCCCCCGGACTACGTCGTGTGGCCCGAGACGGCCGAGGAGGTGAGCCGCATCGTGCAGCTTGCGGCACGGCACCATGTGCCGGTGATCCCCTACGGCGGAGGCTCGGGGGTGTGCGGCGGTGCGATGGCCACGGGCGGCGGCATCATCCTCGATCTCAAGCGGATGAACGCCGTGCTGCAGGTGTCCCTCGACGACCACCTGGCCTCGTTTCAGGCCGGGATCAATGGCCAGCTGCTGGAGGACCAGCTCAACCTGCGGGGGCTGACGTTGGGGCACTTCCCGGCGTCGATCTACATCTCCACGCTGGGGGGCTGGCTCGCCGCCCGCTCGGCGGGCCAGCTCTCGTCGCGCTACGGCAAGATCGAGGACATGGTCCACGAGATCGAGGTCGTGCTCGGCGATGGACGCGTGCTCCGGTGCCGCGGCGTGCACCGTCCGGACCTGATCCCGCTGCTGGTGGGTAGCGAGGGTACGCTGGGGATCATCACCAGCGCCACGATGCGGGTGCATCCGCTGCCGCAGTACCGGCTGTTCCGGGCGTACGAGTTTCCGCGCATCGCCGCCGGCTGTGAGGCCATGCGACGGGTGATGCAGCGCGGGCTGAGGCCGGCGGTGCTCAGGCTGTACGACGAGATGGACACCCTGCTGGCGCGTCCCGGCGGGGACGGGGGCGGCAAGAAGAAGTCCGGGCTGCTGCGCTCCGCCATGGGCCTGATCCCGCAGCTCGGCGACGTGATGGGCGGAGACCTGCGAGGATCGCTGCTGCAGGCCGCCTTGTCCCGGGCGGGGATGGTCAACCGCGTGGTGGAGTCCCTGGTGCCGAAGCTGTCGGGTGGGTGCCTGGCGATCCTCGGGTTCGAGGGCGAGCAGGTGCTGGTGGAGGCCGAGGCCGCGCTGTGCCACGCGGAGTACCAGGCGGCCGGGGGTCGCGATCTGGGCGAGGGGCCGGGGCTGGCGTGGTACAAGCACCGCTACGCCGTGTCGTACAAGATGAGCCCGCTGTACGCCGGCGGGGGGTTCGTCGACACGATGGAGGTGGCCTGCACCTGGGACCGCCTGATGGATCTGTACCGCGCGGTGCGCAAGGCGCTGGCTCCGCTGGCGGTGGTGCTGGCGCACTTCTCCCACGCCTACCCCGAGGGCTGCTCGATCTACTTCACCTTCGCCGCGTCTGCCGAGGGACGGGTCAAGTCCGACAGCCTGTACGACGAGATCTGGCGCACCGGGCTCAGCGCTGTGCTGAAGGCCGGGGGCACCATCAGCCACCACCACGGCGTGGGGCAGTCCAAGGCGGCCTTCATGCAGGAGGAGCACGGGGCGGCGATGGGCGTCTTCCGCCAGCTCAAGGCGGTGATGGATCCGGCGGGGATTCTCAACCCGGGAAAGATGGGGCTGTGAGATGACAGACCAGGAGACCATCGCCTCCAGGCTGGCCGAGATCGTGGGCGCGACCCACGTGAGCAGCGCGCCCACCGACGTCGACGCCTACGGCGGGCTCGACCCGTCGCTGGTGGTGTGGCCCGGCGCCGCCTCCGAGGTGGCGCGGGTGCTCAGGAGCTGCACCGAGATGGGGGTCGCCGTCGGTGTGTCCGCCGGCGGGACTCGCGCCACGCGGCACTGGCCGGTGCACGGGGATCGACCTCGCATCGCGCTGGACACCCGGCGCATGCTCAACATCCTCGAGGTGGACGAGCTCTCGCTCACCGTACACAGCCAGTGCGGCATCGAGCTCGGGCATCTGGAGCAGGCGCTCAACCGCCATGGGCTGACCCTCGGCCCTTACCCCCCGCTGATTCAGCGCCACACCCTGGGGGGGGTCCTCGCCGCGCCGCACCCCAGAGCCCACTCCCCACGGACCGGCTGGCTGATCGACGCCTGTCTGGGCGTCTCGGTGGCAAACGCGGCCGGAACGGTGCTTCACACCCGCATCGCGCCACGCAAGGCCACGGGGCCTGACACGGCGCGGCTGTACATTGGCAGCCGCGGCGCGCTGGGGGTCGTCACCACCGCGGTGCTTCGGGTCTACCGCCAGAGCGAGCACGAGGTCGTGCTGGCGTTCGTGCTCCCCGACCTGATGCACGCCGTGGACGCGGCGCACGATCTTCTGGAGCGCGGCGTCCGCCCGGCGCGGCTGCGAGCCCTGGGGGCGGAGCAGGCGGTGGAGGAGCTGGGGCAGACCCACCCACCGTCGCCCGCGGTGTTGCTGGTGGTCCTCGCTGGACCGGCGGCGCTGGTGGCAGCCGAGCAACGACTGCTGGAGCAGGTGCTGTACGAGTGCGGCGGCCGGGAGCTGTCCCACGCGGTGGGTGGCCGCTGGTGGGCCCGCAACGCGGCGCTCACTTCTCCGCCGGAGCTCGGGCCGTCGGTGGTCGGCGTGCGGGTGCGGCACTCGGCTGCCCCGCTGGCCGTGGCTTCGGTCCCGCAGCAGGTGCAGCAGAAGCAGGTGCTGGTGTGGGCCGAGGAGTTCACGCTTCAGGGATTCACCCTGTGGTCCAGCCTCGGGGGAGAGCGCCGGGAAGCGACGGTGGTGGCGTTGCGTTCGGCGCTGCTGGACTGCGGGCTGGATCCGATCCAGCTCGATTTCCCACCGCTGATGGACGAGCTGAGGCAACAACTCGATCCAGCACAGACGCTGGTGGTCATGGAGGCGTGAGTTGCAGCGATATGTCAAGGAACTCGAGTACTGCACCTACTGCCCCAAGATGTGCCGGCACAGCTGCCCGGTCTCGGGCGCCACGGGCCGTGAGACGCTGACGCCGCAGTCGAAGATGGAGCTGTTGAACATGCTCCGGCGCACCGGCATCCCCTGGGAGCAGGACTACGTGCTGCCGATCTACGGCTGCACGACATGCGGGGTGTGCAAGCAGTACTGCGTCCATGGCACGGACGTCGCCACGGTGCTGCAGGTGGGCCGCGCCGAGGCCGAACAGCGCCGCCTGGCGCATCCGGCGCTGAGCCGGCTGCAGGAGACATTTCGTGCCCGAGGCGAGCGGCTGCTGTGCAAGCTGCACCGCGAGTATTCGCCGAGGCTGTTTGCACAGGAAGCGCAGGTGGGCTACTTCCCGGGCTGTGACGCCATCGACACCTCCATCGAGGATGTCCGCGATGCCCTGAGCGTGTTCGACAGCCTGAATCTCAACTTCGTTCGCCTGATGGAGACGCCCCATGCATGCGCCGGCTACCCGCTGTGGGCGGCCGGCTGCCTGGACGCCGCGCGCTTCGTGGCGACGGACATGGTGAAGTGCCTGCGGCGATTCTCCACGGTGGTGGTGGGATGCCCGGCCTGCACCTGGCTGCTGCGAGAGAAGCTGCCAGCCGAGGGGTTCCAGCACAACACCGAGGTGCTGCACATCTCGGAGTTTCTCTATGTGCATGCCGAGCGGCTGGACATCCGCAATACGCGGCCGGCGGCGTTCTATCACGATCCCTGCTACCTCGGGCGGTACCTCGGGGTGTACGAGCCGCCTCGCCGGCTCGTGACGCGCTGCGTGGAGACCCTCAAGGAGTTCTTCTACACCGGTGAGGATGCAGAGTGCTGTGGCGGCGGCGGTCTCGTGCCCCACACTTACCCCGAGGCTGCAACGGGCCAGGCCGAGCGCCGCCTGGCCGAGGTGGAGATGTTCGAGACCGATCTGGTGATCACGGCCTGTCCCACCTGCAAACGAACCCTGTCGGCGACGAGCCAGGTTCGGTCGGGTCGGATCGAGGTGCTGGACCTCATCAACCTGCTGGCCCGGTCGATTCAGGACCCCGACCGGCCCGCGCTGACGTGAGGCACGGTCGGAAAGGTAGCCACTGGATCTTCCAGATCGGGACACCCCGTCACAGTGTGGAGACGGCCAACTACCCGGAACACGTGGCACGGCGTGCTGGCATACCCCTTGTAACGACGAAGGACCCCACCCAGGAGGTAGCATGAGCAGTACCTGGTTTCGCGGGATTCTGGCTGGCCTGGCCGGCTGGATCCTGCTGGTCTCCTCGGCGCAAGCCACCGTGATGATTTACTGGAACACCCAGCAGCTGAGTAAACGCGCGCAGGTCGTGGTCCAGGGAACGGTGGTGAAGCAGGAGGTGGTGCAGCTGGATGGCCACCTGTGGACGGACTCCCATGTCAGGGTTCAGGATTCCCTGAGAGGCGCACACGCCCGCGGCACGGTGGTCGTGGTGCGCCAGCCCGGAGGTCAGACCCCCCTGGTGGGTGAGCGTGTGGCCGGCGTCGCGACCTTTTCCGTCGGGGAGGAAGTGCTGGTGCTGGGCCGATCCGTGGGCCAGGTGGTGGTCCCGGTGGGCATGTGCCTCGGCAAGTACCGTGTGGTGCGGGGCAGCGACGGTGTGCGCCGCGTCCAGCGCGATCTGAACGGCGCGACCTTCGCCGGCTACGGTCGCGATGGCCGCTTCCAGCTGCTGCACCCGCACCAGCCGCAGCAGCAGCGGCTGAGCGATCTGGTCCGCGTCATTCGCGCGGCCTCGCGGTCGGTGAAGGGGGGTGCCCGATGAGATGCACCCTGCTCGTCATCGCCCACCTGCTGCTGGCCGCGCCGGCGTTCGGCTACGTGGTGGAGAAGGCTCAGGGCACCGGCGTCGAGCTGCGCTGGACCTCGCTGCCGATGAAGTTCAACATCCACCAGGCGGCGGCCAAGGGCGTCACCGCGGCCGACACCCAGGCCGCGGTGCGCGCGGCGTACAAGGCCTGGGCCGACGTCACCTGCTCGTACTTCGCGACCCAGGATCTGGGGGTGGTGAACCTGCCCACGGGCAACGAGAACGACAGCATCAACACCCACGTGTGGCGCGCCACCTGGCCCTCGAGCTACGGCAGCAACGCGCTGGGCATCACGACGACGTACTACGATCCCGGCTCGGGCAAGATCCTCGACGCTGATACGCACTACAACCCGAACTACACCTGGGCCGTCAACGGATCGCCCAGCGCCATCGACGTGCAGTCGGTGGCGACGCACGAGATCGGCCACCAGCTGGGCCTGGACCACTCGCCGTACCAGGACGCCACGATGTTCTACGCCACCGGCGCCGGGAACACGGGTCAGCGGTCGCTGCACTCCGACGACATCGCGGGCGTGTGCTACCTGTACCCCAGCGGCAGTCCGCCGCCGCCGGAGTGCACCACCGCGGCGCAGTGTGCGCCCAACGAGACGTGCCAGAACAACAAGTGCGTGGGGGCCGTGGCCAAGGGCTACGGCAGCCCGTGCGACAGCGGCCAGGACTGCCAGTCCGGCATCTGTCTGCAGTACGCCACCAACACCTTCTGCTCGATCATGTGTGACAGCCAGCCCTGCCCGTCAGGCGACAAGTGTCTGCCGCTTCAGGGTGGCGGCAGCGCCTGCCTGCCCGGGAGCTCCACCATGGGCACCAAGCTGCTGGGTGAGCCGTGTCAGACCGATCTGGACTGCAAGTCCGACATCTGTGTTTCGGTGCCGGGGTCGGGCTACCTCTGCTCGCAGCCGTGCACGCTGACTCCCGACAACTGCCCCACCAGCTACTACTGCGCCAACAGCTCCATCGGCGGGCTGTGCATCCCGGGCGACAAGCCCGTGGTGCCGCCGCCCCCGGTCAAGAAGGGTCTGGGCGAGCCCTGCGCCTCGGCGGTGGACTGCCAGTCCAACATCTGCGCCAGCACGCCCGCCGGGATGGTCTGCATCCGGTGGTGCAACGACACGGACAACTTCTGCCCCGACGGCTTCATCTGTGTGCCCGCGGGTGCGATGAAGGCCTGCATCCGCGATCCGGCCAAGCCGCCCCCGACGAAGGGGGCGCTGGGGACGGTCTGCACCGACAACGCCGACTGCACCAGCAACATCTGCGGCGCGGATGCCAGCGGCAATCGCTTCTGCACCGAGCTGTGCGACCCCGCGGCGGGCTGCTCCGTCGCGGGCTTCGACTGCGTGCCCGCCGGCGGCGACAAGTACGCCTGTACGCCGACGACAGCGACTGGTGGCGGCGGTGGGTGCGCCGTGGGCGGCTCCCCCGACGGTCGCTGGCTGCTGTTGATCTTCGCGCTGCCGCTGGTGCTCCTGCGGCGTCGACGCCGGGCCTAGTCCAGGGTCTTGATTGAGGGCGACGCTCCAGCCCAACCCGTCGAGGTCGCCACGTCTCGCTACCGCGTGAAATCGAAGCTGTAGGACAGGTTCTGTCCCGGGCGCAGGCTCACCGCCATCCGCTTGCGCGGCGCGCCGTCGGGACCGCGCAGCTCGACCTGGTGTTTGCCCGCCGGCAGCTGCAACCGCATCAGCGGTGTGTTGCCCACGTAGCTGCCGTCGATGGTCACGCGGCACCAGGGCATGGAGTTGATCGTGATCGAGCCGGTGTCGCGTCGGGTGGCGGCGGGTCGCAGGACCACCCGTATTGTTGCCGGCATGCTGGCGGGATCCAGCGAGCGGCTCCAGGCGCGGTGGTTCGGCTTGCTGAGCTCCAGCACGAATCGGCGGTCGGGGACCGTGAGCTCCATCGGCGTGCGGCCGACGACGCGCCCCTGCATCATCACCGTCGCCGAAGCCGGCTGCGACTGCAGAGACAGCGTGCGACGGGTGGGAGGTGACGCCGGCCGGGCGGCATCAGGCAGCGGTGATGTCCTCGCGTCGGGCTGCCCGGAGCTGGTGTCGGGACTGGCGTCGGGACTGGCGTCGTGACCCGGCGTGCCGGAGTCCCGACCGAAGTAGAACACGGCCCACAGCAGCCAGCCCGAGATGGCCAGCGCGGTGAGCAGCACCAGCAGCAGGTGGCGCCGCCTGACGCGGGACGCCGGGGCCCTGACCTCCCCGGTGACGGACAGGGTCTCCGACGAATTGTTCGACGATGAGGCGAACACCGTGGTGCCCTGCCGGTGCGTCGCCCGGTCCTCGATCGTGTCGCCCATCAGGCGTCGAACCGCGCTCTCCACCGCGTCGGCGGGGTTCGCGGCGGCGCGGGCCTCGGACACCTGCCGCGCCCACCGCGCCAGCGCCTCCCGCAGCGCGGCCGCCGAGTCCAGCGGGGCCATGAACCGACGCAGGTCGGCGACCATCTCCGCCGCGTGCTGGTAGCGCTGCTCGCGATCCACCTGGAGCACGCGGTCCAGAACCTGCTTCAGCTCCGGCGGGGCGTCCAGCTGCTCCAGGGGGACCACGATGCGCCCCTCGCGCACCCGGTCCAGGGTCAGGATCTCGTTGGCGTCGTGGAACGGCGGCGAGCCCTGTAGCATCTCGTACAGCACGCAGCCCAGGGCGAACAGGTCGGCCCGCTGGTCGACCTCCTTGAGCGTCGCCTGCTCCGGCGCCATGTAGTCCAGCTTGCCGCGCAGGGTGCCATCCACCGTGGTCTCGTGGCGGATGGCGCTCTTGGCGATACCGAAGTCTGTTAGCTTCACATCCCCCGAGAACGACACTAGAATGTTCTGCGGTGACACGTCGCGATGGATGATCTTGAGCGGGGTGCCCTCGGAGCTCGTTTGATCGTGGATGAATTGCAGCGCCTCTGCCACCTGTGTCACCACAAACGCCGCCAGATTGGCGGGCGGCAGCAGCGCGGTGCCACGGGCGCGGGTCAACAGGTTGCCCAGGTCCAGCCCCTCCACCGGCTCCAGGGCGATGTAGCACGTCTGCTCCAGCTCGCCGTGGTCCAGCACACGCACGATGTTGGGATGCGTGACCGTGACCGCGACGCAGGCCTCCTCGTGGAACAGCCGCCGGAACCGCTCGTCCCGGGCGAACTGCGGCAGCACGCGCTTGATCACCACCTTGCGTTCGCTGCCGTCGTCGGCGAAGAACACAGCGTGGAACACCTCCGCCGTGCCACCGACGGCGATGCGATCCAGCAGCTTGTAGCGGCGGGCGAAGTCGCTCATGGTCAGAGTTCGCATTGTACCTCAGTTGGGTTGCTGCTGGTGAGCACACTACTCCTCGCGGGCGGACCGGCGGTGGCGCAGGGTACGAGGCTGGCGGTGCTGATGGCCGGTCAGGGTTGCCCCGACGCCGAAATGACCGGCGCCGTGGAGCGACAGCTGGGGAACACGGGGTGGATCCCCCACGCGCGCGTGGCCGCGGCGATGGCCCGCACCCGGGCCGAGCGGGCCCTGGAGCAGGCGCGCCGGCTCTACACCCGGACCAGCTTCACCGGCTGCATCTCGCTGCTCTCGATCTCGGAGCTGGAGCTGAGTCGGTCGCTGGCCGAGCCGGATCCGGCGCTGCGAGGTCAAGCGCACCGGCTGCTGGCGGAAGTGATGCTGTGGCTCGGGATCTGCCAGTGGGCCTCCGGCGAGCCCCAGGCCGCTTCGTCCAGCTTCGTCCGCTCGGCGCAGCTGCCCTCGAGCCCGACGCCCGACCCCCGGCTCCTGCCGCCGGAGGTGGTGGAGGCCTACCGCACCGCGGTGTCCGCCCCCCGGCAACAGGTCACATGCCACGTGGACCCCCCGCTGCGCGCGGTGGACCTGCTGGTGGATGGCAAGGGTCCCACGACCTCGGGTGACACCCTCACCGTACCGGCGGGAAGCCACTACCTCGTGCTCCAGGCGCGATGCGCTCCGGGACCACAGTGCGACGCGACGCGCCAGCAGCTGGGGCCGGGGGGGATGCGGTCGCTCAGGCTCGAGGCCCAGGCCCACCACTGTCGGATCCAGCTGCCGGCGGTGCGGCCCGTGGAGCATCTGACCTGCGTCAACGTGAGCGAGAGCGAGGACGTCGGGTTCGTCGCCGGCGTGACGCGCCAGGTGGGGGCCGCCCGTACGCTGGTGGTGACGCAGGTCGAGCATCGGCTCGCCCTGCGCCTGTACCGCGCCGGGGTCAGCGGATTCCAGCACCAGCTGGTCTCCAGCCTCGGCCCCGGCGATACGCCGGCCCGGGTGGTGGCCCGTAGCGTGGCGCTGCTGCTGGGGAAGCAGGCGGAGGTCGTCGCGCCGCCGCCGGGCCAGGTGGGTCCGACCAACCCGTGGTACACCCGGTGGTGGGTCTGGGCCCTGGCCGGGGCTGGAGTCGCCGCGATCACCACCACGGTGGTGCTGGTGACGACCCGAGACAATCGGGTGAGAGTGGTGGTCGGACCATGACGCGCGGGGCTACATGGTCGCTGTTGCTGCTGCTGCTGGGAGGATGCGAGACGACGGTGCACGTCCGCCTGTCGGCGGGAGACGACATGCTGATGGCGCAGGAGTGCGCGCTGGCGGTGCACCGCATGGGCAGCTTCTACCTCGAGCTGATCCGGGAGGGGGAGGGACAGGAGCTGATCTTCAAGAAGTGCATCGATCTGTCCGGCCACCCCGCGTCGCTCGGTCAGCTGGAGACGGACCTCGTGGGGCGCATCGCCTTCGAGGACGTGCCTCCGGGCGGACAGTGGACCATATGGGTCGAAGGGTTCAGCGCGACGGAGTGCCGCAAGGCCGGTGCGCCGCTGCTGTGCGGCCTGGAGAGCGGGCTGGGCATGCCGCCGTCGGACGACCAGATCATCGTCAACGTCTCCTGCGTCGCGGACAAGTACTTCACCTGGACCTCGGAGTCGCTGGACAGCTGTCGGGTCAAGTAGCCCCGCACCCGGCGCGCCCGGGACATGCACCCGGCGCGCCCGGGACATCTCGGCGCGGCAGGTCGGCGCGGCAGCGCTGCTCAGAGCAGCAGCGCGGCCAGCGTGAACAGCACCAGGGCCAGGCCGGCGCTGATCAGCGCGTAGGGCAGCTGGGTTCGCACGTGGTCCATGTGGTCGGTGGCCGAGACCATGGAGGCGACGATGGTGCTGTCGGAGATGGGGGAACAGTGGTCGCCGAAGATCCCGCCCGACAGCGCGGCGGACACCGCCAGCGCGGGGTGCAGCCCCGGCACGATGCGGGTCATGGGGATCACGATGGGCAGCATGATGGCGAAGGTGCCCCAGGAGGTGCCGGTGGAGAACGAGATGAAGCAGGCGATGAGGAAGATGGCCGCCGGGATGAGCCACGCCGGCAGGCCGGCCTGGGCCGCCCGGGCCACGAACACGCCGGTCCCCAGGGCGCGCGTCGTGCTGCCGATGGCGTAGGCCAGTAGCAGCACCAGCACCAGGGGCACCAGCCCCTGCACCCCCTTGATGAAGGTGTCCGTCAGCTCCTGCAGCGTCATCAGGCGCTGCAGGCGGTAGGCCACGCCGGCCACCGTGAGGCCCACCATCACGCCCCAGAACACGGCCTGCGAGCCGGATCCGGAGCGAAAGTCTCCGTGGCCCGTGATCAGCAGCACCGCGGGCACGGTGGCCACCATCGCCAGCACCGGCAGGACCATGTTCACGGCCCGGGGTGGAGCGCCGGCCTTGGCTGTCAGGGCGGTGACGTCCGACGAGACCATCGGCCGCGCCCCGGAACGCAGCAGCAGCCCCTGCTGCTGAACGCGTCGCTGCGCCGTGCGCATCGGGCCCAGGTCGCGACCCACGACGATGGTGGTCAGGGCCAGCAGGATGGTGACGATGGAGTAGAAGTTGAGCGGCAGGGTCTGCAGCAGCAGCTCCACCGGCCGCTCGACCTGCTGCGCCGCCATCAGCCCCACGATGTAGGCGCCCCAGGCGTTGAGCGGGATCAGAATGCACTTGGGCGAGCAGGTGGCGTCCAGCAGGTAGCTCAGTCGCTCGCGGGAGATCCCCGCCTGGTCGAACAGCGGTCGGGCGATGGAGCCGCTCACCAGCAGGCCGAAGATCGACTCCAGGAACAGGGTGCCGCTGATGGCGACGGTGAACAGCTGCAGCCGCCGCGGTGTGCGCGTCAGACCGCGCTGCTCGACCCAGCGCACGAAGCCGTCCATGCCCCCGGAGTACTGGGTGAAGGTGATAATCGCGCCCACCATGGCGCTGAACATCAGCACCCGGGTGTTGTCCGCGTCGCGCAGCACGCCCACCACCGCGTCCGCCGAGCGCAGCAGCCCCTGCAGCGGATCGAAGCCGCTGATGATGGTCCAGCCCAGCAGGATGAACAGCGACAGGGGGAGGTAGACCTGCCGCGTCAGAATCGCCAGGGCGATGGCCACCACCGGAGGAACGATGGAGAGCCACCCGTGGGTGCTTGCCAGCTCCTGCATCGACCCACAGTACCGGAATATGGAGGTCGGCACCACGGCCGGGGAATAGGGCCGGGCCTCGGTGGGTTGCGATGACGGAGGGTCCATGTCCAGGAACAAGCAGGGTCTACTGGCCACCGTGCGGTCCATGGCGGTGGCGATCTTCATCGCGCTGGTGTTTCGTTCGTTCGTGGCCGAGGCCTACGTCATCCCGTCCGGTTCGATGGCGCCCGGCCTGCTGGTGGGTGACCGCATCGTGGTGAGCAAGATGAGCTACGGTCTGCGGGTGCCGTTCACGGACCAGTGGCTCCTGCGCTGGGGCGCGCCGGGACGGGGTGAGGTGGTGATCTTCTCCGATCCGCGTGAGTCCGGGGAGACGCTGATCAAGCGCGTGGTGGCGCTGGCGGGCGACCGGGTCGAGATGCGCGACAACGTGGTGCTGGTCAACGGACGCGAGGTCGCGCGCCGGGCGCTGGCCGGGCCCTGCACCGTGGAGCTCGGGAGCTCCGAGCAGGCCGCCTGCCAGCGCTACGAGGAGCGGCACGGCGGGCATCGTTATCACGTGCAGCAGATCCAGAACCGCCCGCCGTTCAACAGCCCCCGCGTCACCGTCCCCGACGGACACTGCTTCGTGATGGGGGACAACCGCGACGACTCGGCCGATAGCCGGTACTGGGGGTTCCTGTCCTACGCCCGGGTGCGGGGTCGGGCCCGGTGGATCCTGTGGTCCTGGGGCGACGACGGGCCGCGGCTGGATCGCTCGGGCCAGTCCGTCGACGGAAAGGATGGGTAGTCCGGTCCGTCGCCAGTCGGCGCGCTGAGCTTTGTCTTTGCCTGCGGAGGGGGTGTCGGCAATAATCCGCTGATGGACTCCGGTTTTGCCACCACGCGTGTCGTAGATGATCTCAAACGTCCCCGTTTGCTCCGCCGAAAGCTGCAGCTGGAGGTGGTGCATGGGCCTGACGCCGGCAAGCGCGAGGTGTTCGGCAGCGAGGAGATCAACGTCGGCACCCAGAGCTCCAACGAGCTGGTGCTCACCGACTCCTCCATCTCGCGCTACCACCTGCGCATCGCCGCCGGGGTGCGGGGCTTCGTGCTCACCGATCTGGACAGCACCAACGGCAGCTTCGTCGGCGGCATGCGCGTGGGCCAGGTGACCATCGGGGGCCCCACGGACGTCACCATCGGGGAGAGCATGTTGCGGCTCACCCCGCTGGCCGACGAGGCCGAGGTGCCGCTGTACCCCACCGATCGGTTCGGGCGGCTGGTCGGTCGCAGCACGCAGATGCGGGCGCTGTTTGCTCAGCTCAAGTCGATCTCCGGCTCGGAGGCGACGGTGCTGGTGGAGGGCGAGACCGGCACGGGCAAGGAGGTGCTGGCCGAGGAGATCCACAACAACAGCGCGTGCCGCAAGGGGCCGTTCATCGTCACCGACTGCGGCGCGATCCCCGAGCACCTGATGGAGAGCGAGCTGTTCGGCCACGTCAAGGGGTCCTTCACCAGCGCCCACGCCGATCGCACCGGGGCCTTCGAGCTGGCCGACGGGGGCACGCTGTTCCTGGACGAGATCGGCGAGCTGTCGGCCTCGGCCCAGCCCAAGCTGCTGCGGGTGCTGGAGAACCGGCAGGTCAAGCCGGTGGGCTCGGGCAAGTACCGCTCCAGCACCGTGCGCATCATCGCCGCCACCAACCGTGACCTGCGGCTGGCGGTGAACGAGGGCACCTTCCGCGCCGACCTGTTCTACCGGCTGTCGGTGGTGCGGCTGCGGTTGCCGCCGCTGCGGGAGCGCCCTGACGACATCGAGTTGCTGGCGACGCAGTTCATGAAGGAGTTCTGGGAGCGCATGGCGCCCGGGACGCCGCCGCCGCCGCTGTCGCCGGAGACGATCCAGCGCCTGGTGAGCCACCGCTGGCCGGGGAACATCCGCGAGCTGCGCAACTTCATGGAGCGCGTGGTGGTGATGGCCCGCACCGGGGCCCAGATGCAGCTGGAGGAGCTGGAGCCGGAGCCGCTCCATGCGCCGACGGTGCAGGGCGTGGAGGTCGACGTGGCGCTGCCGTACAAGGACGCCAAGATGAAGTGGATCGACCACTTCGAGATGACCTACGTCGCCCAGCTGCTGCAGTCCAACGAGGGCAACGTGGCGGCCGCGGCGCGGCAGGCCGGGGTGGACCGCACCTACTTCTTTCGGTTGATCCGAAAGTACGGGCTCAAGAAGTAGGACATGACCTGTCGAGAAGGTCCCCGGGTTACCGCCGCCCTCGAGGCCAGAAACGGCGGTAACTCCCCCACCTGTCGAGAAGGTCCCCGGGTTACCGCCGCCCTCGAGGCCAGAAACGGCGGTAACTCCCCCACCTGTCGAGAAGGTCCCCGGGTTACCGCCGCCCTCGAGGCCAGAAACGGCGGTAACTCCCCCA
>Ga0210044_10007101_pt1 | contig 14440 bp, 12 predicted proteins | sample CryGey13umfilter_2_FD_183959 | JGI IMG/M metagenome (GOLD analysis project Ga0210044, IMG submission 183959) | Groundwater microbial communities from aquifer in Utah, USA - Crystal Geyser 4/9/14 3 um filter (SPAdes) (version 2) | ecosystem: Environmental > Aquatic > Deep subsurface >...
CAAAGATGGCAATGGAAGATTCCGAAATCAATCTTGAGAAAGTTGATTTAGAACGGTTTGGAGTTATATATGGAAGCGGAATTGGAGGAATGGACACATTCGAAAAACAAACTTTAGCCTATTTTCAAGGTGGTCCCAGAAGAATTAGCCCCTTCTTTGTGCCAATGATGATTTCTGATATCGCAGCAGGTCAGATTTCAATTCTTTACAAATTAAAAGGTCCAAACTATGCTACAACATCGGCTTGCGCTACATCGACACATGCTATTGCTGATGCATTTGTACATATTCAAAGAGGAACTGCAGACTTAATGGTTTGCGGCGGTTCTGAAGCTGCTATTACTCCAATGGCGATCGGCGGTTTCAATTCTGCCCGTGCATTATCAACTTGGAATGATAGATTTATGGAAGCATCAAGGCCATTTGACAAAGACAGAAACGGTTTTGTTATGGGTGAAGGCTCCGGTACAATCATTCTTGAGGAATATGAGCATGCAAAAAATCGCGGTGCCAAAATTTATGCAGAGATTGTTGGGTTTGGCTTGACTGCTGATGCATATCACGTTACTGCTCCGGCTCCCGAAGGAGAAGGTGCTTATAGAGCTATGCGAGACGCCATTAGAGAAGCTCAAATTGAATTGACAGATGTTGATTACATCAATGCTCACGGGACTTCTACAGAGCTTAATGACTTAAATGAAACAAAAGCAATTAAAAGACTTTTCGGTGATCATGCTTATAAATTATCAATAAGTTCGACAAAGTCAATGACAGGACATTTGCTCGGTGCTGCCGGTGCAGTTGAATCAATTGCTACAATTTTTGCACTACAAACTGGAATTATCCCTCCGACAATTAATCTTGATGAACCTGATCCTCAATGCGATCTTAATTACACTCCAAAAGTTGCGGTTAAAAAAGAAATTAAATATGCACTGAGCAACACTTTTGGATTTGGCGGGCACAATTCAACTTTGTTATTTAAAAAATATGAGGATTGATGCTTGTTTCTTGATGTATTAAAAAAAATCAGAGCTGGAATTTTTAGCTCTCATTCAAAAAGTACTGAAACAAAAGAGATTAATTTTAAAAGATTAAGTTCCCTGTTAAAAATCCAAATAAAAAATCAAGCCTACTTTATCAAATCATTGACTCATAAGTCTTACATTGATTTGAACAGCAATTTTACGAAATCAAATGAAAGGTTAGAATTTCTTGGGGATTCAATTTTGGGATTTATTGTTGCTGAAATTTTATTTGAAAAATTCCCTGATAAGGATGAAGGCTTTTTGACAAAATATCGGGCAAGAATTGTTGATAAACCCGCACTCGCAAAAGCTGCAGAAGAAATGGGCTTAATTGAATTTATTTTATTCGACAGAAGATTTGTAAGGGGGTCTTCTGAAGGAATTAAAACAATCTCGTCTGACTGTCTTGAAGCTTTAATCGGGGCAATTTATCTCGATAGCGGTTTTGAGGATGTTCAAAATTTTATTTTGCGATGGATTATTAATCCTAGTTTCAAGACGAAGGAATTTCAGGTTGATAGAAATTATAAAGGCAGACTTCTTGAATTTACGCACGCAAATCACTATTCCACGCCCATTTACAAGGTCGCAGATGAATCCGGTCCTGATCATGATAAGCAATTCGAAGTGGAAGTCATAATTAATAATGAAATAATGGGCAAAGGGAAAGGGCATAATAAAAAAAGTGCTGAACAGGAAGCCGCAAAGTCTGCATTAATCAAAATTGAAGAAGTTAATCAAAATTAAATTTTATCCCTCTTAAAGCTTTTCATTATATTTCCAACAATAAATAATAAAAATGTTTAATAAAATTGAGCTAGTTATGCTAACAAATTTTTCTGTAGATAAGTTTTCTTCGAGGCATATTGGTATTTCGAAGAATGATCAAATTGAAATGTTAAAACAATTAAAACTAAATTCACTTGACGAGTTGATTGACAAAACAATTCCACAAAATATCAGAATTAAAGAGCCGTTAAAATTAGATAAACCAATGACTGAGTTTGAGTTAATTAATCATTTTAGAGACGTTGCGAAAAGGAATAAATTATATAAAACCTACATCGGTCAGGGATATTATTCCACTATTTTGCCGGCAGTAATTCAAAGAAATATTCTGGAAAATCCCGGATGGTACACTCAGTACACGCCCTATCAAGCTGAAATTTCTCAAGGCAGGCTTGAAGCTTTATTGAATTTTCAAACTGTAATTACTGACCTTACCGGTTTCAGTCTTGCAAATGCTTCCTTACTTGATGAAGCAACTTCCGCTGCCGAAGCAATGATTATGTTATATCATTTAAGAAAAGCAACAAAGAAGAATGCTAATGTAATTCTCATATCAAAAAATGTTTTTCCGCAGACAATAGACGTGCTTAAAACACGCTCAAATCCGCTTGGGATTATTATTAGATTGTTTGATGAAAAATCTGAAGAAATTACTGATGATGTTTTTGCATTGCTGGTTCAATATCCTTCTGCTTCGGGAGAAATAAATTCATACAAAAAATTATTTGAAGAAGCGGACAAGAAAAATGTATTTAAAATTGTTGCTGCAGACTTGTTAAGTTTAACTTTATTAACTCCGCCTGCTGAATTTGGGGCTGATGTTGCTGTTGGTTCTACACAAAGATTCGGGATTCCGATTGGTTACGGCGGACCGCATGCGGCATATTTTGCCACCAAAGATGAATTCAAAAGAAGCGTTCCGGGACGAATTATTGGTGTTTCGGTCGATTCAAGAGGTAAATATGCTTTAAGAATGGCTTTGCAAACAAGAGAGCAGCACATCAAGCGAGATAAGGCAACAAGTAATATTTGTACTGCGCAGGTGCTTTTGGCAATAATGGCAGGCATGTATGCTTTATATCATGGCGGAAAAGGATTAAAAGCAATTGCGAAAAAGATTAATTATCATACTGATTTACTTAAAAAATTGCTTGAGTCAATTGAGTTAGAGAGCAAGAATAAAAATTATTTCGATACGCTTACTTATGAATTTGAAGATTATGACCTGATTGAAAAAATTAAAACTTCTGCATTATCTCATGAAATTAATTTGAACTATTTTGATAAAAATGTAAGCATTTCTTTTGGTGAGACAATTAATGTTGATGATGTTATTAACATCGCAAATGTATTTGCAATAGCACTTAATAAGAAAATTGACTTGAAAAAAATTGATAATGCCGAAGAAGTAATAAGCGTAAAAATTTCCGAAAATCTTCTCCGCAAAAGTGATTTCCTAAAGCATCCGGTATTTAATAAATACCAAACCGAAACGGAGTTGATGCGATATATTAAAATGCTGGAAAGAAAAGATTTGTCGCTTACTCATTCGATGATTTCACTTGGATCATGTACGATGAAATTAAATGCTGCAGTTGAATTATTCCCGATTACTTTTCCGGAGTTTTCTGAAATGCATCCTTTTGTTCCGTTGGATCAAGCTGAAGGATATCAATTTATTATTAGGGAATTGGAAAAGCAGCTTTGTGAAATAACAGGATTTGATGCAGTATCTTTGCAGCCGAATTCAGGTGCGCAGGGTGAATATTCAGGCTTGATGGTAATAAGGCAATATCATATTCACAGAGGTGAAGCAAATCGAAATATTGTTTTGATTCCTTCATCAGCTCACGGAACAAATCCGGCAAGTGCTGTTATGGCCGGGAATTCAGTTGTGGTAGTCGATTGCGATGAAAAGGGTAATATTGATTTAATTGATTTGAAAAAGAAAGCCGAAAATAATAAAGCTAATCTTTCAGCATTAATGGTCACTTATCCTTCGACTCATGGAGTTTTTGAAAGCAAGATTCAGGAGATTTGTTCAATCATTCATGAGAATGGCGGTTTAGTTTATATGGATGGTGCAAATATGAATGCACAAGTCGGTTTGACAAAACCATCAATAATCGGCGCCGATGTTTGTCATATTAATCTTCACAAAACTTTTGCAATTCCGCATGGCGGAGGAGGACCGGGAATGGGACCAATAGCAGTTGCAAAACATCTGACTGAATTTTTGCCCGGACATTCTGTTGTTAATATTAATAAAAATAATTCAATCAATGCGGTTTCTGCGGCTCCTTGGGGGAGTGCAAGTATTTTGCTTATTTCCTATGCATATATTAAAATGATGGGTGGTGAAGGGCTTGCTGATGCTACTAAGTACGCTATTTTGAATGCGAATTATATCAAAGCAAAATTAGAAGACTATTATAAGCCACTTTATACTGGGGAAAACGGTTTTGCTGCACACGAATTGATTTTTGATGCAAGAGAATTTAAACATCAGGCAAATATTGAAGTAGAGGATATTGGTAAGAGATTAATGGATTTTGGGTATCATGCTCCAACTTTGTCATTCCCGGTTCATGGAACTTTTATGGTTGAACCAACAGAAAGTGAATCGAAAAGTGAATTAGACAGATTCTGCGAGGCAATGATAATTATCAAATCTGAAATTGATGAAATTGTTCAAGGCAAAATTGATATGAATGATAATCCGTTAAAAAATTCTCCGCATACTGCTGAAGAAATTGCTGAAGAAAATTGGAATCATCCTTATTCAAGAGAGAAAGCAGTTTTTCCATATTCATCTTGTAAAGAAAACAAATTCTGGCCTGCTGTTAATAGGATTAATAATGCATACGGCGATCGGAATTTAGTTTGTAGTTGTGTGCCAATTGAAAATTATCAAGCAGATTCTAAATGATAGATACATGCAAAATATTAAAGGAAGCCAAGTCTATTGCAGTTGTTGGCTTCTCCAAAAATAAATCAAAAACAAGCAGACAAATTGCAATGTTTCTGAAATCTGTCGGTTATCAAATTTTTGCGGTAAATCCAACCATAGATGAGATGGAAATTGAAGGTGTACCTGTTTTCAAATCTCTGCTGGAAATCAAACAAAGAATTGATATCGTCAATGTTTTCAGACGGTCAGAGGACATTCCGGAAATAATTGAAGACGTGCTTGCGATCAAACCAAAAGTATTATGGCTGCAGCTCGGCATTTGGAATGATGCTGCTGTAAAGCCGGTTAAAGATTCGAATATTACGGTTATTCAAGATACTTGTATTTATGTTGAGTACAATAATTGTTGAGTTGAGATGAAATTTTCTCTTCTCTTTTTCATAACATGTCTGATTGTAAACGGTCAAACAGCTGATACTATTCAGATATCAAAAATTAAATCTGTTAAAATTGACAGCATCAAAATTGTTGGTAACGACAAGACACGCGATTTCATAATCCTTCGGGAATTAACTGTCAAAAAAAATGAAAAGGTTGATAAGAAGAAATTAGATTTTAACAAAGAGAGAGTTTATAGTTTAGGACTCTTCAATTTTGTCAGGTTCTATTTGGTTAAAGAGAATGAATTAGTAATTCTCACAATCGAAGTTGAGGAAAGTTGGTACATTTATCCAATTCCATTTTTATACTTCTATGGGAAAGGATATGACAAAGCAACTTACGGTATTGATTTCCTTTGGAAAAATTTCAGGGGCAAAAATGAAAGCTTGCGTGTTATTGCGGCATTAGGATATGATCCATATTTACTCGTAAATTATTATAATCCTGCTTTCTGGGATTATAATGAATTTCTGTTTTCTCCATCATTCTATTTTGCTACTCCAAAAAATAAAAGTACCGAAGCAACCTATCTTATCGGAAAAGATTTTGAATACAAAATTTTCAACACACGACTGGCTTTCGGTAAAAGATTTTCACAATTTCTTGAATCATATATTACAATAGGGCATTCATATATTGAAACTGATTATGCGTTGAAAAAAGTCACGGCTTCGGGTAAAAAAATCGACAACTCAATGACAGCCGGAATTTATATACAAGCTGATTCAAGAAACTTGAAACAATTTCCCGAGAGCGGAATATTTGCTACTTTCGATTATCAAAAAGTCGGGTTGTTAAATTCAAAAATTGATTTCACTAAAACAAGATTTGATTATCGCCACTATTTGCGCGTTAAAAATTTATTTTCACTTCGATGGAGACTATTGTCAATTAATAATTTTGGGAAGAATACACCTTTTTATAATTATTCGTTTTTTGGATATGATGAGTACGTAAGAGGGCATAGATATGACTACCGAGAGGGTGAGAATTTAATGTTCGGCTCACTGGAAACAAGTATTCCTTTATTAAAGGAAAAAGAAATTTCGTTTGATATTCCAAATGTTCCCAAAAAACTTACGTCAGCAAGGTTAGATATTCAGTTAATTTTCTTTTTTGACCACGGGATTACTTACAAGAAAGCCATATCCTTTAAGAAAGAAAATTATTATTCCGGATTTGGAATAGGGATTACATTTTTAATATTACCGTTTAATGCAGTTCGATTTGAATATGCAATGAATGAAAAATTTAAAGGGGAGTTTCTGCTTGCAACAGGATTTTCTTTCTAATACTGAATTGTTTTTTTCAGATAAAATTTCAAACAATCAGATCATTCTTGATGGCGAAGAATTCCATCATTGTATTAATGTTATGAGGCATTCTTTGAATGATGAAATTTACGTAACAAATGGTTGCGGTAAAATCTATTTGTCAAAAATATCAACTGTTTCTAAGAAAGAATTGACATTAGAAATATTTAAATCATTTGAATATGGGAATAAATTTCAAAATATATTTCTCTGTTTTCCTAATTTGAAATCAAATGAACGGATGGAATTTGCAATTGAGAAATGCGTAGAGCTTGGGATTACAAATTTCATTATTTATAAATCTGATTTTTCTTTCAATAAAGGGAATAAAATTTCCAGATGGGAGAAGATTTCGATATCAGCCATGAAGCAGTCACTTCGGGCATGGAAACCAAAAATTACTTTGTCTGAGAGTTTTCAAGCTCTGTTAAAATCTGAAGGGGATAAGATTATTTTTAATCAGGAGGCTGATTTGATTTTTAACAGACAATATTTAGAGAATTATGTTTTTAATGATACCAAAAATAAATTCTTAGTTATCGGACCAGAAGGAGGATTCAGTCAAAAAGAATTAATTTTAGTTGAGCATGAATTAAAAGCAAAGCTTACAGGAAATCGGTTACGAAGTGAGACAGCAATAATCTCAATTGCGATTTTATTGAATCAATTTTTATAAATTTGTTACGAACCTTTTAACAAGTTTGGCAAATTTATCTTCAACCATTTTCCCGGTAGCAATTACTTCTTCATGGTTTAATTTCTGATTTTGAATTCCTGCAGCCATATTTGTTATACAGGAAATTGCAATAGTGCTAATTCCAAAAATTGCTGCAAGTAAGATTTCCTGAACTGTCGACATTCCAACTGAATCGAAGCCAAACTTTTGCATCATTTTAATTTCGGCAGGAGTTTCGTAACTTGGTCCGGAAGTCCAAAAATATGAACCCTCTTTTAAGTAAACTTTTTCTTCAAATGAGGCATCAATTAATTTTCGATATAATTTATTATCAGGATATTTTTTAAGATTGTCAGTTGCTCCAATCGTTGAAATTCCAAATTTCTTTGAAAAATCCTTTTTCAGATTCATAGAATTGAAATCTTTAATTATCATCAAATCACCCGGACTAAAATTAGGGTTTATTCCTCCTGCAGCGTTTGTGCATAGAAGATTAGGTACGAATAATTCCTTTGAAATAAAAATTGGGAGCAAAGTAGATTCAATATTTTGTCCTTCGTAAAAATGAATTCTGCCTTCAAAGAGCAGTAATTTTTTGGTCCCAATTTCGGCAAAGTGTAGAAACCCATTATGCCCTGCAACAGTGGGCAACGGATATCCGGGAATTTCTGAAGTATTTATTGATACGATTTTTTTGACAGAATTAGCAAAGCTGCCTAGTCCACTTCCAAGAATAATTACAACGTCAGGATTGAAAGGTTGTCTGTTTTTAATGAAGTTTAGTAAGTCATTATAATAAAATGAGTAATCGAAATTCATCAGAATAAAACTCCTGCCAAAGTTGCTGTTAATAATGTAGCCAAAGATCCACCCAAAACGGCTTTCATTCCTAACTTTGCCAAATCAGAAGTTCTGTTCGGAGCAAGCGGAGATAAACCGCCAATTTGAATTGCAATTGAGCTGAAATTTGCAAATCCGCATAATGCGTAAGTTGTCATTAAGATTGCTTTTTCATTTGTCAACTCTTTAAGTGCAATGAGATTACTCATATCTAAATAAGCAACAAATTCATTCAACACAATCTTTGTTCCAAAAAGACTTCCAAAATTCATTGCACTATCCCATGGGACTCCAATCCCAAAAGCAATATATTGGAATACTAACCCGAAGAGCAATTGAAGATTGAATGGTTTGTGATAAGTGGCTGTAAAATAAGAGTTTAACCCAGTTAATGTGCCGAAATATTCAAGTATGTAATTGAACAAAGCAATAAATGCAATAAACGCTATTAGCATTGCAGCCACATTTAAGGCTAATTTTAATCCTTCGCCTGCTCCGGTTGCTGCAGCTTCAATAAAATTGCTTGCATTTTTTTCTATTTTTATTTTTACTGTACCTTTTGTCTCAGGTTCATAAATTTCAGGGACAATAATTTTAGAGATAATTAGAGCTGCAGGCGCAGCCATTATGCTTGCTCCGAGTAAATGTGTCGCAAATAAAATTTGTGCTTCTCGAAGAGGTAAATTCATTGCAGTTGCAAAAGATTGTCCAAGCATTTGAATATAGGCTGCCATAACTCCACCGGCAATTGTTGCCATTCCGCCAACCATAACCGTAAGTAATTCACTGTTTGTCATTCCTTTCAGATAAGGTTTTATTACTAAAGGAGCTTCAGTCTGTCCGACAAAAATATTTGCTGTGCATGATAAAGATTCAGCACCACTGGTTCCCAAAAATTTTGACATTATCCATGCCATGGCATGAACTATTCGCTGCATAATTCCAAGATAGTATAAAACCGACATCAGACTGGCAAAGAATATAATTGTTGGAAGGACTTGAAATGCGAAAAATATTCCTAAACTATCTGGATTACCTCCGCCAGCAGCAAGATTTCCAAAAACGAATTTTGCGCCTTCGGTTGTAAAATTAAGTATCAAAACAAAGAAGCTGCTTATCCATTCAAAGAAAAGTTTTGGCCAAGCCAGAGGTGGGAAAAATTTCCCAAGCTCATGTCCTTTAATAATTAGAAAAGCAAAAATTATTTGCATTCCAATTCCGGTAATTACCAATTTCCAGTTAATTCTTTTTTTATTGTTCGAAAAAAGAAATGCGATCCCTATTATTAAAATTATTCCGATAATTCCTCTAACTATGTTCATCTTTTTCCTTTATGGTATGTAATGATGTGTTCTGCATCTCGCTTCATAACTATCTGAAGCACCGACTAAAACTCTATCTTCCGAATGAATTTTTCTTTGCGTCATATTTGCGGGATTGCCACAGACCATACAGATTGCAAGTGTTTTTGTAATATATTCAGCACGGGCAAGCAAATGTGGAATCGGTTCGAAAGGGATTCCTTTGTAATCCATATCAAGACCGGCGACAATTACTCTTTTCCCGTGATTAATCAATTCATCGCAAATATCAATTAAATTACTGTCAAAAAATTGTGCTTCATCAATGCCGATTACATTTGCGTCTTTTGAATTGATTAGAATTTCAGATGCATCTTTTATTATAACGGATGGCAGTGATTGTTCTGAATGTGATACAATATTATCCGATGAGAATCTATTGTCAATTTCTGGCTTGAAAATTTTAACATTCAATTTTGCGATTTGTGCCCTTCGCAATCTTCTGATTAATTCTTCCGTTTTACCGCTAAACATACAGCCGGCAATTACTTCCATCCAACCAATTTTTTGATTTTGAAGATGTGATTTATTTTCAATCATTTATTTTTCCTTAAAATCTTTTCCGAATGAGAATGGCAGGAGTTCTTTTAGTTTTACTGTTTTAGTTTCAAGTTTTTTATTTGTCATCAAAACATCAATATCTCCTCCGCAATGTTCGTACAAAACCTGTCGGCAGGCACCGCATGGCGAGATAAAATCATTCATGTCGCTGGTTAATGCAATTGCTGTAAACTTTTTTTCCTTGTTTAAGATTGCACTAAAAAGTGCAGTCCGCTCTGCACAAATTGTCAGGCTGAAAGAAGCAGATTCAATATTTGCACCATCATAAATGTTGCCTTTATTTGTCATTATTGCAGCACCGACCCGAAAATTCGAATACGGAGAATATGATTTTGATTTTGCCTGCTCGGCTTTTTTTATCAATTTTTTGTACATATAACTTCCTTATTTGCTGACATAAAAATAATAAAATTGATTTCTATTTCCATTTCTTGATAAAATTAAATCCATTGAAAAAATTTATAACAATCATAAACTCATAGGTAAGCTGATAAATAATAGTTTGCACAAAATTAAACGAATAACCGAATAAACCTGAATATTGTGCGACTATCAGAATATCTAAAATTAATTTAACTGCAAAGGGAAGAATAAACAATGAATCAAAAGAGATCATGAAAAGAGAAGCAACAGCAGCTAAATTTGAGATGTGCCAAACAGACAGAATCATTTTTGTCTTTATTGAATAATAGTAAGATGCAGAAGTATGGCGTGCTTTTCTTTTAATTAAATCACAAAAATATTGGGAAGCCTTAGTAAAGACAGTCGCTTCGTTATCAATCACAAATCGGATTTTATACTTCATCTTTGCAGCTTGCTGAATAAGTAAATCATCATCACCGCTAAGTGTTGAGGAAATATTTTTGTACCCGCCAAGTTTGAGAAAAGATGATTTTTCAAAGCCGAAATTTGCACCGCCAGCTGAATAGGGAAAATTCAGATTTGCTGCTGAATAATATAAAATTTTTGATCTTAGATTTTCAAATTGCTGAAAGAAACCTGCAAAAGTTGTCTCCAAATTAATGTAAACGATATTTCCAAACACAAATTTACTTTCATTATTAAATTTTGTGGAAAAGTATAACAACCAGTTTTTTCCAACTTGGCAGTCTGCATCAGTGGTTACTATATAATTAAATTTTGCATTCTGAATTCCAACATCCAATGCTCCTTTTTTGCCTGCGTATTTTTTGTCCTTTACTTTTATTACTTTAAGATTGGTAAACTTGGCAGCATTGTTATTTGCAATTTCATAAGTCCGATCAGTTGAATTATCATCAACAATAATAATTTCATATAAATCCTTTGGATATTCTATCTTTGAAAGAGAATTGAGCAAATCTGAAATGTTGTCTTCCTCATCTCTTGCAGCAATAATTATGGAAATATCTTTCAGGTTTTCATCTGAGGGAATGGTTGGTCTAATTGAATTTAATGAATGAAAAATTGTTATTGTAAAAAGAATGATTACTAAAACTAAAATAATGCAAATCAAAAAAACTATATTCATATCAGAATTCTTCTTTCAATAGCCAACTCTCTGCAAGAGTTTCATTGAGTGAAGTTATAAATCTAGATGGTTTTGAAATCGTGAATCCAGTTCGGCGGTCGAAAATACTCATTGGATAAGAAATGTATAAATTTTGTTTTGCTCTCGTTGCGGCGACATACATCAGTCTTCTTTCTTCTTCAAGTGAATCATTGCTGCCGAAAGACTGCGATGACGGGAAAAGCCCTTCGCATGCGTGAATAATAAATACCGAATGCCACTCAAGTCCTTTTGCAGAATGTATTGTTGATAAAGTTAGAAATTCATTTTCATTATTATCGCTCTCAACATCAACTACAGAATCCTGTGGCGGATCAATTGCCATATCCGAAAGAAATTCATCTGAGGATTTATAGTTTGATGAAATATTCAGAAGAATATCCAAATCTTTTTTACGCTTGTTGAAATCATCATACTTGTTCATAAACAGAGGGAGATAATATTCAAGCACAAGTTCAATCTTATTTGCCGGAAGTAACTTTTTATCAGTGTTTAATTTGTAAATCAGTTTAAATAATTCAACTAATTTTAATGAATATTTTTTGTTTGAAAAGAATTCACTTTCAGTATTGCCGCTGATTCCAAAATTATTAATTTCGTCAAGTATCAGTTGAGCAGTTTTATTCCCGATTCCTTCATGAAGTACAAGCACTCTCATCCAACTTACAAAATCTTTTGTGTTTTCTGAAATTCTGATGAATGCAAGAACGTCCTTTATATGTGCTGCTTCAATGAATTTCATACCTCCGAATTTTACAAAAGGAATATTTGCTTTCTTCAGTTCAATCTCCAAATCAAATGAATAAAAAGACGATCTGAAAAGAACGGCAATATCATTTAATTTTATTCCTTCTTCTCTTAAATCGAGAATTCTTTCAACAATAAATTTTGACTGCATGTTTTCATTTGCTGCTGATATAATTGCAGGCAAATCACCGTCAGTTTTTTTAGTGAACAAAACTTTTGGGTATTTCTCAAAAGCAAGCTCGATTATGTGATTTGTAAAATTTAGTATTGGCTGAGTACTTCTGTAATTTTCTTCCAGCTTTATCAAAGTTACATTAGGAAAAAGATTAGGGAAATTGATAATGTTCTTAAAGTTTGCACCACGGAAAGAATAAATTGATTGCGAATCATCTCCGACAACCATAACATTATGATTGAAGTACGATAAACCCTGCACAATATCAGCCTGCAACTTGTTTGTATCCTGATATTCATCAACCATAATAAATTTAATTGATGATAAAAGTCTTGCTGCCGTTTCACTTTTTTCATCGAGAAATTTTTTCAGATATAAAAGCAAATCGTCATAATCAAGCAAATTGTTCTTGTATTTATATTTATTAAAAAGTTTTTGAATCTCAGCAAACTTCTCTGCGTATTCCAGAAAATGAGGATACTCTTCTTCAAGAACTGAAGCAATTGTTTTTTCAGTATTGACGCTCAGACTCAATACTTTGTAAATTGTTTCTTTGTTCGGGAAACGTTTTTTCTTGTCCGATAAGTTTAATTTACTTCTGATTAAATTTATTACATCTTCACTGTCACCTTGATCAAGAATTGTAAATCCGGAATCGATGCCGACAGATTTGGCATATTTCCTGAGTGTTGAATTTGCAAATGAATGAAATGTTCCGCCTAATATTTTTGAACAGCGATTATCCAAAAGTGCTGCAGCACGGCTCATCATTTCTTTTGCTGCTTTGCGTGTAAATGTCAGAAGCAAAATAGAACTTGCATCATATCCCATTTCAATTAATCTTGCAACACGATAAACCAAAGTACGAGTCTTGCCTGTTCCCGCACCGGCTATTACCAGATAATTACCTTCAATTGATGAGACTGCTTTGAATTGTGCTGTGTTTAGTTCGTTCTGATAATTTATTGCAAATCGGGCTTCATCTATTGCAGGTAACTTGAAGCCCGTTTGATTTACTTTTTTAATAATATAAGTTTTTGCCACTATATCTTAATGCTTTTGGTTTGTGCAATATTTCTGATAACAGAAATGCTTCTCTTACTGAATTAACAATTTTTAGTTTCCGCTTAATATCAGATTTTAATTCTGGAGCATATAAAATATTTTCATCATTTCTTTCTTTGGTTTTCTTTGTTGGAATTTGTTTTTCTTTAGAAGTTTTTACAGGTTCAGAAAATTCAACACTTTTTTCAAAACTGTCTTCCTTTGTTGATAAACTGTCAAAGTAATTATAATTCTCCTTATCGGCTACTTTCGGTTTTGGTGAATCAATATCAAAAGGATCCTTGTAAACTCTTTCTGGATTCATAGAATAATTTTTATCCCTTTTGGCAGTCTGAGTTTTCGCAGTCCCGGATTTCTGCTGAGGTTTCTTTTTAAATAGAGAACCAAAAGCACTTAAAATAAAAAACAGAATAATTAAATAATCAAAAAGATTATCCATTCTTGTCTTTTCCTTTCTGCTCATCAGGTTTGGCAATGCTATTTCTCATATCAGTATCTGCCTGAATATTTCGAAGATTGTAATAATCCATGATTCCTAATCGACCTGCTCTAAACGCTTCGGCAATTGCCTGTGGAATTTCTGCTTCGGCTTCAACAACTTTAGCACGCATTCTTGCAACTTCCGCCTGCATTTCCTGTTCCAGTGCAACAGCAGCAGCTCTTCTTTCCTCTGCTTTTGCACGGGCTACTTTCAAATCTGCTTCAGCCTGATCTGTCTGAAGAATAGCACCGATATTTGTTCCGACGTCAACATCAGCGATATCAATTGATAGAATTTCAAATGCTGTTCCGGCATCAAGTCCTTTTTGCAAAACAACCTTTGAGATACTGTCCGGGTTTTCAAGAACTGCCTTATGTGATTGGCTTGAACCGATTGTCGAAACAATTCCTTCGCCAACACGGGCTAAAATTGTAAGTTCAGTTGCACCACCAACAAGTCTTTCGAGGTTTGCTCTCACTGTAATTTTTGCCAATGCTTTTAAC
>Ga0210044_10007104_pt1 | contig 14433 bp, 14 predicted proteins | sample CryGey13umfilter_2_FD_183959 | JGI IMG/M metagenome (GOLD analysis project Ga0210044, IMG submission 183959) | Groundwater microbial communities from aquifer in Utah, USA - Crystal Geyser 4/9/14 3 um filter (SPAdes) (version 2) | ecosystem: Environmental > Aquatic > Deep subsurface >...
ATGCCCTCGTGTACCCCGATGGAATTTTTATTTGAATAATAATAGGGCATTAACAATATTTATACTATGCAAACCTCGCTGTACAGAATATGGATTATTACGCTGATAATTGTCCTCGGGCAGGCGGCGTTCTACTACAATGATCTCCCCAACAAAATGGCGACTCATTTCGATATCAATGGTACCCCCGATGGCTGGGACACCAAGTCGGATTTCTTTTTAATCTGGATAAGCATAATCATAATGCTAAATATCATGTCAATTATCACCCGCACTCTTTTTGATAAATTACCCAAATGGCTGTACAATATCCCTAATCGTGAGTACTGGTTTGAAACCAAAGAACGAAAAAAGTATATGCACTCGGTTTTGTGCGCCATGATGGACGGTATTTTCGCCGGGACCAATTTGCTTTTTATTATCCTGATGAAATATACTTATGACATTAACCTCTTTGGCTCATCAAGTATTAATATGTGGTTGGGGATTGTAATAATGCTCCCGATCACATTGTTTTCTGCGATTTGGGGGATAATGAAGTTAAATAATTTTATAATTGAAGAATGAGATGTAGTTAGAAATATATTAAGATATTGTGAGGCAATGCTTTATTGAGCTACGTGGAGTTTCCTTGTGTTTCAGAGTTTAAAAAATATTATAATTTTTTTTTAATTTAGATTTGTTTCATTAGATGGAAATATTATAATTGTAAGTTAAAAATATTTATCTTGACATTTGTGTCAGTTTCGACGTTTTTGTCAAAATTGTAAATGATATATAAAAGGAATTTTTTATAATTAGAAACCAGTAACTTAAACAAGTTTAATACAATGATCGAAACACGCCGTTTCGGTAGAGTTACAATCAGGCGGATGCATACCAGGCCGAATATGCTTCTGTCTTTTTTTTTAAATCAATTTCCTGAGAAAGGGAATCGGCCAGAAGGAAAGAAATTATGTTAACACGCGTGTTGTCGGTGCTGGTGGCACTCATCTTTGTCACACTCATCACGGGTTGCAGCGATGCCCCGACTACTGAATATGAAGCAAGCAAGGTTAGCCTTGAAAATGCTCGTCTTGCTGAGGCCGAGCAATATGCCCCTGAAGCATTTAAAGAAGCTTCTGATTCATTGAATTCGGCATTAGTCGAAATTAATAAGCAGGATGGTAAGTTTTCGCTTCTTCGCAGTTATGATAATGCCAAACAAATCATTACCGTAGCGCAGCAGCTTGCTGAAAAAGCTCAAAATGATGCAGCTAATGAAAAAGAAGCGACACGTCTAGCAGATAGCGTGATGATTGCAGAAATCGAAATGTTGATTGGCGAAACCAGTAAAATGATTGCAACCGCTCCTAAGGGTAAAGGTTCCAGAGTCGATCTTAAAGTCATGCAAGCCGATTTGGATGCTGCTTCCGGCGCACTGACAATTACAAAAGAAGATTTCCAAAAAGGTAATTACCTTGTTGCGAAAAGTAAACTGACAGCAGTCAAGTCACAGGTTGTAAAGATCAAAAGTGATATCGAAATCGCAATATCCCAGGTAACGAAGAAATAGTATTTTCTTCATTCAGTTCCTGAGTAACCATGGAGAGGCACTATTTGTGCCTCCCATGGTTATATCTTTTAATGATCAAAAAATTACCAGACATCAGGTAGCTTTATGTCGCGTCGTTTCCGTAATATTTTCATTTCAATCCTCTGCATCATAATCCTTATAATTACTGGCTATGTTTATTTATTAAACCGACGACAACCGCCGTTGGAAAAATATCAACAAGCTCTTAATACTTATGAAGCTGCCCGCTCTGCCAAGACTCAGAAATCCGCTCGTGAATTATTACAATCGGCCCAGAATTATTTGACTGCCGGTCAACAGGCTATCAGGAATGTAAATGAGAGCTGGTGGCCATTTTTAACTTTCGCTTTGGCGGATTCGTTGTTAGATAAATCAATTCAATTATCTCAAGAGGCTATATCGCTGACAGGGGAGAAACAATCGCATTTAGTACACCAGGTACAATCCGAAATTTCCAAATTACAGGACAGTCTTGAGGTCTGGCAGGATATTTTGAACCAGTCTTTACCACGCACAGAGCAAGACCTTCTTTTTCGATCAGCTTCCAGCAATCTCCAATTGGGAGAAAGCATGTTTGAGAATAAACAGTTTGCAGCAGCCCTTCAATATACGGATAAAGTTTATAATATTCTCGCATCCCTTCAGAAGCATCAGGTACAGCGTCACCAGTCAAACAGGGCATGGATAAAGGAATCAGTTGATTGGTTGAAAAAAACAATAGAACAATCCAAGAACTCAGGCAAGGCCGCTCTGATTGTTGACAAAAAAAAGCATTACCTGTTCATTCTGTCGGCTGGTAAAATAATCGATTCCATGGTTTGTGATCTTGGTTATAATTCCGGTTATCAGAAGCGAATGTCCGGTGATGGAGCAACACCCGAAGGTATGTATAACGTTACTAAGGTAAATAAATTCAGTAAATATTATAAAGCGCTTTTGTTAAATTACCCCAATCCAAACGACAGTCGTCGATTCAAATCAAATATTTCAGCCGGCATTATTCCATCAAATTCCAGGATTGGGGGATTGATTGAAATTCATGGACATGGGGGTGCCGGACGTGATTGGACCGATGGATGTGTTGCAGTAACCGATAATGAGATGGATACTCTTCTGCGCCTGGTATCAATTAAAACACCTGTTACTATTGTTCGTGAATGGGTGCGACCGTGAAGAAGTTTATTATTGCCATAATATTTGCTATTCTGGTAGTTGTAACAGCACTTGTGATCAGTAATGTTCCCCAGCCGTTACCACCATCAGAAATAGATGACATTAATTATGAAGCGGGCAAAGTACAGCTCTTAATTGATACAAGTGCGACCTTGCCTGTCGTATCAAATGAAAAACATGAAAGTCGAAATAACAAACCTTATATTGTTATCGACAAATACGCCAATAGATTATTCTTGCGTAAGGCAGACTCTGTAATACTGGAGGCGCAATGCTCCGTTGGTTCCGGAGGTGAACTTGCTGATTCCCTGACAGGCCGCAGGTGGAAATTTGATACGCCATCGGGTATTTTTGTCGTAAGTTCGATGATTCCTAATCCATGGTGGAGAAAACCCGACTGGGCATTTATCGAAGAAGGCCAGACAGTGCCAAAAAATGAAACAGAACGTTTTGACAATGAAATGATGGGTGCCTATGCCATCGGTTTTGGCGATGGGTTTTTTATTCATGGAACGATTTATGAAAGGCTTTTGGGAGTAGCTGTTACTCATGGCTGCGTGAGGATGGGTGCTGAGGATATTGAGCGGTTGTATAAAAACATAAAAATAGGGACAAAGATTTATGTTTTTTAAATTTTTTACATGGAAAACCGTATTGCAATCTTCTTTCTGTCTTTTATTATTGATAAGTTTTATTTTCAATAATTCCCTGGTTAGTGAATCCTGGGCCGGCAATTCAACTTTATCTGATAATGCTAATTCACCAAAAATCAATAATACGCCCTCTCTGGTATTGAATTTGAAGCATAATAATATATCGGTACAATTAGGTAATATAATTCTACGTGAATATACTATAACAGTATTAAGTGACAGTGATTCTGTCCATGACGCTGTTGCAAAATATAATTCAAATCAAACTGCTGTTTTGACGATAAAAGGGGTTCATTTAATATCAGCGGCAGAGAAATTATCAAAAGTTGAAATGGATATAATATCCGAAGAAACTTACACAACCTCCGAAAAGATCCAAAGATATATTCCGGCTAAAATGGTTCTTGAGATTAGTGACGGCTTATATATTTACATTGAAGCTGAATGCCCCAATGCCCAAACGATTCGTCAGGAGCAGGTTAAAGATTTTTTTAGAAGGATTTGGAACAAATTGTCCGGGAATAGCTCCATTTATATTCGTCTTTCCTCTGATGATGCCATGTCGCTGTATGGAATCTCCAAAAGCGAACCCATTATTTTAATCAATCCTTAGTTCTGAAGCCAGGCTATCATTTGGGTGTCGTAGTATTTGTGATGGATTGAAAAAGTCATGTAGTTTATAAATGCATAGCTCCATCTATTAATCAGGCGACACAAGGCCGCCCTCTATGCGGACTTTACAAAGTTATCGCGTAGCGACGGGGCTTGTCTCCGTCGTTATTTTTTGCTGTAAGAAGTTTTTCAACAAGCCCTTCATGATTTATTTATGATTCAATAAAAAAGGCAGGATCGATATGTGATCCTGCCCAACTCGGAAAATATAATTCTTACTGACCCAATGCTGAAGTGCAATTTGGGCACTTGGTTGCTTTGATGCTGATAGTCGAGAAACAATGGGGGCATTCCCTGGTAGTCGTTTCGGCAACCGGTGCCGGAGCCTCTTTTTTCAATCTGTTCATGTTTTTGATGACAATAAATATGGCAAAAGCAACGATGAGGAAACTAATTACGGTGTTAATAAACAATCCATAATTAAGAGTAACCGCTCCGGCAGCCTGGGCTTCAGCCACCGTCGCATAAACAGCCGCTCCGGTGGCAGCATCCTTCAAAACAAAAAACAAATTTGCAAAATCAACATTGCCCAGCAAAAGGCCGATAGGAGGCATGATAACATCCGCCACCAATGATTTTACAATCGTACCAAAAGCGGCGCCGATAATGATACCGACCGCCATGTCCATGACATTGCCTTTAACAGCAAATTCTTTGAACTCTTTCATCATTCCCATAAAAACTCTCCTAAAGTTTAATTCTTCTGCAAATAGATTCTACCAAATGTGACAGTAAAATAGAAATTGAATGATTGCAAATAAAGTCTTTTTTTGAAACAGAATATCAGCCGACGGGTTCCATCAATCTGAATCTTTTGTAACAGCTCATAATACAAGAAGTTATGGGTAGGGAAATTATGGTAAAAGATCAATAATTAGCTCACTTATCATTCTGAAATCTCTTAATTATCTGTAATTGGATAAATATTATCCATTATTAATTTTGCCCTATGCTCATGGTCAACCTGGAAAAGTTGCTCCTTCTCGATTACCACCGTATATGAGAAAATTCCAGGATTAAAAATTTTACTCAATTTCCAGCCTTTTCCGTGCAAAAGATCCCGCATTTCATCGGGGGAGACCAGCAGATAATCAAAATGGGAGTTTTCATTTTTTTATGGCGAATACGAATTCTTATCTGTCCAGCCATCCGTCCTTTTTTTTGTTCTGCTTATGATACCATAGACGGGCCGATTCTTTAGTTGTGTATGGATTCCCACTCTCGGGGCATGTTGAAAAACCTTCTAAAACAAATAATAACGACGGAGACAAGCCCCGTCGCTACGCGGTAACTTTGTAAACCCGCGTAGGGGGTGGCCTTGTGTCGCCCGTTATATTCATACCGCGGAGACAAGCCCCGCTCCTACGCGAAAATAAAATTTTAATACAAATAATTATTTCACATATTCCGCCATAAATGGTGAGCCACCAACACAAAGTATGCTATTCCAACTTCAAATACGGCACAGCGTTGGCGATAAATTCGCTTTTGCCTTCCTTGTTAAATCGATAATACCCGGCGGTGGCAATCATGGCGGCGTTGTCGGTACAGAGTTCGATATCAGGATAATAAAGATTACAACCGATCTTTTTCAGTTCTTCCTTCAGTTTTAATCTCAGCCGGCTATTAGCAGCTACCCCACCCGATATGGTAACATCCTTCACGCCGCATTCCTGGGCTGCGCGTAAAGTTTTTGACACGAGAACATCAGCCACCGCTTCCTGAAACGAGGCGGCAATATCGGTTTTCTCTTTTTCGAATTCATCAGGACTTAGCTTTTTAATATACATCGCGACAGCTGTTTTCAATCCTGAAAATGAAAACATATAGTTTTGTTCTTTGATAATCCCCCGGGGAAATTTTATAGCTTTCGGATTCCCCTTTTGCGCCAGCTTATCAAGCAGTGCTCCGCCGGGATAGGGGAGGTTCATCAGTTTGGCAACTTTGTCATAAGCTTCGCCGGCAGCGTCATCTTTGGTTTGTCCCATAATATTGTATTCCCCGAACTCCTTTACTTCAACCAGCATCGTATGCCCGCCGGAAACTATCAGAGTCAGATGATGCGATTGAAGATTATGATGCTGTAAAAGATTGGCCGATAGATGTCCTTCCATGTGGTTGACAGCCACAAAAGGGATCCCTGTTGAAAAGGCCAATCCCTTGGCAAAGGTCAGACCGACCAGCAAAGCTCCAACCAGACCGGGTCCCATCGTAGCGGCAATAAGATCAATATCTTTAAGCGTTACATTTGCTTTTTCAAGAGCTTCCTGATAGACGGGGATAATTGTTTTCAAATGCGCCCGGCTGGCAATCTCCGGAACCACGCCGCCAAAGCGGGTATGTTCAGCCTGAGATAAAATTATATTTGATAATATGTTCCTGCCGTTTTCGATAACGGCAACCGAAGTCTCATCGCATGAAGTTTCAATTCCGAGAATTAACATAATAATCTAATTGATGAAAAATTTTACGGATTTAACCGAAGAGGTCTTGACTTTGAAATTACTGGGGCAATCGATTTTTATCGGAGCTGTCCGGTTGGAATCAAGAGTACGGAAATCAACCGAAGCGACCAGAGTGTTTTTATTTAAAAGATCAATATCTTCCGGAGGACCGGTCAATTCAATATCAATATTTTCAGGCGAAATCCTTATCATTCTATCCGAGGGTGTATTATAAATTACAACTGGGATTTTTTCGAAAATGCGTGTTTTTACCGGGACAACTTCAATCGCAACCGAAACTGATTCCGGTGAAACAAAAGTTTGATATTCCTCAGGAAGCAGCAAAGGTAATTTTACTGTAATATTACTTCTTAGCCCGGTAAGCTCCTTGAAAACAGTCTTTATACTATTCTTCTCTCTTAACCGGCTTCTGGCTCCGCTGAGAGTAACTGTCGGGGGATCAGCCGGGGAAATTTTGCTCACCGCAAAACCTTCATCGGGCTGAGTAACGATGTCGACTAACACCGCAACTTTTTTATCGACCATCTGGTCAATTGAGAGTGTAATAGATGCCGGTGAAATGATTTTATCAAGGTTAATATCAGCCGGCACATTTACCAGCGAGGTATTATCTTTGGATAAATTTATTAAATAGCGTCCCCCATTATACTGGGTTGCGTTAATTATCAGTCCCCGCTCTTTCCATTTATTCCGCAGCAGTTGTTTTCCGACCGCCGAAACCGTAACCAAAATGGAATCGGGCGGGCTTTCAGAGAGGGTCAGAGAATCACTCAGCAGAATTTCAGTGACCGGGAGACGGATATCGTATTCGTATACTTTGTCAGTAGCAACATGAAACCACAATAGAAGTCCGATAGCCAAAGAGATAATTTTAAGCCATAAATTTTCCAAAAGCCAGGTCATACGAATATCAGCCTTTTCATTCCCATATAAGAGATTGCCTGTTCAATGTTATAACTGTCAATGTTATAGTAATATATTGGATTGCCGCAATCAACATCAAATAATGAATAAATAAAATCAATCCACCCGGTCCGGATTGTTCCAATAAAAACGGGTCAGTCCCATTTCCGATCCCAGCCAGAGATAATCGCCATCCAGCATTACCGAATAGGTATAGTTTGAAGGGAGACCGTCATCGATCGTAAATTCACGCGTAAAGGGCTTTTTGTTGGCATAAAAATATATCGCCAGCCCATTTTCGGTAGCAATAGCGGCAATAGTATCATTCACCGCCAGAGCGTTGGGAACAGAACTATAAAAGACCTGTGGAAATGATTCATGTTCGCCGCTTTCGATATTTAGTTTCACCAATCCCTTTTTTGATAGAAACCATAAATATTGATTATATCGTTCAATGTCGACCACATCGCTAAAAAGGATTGCCATATCATCGCGCATCTTTTGAATTTTACCTGATTTTAACTTAAGCCGATAAGCTCCCAAACTTGTTCCGAGCCACAAAGAATTATCAACCATTTCCATATCGAAAATGACTATTTCCGGGAATGATGTTTTAATGGCAACCATACCAGAATCCGAATTATACAATATGCTCAAGCCGTATTCGGTTCCGATAAAAATGGTATCCCTATTAACTAACAGGCTGATGATATTATCATAAACCAGGCCGTTACTTGAGGTCAATTGCCGGTTGATCGTTTTATTGGCTTTATCGATTATATATAATCCGTTGGTTGTACCGGCGTAAATTGAATATTCATCGGCCGCGAGGCAATTGATATCAATCGATGGGAAAAAATTGTCAATTCCTGATTCAATAAATGAAAATTCATCTTTCTTAGTATTATATAAAGTAATACCGGTGCGCTGATCAATTAACACCGCCCCGGATATTAAAAGTGTGCCATCGTCATCATAGATGGCATTAACCCGATCCTGAATTAAACCATAAGGGAGGGGATTAAGATAATAATTGGAAGTATTTGATGAAAAGGCTCCGTAACCCCAGGAGCTAATCCATAAGTTACCCTGTAGATCTTCCACAACATCATCGATGAGAAAATGACGGCCATTAGGATCGATCAAATGCCTGGCATAGTTATCGTAATTAAAGAGAGGGGGGGCATACATTAAGGTTGGAAATTTAATATGTTCGGATTGATTATTAACTTCCGGCATCGAGGATATCGAGTACCAATTCTCCAGCATAATATCATATTCAAAATATCCATTGGAAGTTTGAGCATATAAACGGGTATCAAAATCATCAACCCATATTTTCTGGATATCGTTATGATCCAACCCCTCGGTGCCGGTCAGCGGATTCTCCCAGAAATTACCGGCTTTGTTATATCTGACAATGCCCCGGGTTGTGGCAAAATAAGCATGAGTATTTGATACGGCAATATCATTGATGTAGTTAAATTCACCAAAAGTGACAGCCTGTCCTTTTGGATAAAAGGCCTGAGCCGATAAAAATGATATAAATGACAGGATGAGTATAATTAATATGGATTTAAATAAATCAGTTCGCATTATAATCCGTTTTTCAGAAAATCTATAGCAGCCGCAGCCAATAAGGCCGTACCGTAAGTCAGAGCATTCTCATCTGCAATAAATTCTGATGAATGCCAGGGTTTGTCAGCTTTAATTTTTTTATTCATAACACCCAGTCGAAACATGGCTCCCGGAACTTTTTCCAGATAACAGGCAAAATCCTCACCCCCCAGAGTCGGTGGTGTTTCTTCGATTTTTCCTTTTCCAAAAAGAGCCTGATAGTTTTTAGAGAAAAGCCTGGTTACCCGGGCATTGTTAAATAAGACCGGATAATCAGCAATAATATTCATTTCCAGTTTGGCTCCTCGCCCTTTGCAGACAGCACTGGCTGTTCTTTTGATTAGACGAGGGAGATCGCGGGTAGCTTTTTTGGACAAAGCCCGGGCCGTTCCTTTCAGAATTACCCGATCGGCTATAACATTGCGGGCAACGCCGCCGTTAATTGTACCAAAAGTCACAGCAACCGGAGTGATCGGGTTAATTTCTCTTGAAACGATTTTTTGGACTGCATCAACAACTTCACAGGCGATAACCAGAGCATCCACAGAAGTTTCAGGGTGAGCGGCATGCCCTCCTTTACCATGAATAATTAGATCAAAATCGTTAACCGAGGCCATCGTGGTTCCATCACGAAGACTTATTTTACCTGTAACAAGATTAGGATCGACATGTAATCCAAAGATTGCAGAGACATTTTTCAAAGCACCGCCTGCAATCATTGGTCTGGCTCCGCCCGGGGGCATTTCTTCAGCAGGCTGGAAAATAAAACGAACCGTACCGTTTATTTGTGACACTAATTTTTTAAGAACCATCGCCGCCCCCAGTACTGCCGCCATGTGCATGTCATGGCCGCAGGCATGCATGCAGCCGATATTTTTGGATTTAAACTCAAGAGTCGTTTTTTCCGTAATCGGAAGAGCATCGATATCGGTGCGGATGGCTACGGTCGGTCCGGCAGCGCTCCCTTTTAGTTCAGCCAGAAAACCGGTTTCCATTTTAAATGGTAATATTTTCAATCCAAGTTTTTCGATCTCTTTTTTTAAGAATGAAGTGGTGTTGAATTCATTGTAGGATATTTCCGGATACTGATGCAAATGCCTTCGGATATTAATTTGTTTCTGGTGAATCCCCATTGAAAGAGAAATAATTTCTGATAAAGGCAATTGATTTTTGTTCATATATATTTATTCAAAAATAAATCAATTCGGTTTGGCACTGATTTTAACGCTATAAAATACACTTGTATAATAGTTTGGTATTCTTGATTTTCAAAATATTATTTATGATTAATTATAATTTGAGCCGCCATCGAAAAAATCCCGATTGAGGATACTCGGCCATAATTTTATTTATTCTCTCGGTATTAATCCAGGGGAAGTTTCTATCGAGATTGAAAAGGGGAATATGAAAATCACAGGCTTCCTCGCATCCTGTAGCGAGAGCATAAAGCTTTTTACCGTCGTTGTTTTCAATTATATTCAGGACAAAATAAGCCTTTCCCTTTTTACTTTTTTCATCATGGGCAATTATAAGATCACCGGGAGCCAGATCATTTATCGATAAAGAGTCGCAGTTATCTGCCAGACTTTTATAATTAGTATGCTGCATGGCCATATTAAGGAACTTATAGAATTCACTGGCGCTTGAATCCCTCTGAGAGGAAGGAATCAATTTGACATCCCCCATTGGCCCCAGTCTGAAATCGGACTTCAGCCATTTCTCATAAGTCATCTGTTCCCCTTTTTTTGGGGTTACCTTGAAATCAAAGTCTTTATTATGCAGTCGGTAGTATTCTGAAAAAATGCGGAGAGGAAAACCGACATCGGTATGATTTTGACCGCGCCACGGAACATGAACCACGCGGGAAACTTCATCCCTCTCAAAAGCCTTGTCACCTTTCCAGATCCCGACTGCTTTATACCGATGCCAGATTGGAATATGCGAAACCCAGCTTTGAAAATCGGTCAGTTTGGAAGGATCGACTCGGCTGTATCCTTCAGGGAAAGTAAATTCGGTTTCAAAAGTATAAATTGTATCTGTAAGACTTATGAATGGATATTGTTTGGCATATTCAGCGGCCATTTTTTCGCCGGTAGTTTGAGAATATATCACTGAAGAATTTATCATACAAAGGCATATAATTATCATCAATAACTTAAAAAATAGATGCAGCCATGCCGCCTTTGATACTTTCATCATTATTCCATCTCTTTCCAAAGTTTAACTGCTCTTCTTATATGCGGGATAGTGATGGAACCACCGACAATAAGGCCGATCGACATTACTTCATTAAATTCTTCATCAGTGGTCTCAACCTCCTTGGCTTTAATTGTGTGATATGTAATACAGTCATCACACTTTAAAACCAGCGAGGCAACCAATCCCAGTAATTCCTTAGTTTTGGCATCCAATGCACCATCACGATAGACAGCGTTATCCAGCGAGAAAAAGCGTTTGATATTCAGATTATCATAACTAAATATCAGGTCGTTGAGTTTTTCCCGCTCTTCTTTAAACTTTTGTACTTTTTCAGACATGTTTTTCTCCCAATTTTATGAAGAAATTATGATAAGAATCAGGATAATTCAACAAATTGTTTAATAATTGATTTGGAAGAGAATGTTTTAAAAAAATAAAAGTGTCTTTGCCGTCTTAACTGGCTTTTTTAGCGGACTCTTCTTTGGTGATAATTTTAGGTTTGCTTCCCTTGGTGATAGTATCAGCCGTAACAATAACTTCGATTATATCGGACTGAGAGGGGATCTCAAACATAATATCAAGCATCGCTTTTTCAAAAATAGATCTCAAAGCTCTGGCCCCGGTCTTTCTTTCCCGGGCAATTTTTACGGTCGCTCTCAGAGCCTCTTCTTCAAAAGTCAGTTTGACATTTTCTTCAGCAAAGAGCTTGGCATATTGCTTAGTTAAAGCATTTCTTGGTTTTGTGAGGATGCTCAGAAGGGCTTCTTCATCAAGCGGTTTCAAAGCAGTGGTAACTGGCAGACGGCCAACCATCTCAGGAATAAGGCCAAAATTAATAAGATCAGAGGGAATGACACTGTCCAGAATATCAGGCGTATCGGCATTAACAAAATGATTATCGGCATCAAACCCGACCTGCTTTTTTCCTATTCTGCGGGCAACGGTTTTTTCCAGGCCGTCAAAAGCTCCGCCACAGATAAATAAAATATTGCTGGTATTGATCTGGACAAAGGATTGTTCGGGGTGCTTGCGGCCACCTTTTGGGGGAATATTGGCGATTGTCCCTTCCAGAATTTTGAGAAGTCCCTGCTGAACCCCTTCGCCGGAAACATCACGGGTTATCGAAGGATTTCCATCCCGACGGGAAATTTTATCAATTTCATCGATATAGATAATCCCCCGTTCGGTTTTGTGCTGGTTAAAATTCGCAGCCTGATACAAGCGGACTAAAATATTTTCAACATCTTCGCCCACATAACCGGCTTCGGTTAAAACCGTGGCATCGGCGATGGTGAAAGGGACCTTGAGAAATTTGGCCAGAGTACGGGCAATTAATGTTTTTCCGGTACCGGTAGGTCCCATAAGCAGAATATTTGATTTTTCCAGTTCGACTTCATCTTTATCAGTCTTAAGGTTTTTGGAGCTTTTGGCTTTAGTGATTGAATTGATTCTTTTGTAGTGATTGTAAACAGCCACTGCTACCGTTTTTTTGACAATATCCTGACCGATTACATACAAGTCGAGATAGTTTTTAATTTCTTCCGGCGAGGGTGGTTTGGTAATCAGGTCAGGAGTATCGATTTCCGGAGCAGATTGTAAAAGATCATAGCATAACTCTATGCATTCATCACAGATAAACGATTCATATCCGGAAAAGAGTTTTTTGGCCTGTGAGGCTGATTTTCCGCAGAATGAACAGCGCTGTGGAGCATGCGATTTATTAGAGTCTTTTGCCATAACTTTTTACTTTTACAATCCTTTTGTTTAAAAATAAGAGCGGCTATGCCACCTATTTTACTTCGTAAACTTTGTCGATCAAACCGTATTCTTTGGCTTCATCAGCCGACATGAAGAAATTACGATCAGTGTCTTTTTCGATTCTTTCCAGAGGCTGTCCGGTATGATGCACCAGAAGTTCATTTAACTTTTTCTTGGTTTTGGTGAATTCTTCGGTCATAATAACAATATCCGAAACCTGTCCCTGAGTTCCGGCCATTGGCTGATGAATCATAACCCGGCTGTTTGGCAGAGCAGCTCTTTTGCCTTTGGTTCCTGCACAAAGCAGGAAAGCCCCCATTGAGGCGGCAATTCCCATACAGGTCGTGGCAACATCCGGTTTGATAAACTGCATAGTATCATACATGGCCATACCGGCTGTAACTGATCCGCCCGGGGAATTGATATAAACATAAATATCTTTTTCAGGATCTTCCGCTTCAAGAAACAGCATTTGGGCAATAACCAGATTGGCTACATTATCATCGATAGGGGTGCCGATAAAAATAATTCTGTCCTTGAGCAGTCTGGAAAAAATATCATAGGCGCGCTCGCCTCGGCCGGATTGCTCAACAACCATAGGGACCAAATAATTGTCTAAAATTCTGTCAGCCATACTTGCTCTCACTTATCTTTTATACGTTCCGTGTCTTAAGCCTGAGGTTCTTCCTTTTTCTCAACCACTTCAGCTTTTCCCATAAGGAAATCGATTACTTTTTCCTCAATCAGGGTATCCTGAATAGACTTTATTTTACCGGTTTTCTGGAGCATATCCCTGGCCTGCTCGACAGGTATCCGGTAATTGTCAGCAAAGCTCTTAATAACTTTTTCGGTATCAGCGGGCAAAACTTCAATTTTTTCTTTTTCAGCCAGATGATTATAAAGTAAATGCCATCTCAGTGTATTAACCGCTACCCCCTGATATGAATTACGTAAATCGGCTTCTTCAAGTTCCGGATTCTGCTTTTTGGCGTCATCAACCATAGCCGACAGGTATTCATTGACCAGTCCGTTGGGGATAGGAACCTGATTTTTATCACAAACCTGGCTTACCAATTCGCTGGTATTCATCCGCCGGAACTCGTTTTTCTTCTGACGTTCGATATCTTCGCGGATTTTCATCCTGAGCTCCAGAGCCGTTTCGGCCTGGCCAGTCGTTTTGGCAAAGGCATCATCAAATTCCGGCAATAACTGTTCCTGCACCTTTTTGGTCTTAACCAGATAAGTAATTTTGGCGCCAGCGAATTTTTTGTCAGGGTAGTCCTTATCATATGAAACTTCGATCTCTTTTTCCTCGCCTGCTTTTACGCCCGGGATCTGCTCGCGAAATTCCTTAATAGTAATTGGATTACCCAGATCAATAACCGAATCGGGGAATTCACTATCCGGTAAAATCATT
>Ga0210044_10007105_pt1 | contig 14431 bp, 21 predicted proteins | sample CryGey13umfilter_2_FD_183959 | JGI IMG/M metagenome (GOLD analysis project Ga0210044, IMG submission 183959) | Groundwater microbial communities from aquifer in Utah, USA - Crystal Geyser 4/9/14 3 um filter (SPAdes) (version 2) | ecosystem: Environmental > Aquatic > Deep subsurface >...
GCCGCCGAGGGTTGGAGTTGTAGATTCGGCGCTACCAGAGGACATGCAGCGCGTTCAGTGGGTGGATCGATCGATTATAGAGCGCGCCACCCGCGCACAACTGCAAAACGCTGGGCTGATAAAATGAAACCCCACAACCCAACAAAAAACGCGCCCAGCGCCGCGTCAGAACCACCAAGCGCGAAGCGTAAAGCGCGGCAGGCAACGCCACGTCTTCCGGTGCAGGATGGGATTTTTGAAGTCATTAAACTGGACGACTACCTGCCGTCTGACGTTGCCGGTGAAATAGAGCACCGCGGCTTTTATTACCTCGATGAAAATTAAAGGAGAAACAAAATGCTCAAAATGTTCAAAAACTTTTTCAACTATCTCAAAACCCGTCATATCCAAAACAAAATCAACGCGCTTTTTTACGATGCAACGCTACTCCGGCGCGGGGCGGCGCAACGCATGGCCTTTGCCGCGCTGGCAAACCGAACGGCGCAATCGAAGGAAATAGAGGCATACGCTCTTATGCGCGAGCATGGCATTTTACGCGATCCGTCAAATAGCGATTTTGACAACTGTTTTTAAGCGCCATATAGTGTTTTTTACCCCATCGGGCACTACATATAGTGCCCGATTTTTTCTTATGGACAGCGCCAATATGAGGCGTTATTGTGTCCATTCGCGCGGCGAGGGCGCGGATCACATCAGGGATAGCCGGCATGGGGCAACGGGTCATAAAATTCAAATCAAACTTCGAGTACATCAACGCGATCCGGCATCTGCGCCGTTATGCCGATGGGTTCGAGGCGCACGATGCGGACGGCAACGTCACTCATTTCGCCGCCGAACAGTGGCGTGATCCGCTGGTCAATCCTTTGACCCGCGCCGAGCGGCTCCGGGTGCGAAAATACTACGATGTTTTACAGCGCCATGCCGGATATAAGGGCGCGCGTTTCCAGACCTTTCGCACTACCGACCCGGCAACGGGCAAGCGCGTTATCAATACCAAAAAATTATCCCGCGCACAAAAGGCGATGGGTATGCCGTCACACGGATCATGGCGCGGCGTGTTTGTCCCGCAACCCGACGATGACATCCCAGCGCGTCTTGTCGAGCGCAAAGGTGTATGGGTAATCGAATATCCCAATCAGGGCGTGGATACCGTTTTCGTGCCGTTTGATAGACAGGATTTTGCCCAATACGGCACCGAATATGTGCGCGGTCTGCTGCACGATCTACCTGCCGATTATCGCTATAACTTGGATATGGGATACGGGCGGAATCGCTGGAAAGCCGGCGGCAATCTGGAACAAATGTTGCGCGATCTTGATCGGATAATAAACAGCTATGGTCACTATTCTGATTTTGTTTTGGGTGTCCATGTCTATCGCGGCGGGAAAGAGGAATACAACGATCTCAAGAGGGCAACGTTCAAGGGCCAGGGTATCAAGCGCGCCGGACAGGAACAAATCAAAAAGATAATCGCAAAAGAGCGCCGCCGGAAAATCACATTGGAGCGCGACGAACGCGATGCCCGGCGCGAGGCGCAATTGCTGGAAAAATTCAAACGGCGCTATAACATCAAATAATCTCCGGGAGGGGAAAGCATGACAAAAAAGAAAAAATCGCGCCCAAAGTTTGCGGTCGCCGACAGTGAGACTGATCCGTTTTTGTTTGGACGCGTCCCAAAACCCTTTTTATGGGCATATTACGATGGGTTGACCTTCAAGACCTTCTTCGATACGCGCGATTTTGTCGCATATATAAGTGATATTAAAATCACGATCTACGCGCACAACGGCGGAAAATTCGATTGGATGTTTTTGCTGGATAGTATCGAGGCTTTTTATCGACCGACGATCATAAACGGGCGGTTATCAAAACTTAAAATCGGCAAGGCAACGCTGGTCGATTCTTATAATATTCTGCCGATCAAGCTGGCCGATTATCAAAAAGACGAAATAGATTATGCAAAGTTCGAGGCGAATGTTCGCAAAAATCACATGCCGGAAATTATTGACTATTTGCGCGGTGATTGTGTTTATTTATACGAACTGGTTAAGACATACCGCGACGAATACGGGTGCGACCTGACACAGGCCGGGGGCGCAATCAAGACGTATCAAAAAATGCGCGGCGAAAAAGTGGCGCGGCACAGCGACAAGATATTGTTCGGCGAGTTCAAACAGTATTATCACGGCGGACGCGTCCAGTGTTTTATGTCGGGCACAATTGATAAACCCTTCAACGTGTATGACATCAATAGCGCGTATCCCTACGCGATGACAAGCCGCCACCCGGACGGCTTATCCTTTGTATACGGCGACCGCGAAATACCATTCAGCGACACCGTGCGCGTGTTCTACCATCTGTCATGCGTTAGTGCCGGGGCGTTCCCTTACAGGGAAAAACCCAATGCCGCATTGAGTTTTCCCGATGACGATCAGGTGCGCGAGTATTTCGTCACCGATTGGGAATACTGGACGGCCAAAAATGCCGGGCTGATGCGCGAGGCGACAATTATCGAGTGCGTGGTGTTCGAGCAGACGTATCATTTTTCGGAGTACGTTTACAAGTTTTATGACGGGCGAAAAGAGGCGAAGCTGGCAGGCGACAAGGCAAAAGACCTTCTTTATAAACTTCGTCTAAATAGCCTCTATGGTAAATTCGGCTCCGATTATCGCCACTATGAGAATTTTATTATTCTGCCAGACGACTTTGAATCCGATGATTGGGAGCGAGTTGACAAGTTCGGGGAAGACAATGCTTTATTTTCCGCACCACTTTCCGACGATGAAATGAAGTTCTACAACGTGGCAACGGCGGCGAGTATAACGGGTTTCGTTCGCGCCTATCTGTTGGCCGCAATGGTGAACATAGGGCGCGAAAATATGCTGTATTGCGACACCGATTCCATTGCCGCGCTGGCAGGTTCGCCCTTCGGGCGGATACCCATAGGCGGCGAACTTGGGCAATGGAAAAATGAGGGGGCGTTCGTGCGCGCCGGGATCGCCGGGAAAAAAATGTACATATTCGAGAAGGACAAAAACTGTGCGATATATAAAAAAGACAAAGCAAAAAATGCTACAACGCGCAAATATAAAACTGCCACAAAGGGCGTCCAGCTTACCGATGCACAGCTTTGGGGTGTTTGTCGCGGCGGTCAAGTTACTCATCGAAAAGATAGCCCGTCTTTTTCAGTTACGGGAAAGGCGCGATTCACGCAACGGACGATTAAAATTACGGCGTAATAAAAATAGTCGCACAAATTAGATTGTGCGTGATATTATTTGTTCGTCGCAATTTTGCGACTCAACTTAAAGAGGGCATCAAAATGACTACATTGCTTAAAAAACTTTCCATCAAAGGTATTTGTGGTGACATCAAGGCACCGGCACCGGGAGAATCGCGCGAACTGGTTGTTATCATGGGGTTCGCGCGCACCAGCGAAATCAAAAAGACCACGTTCGGCGACAGCGTGGGTTTTCACGGCGACTTCAAAGGTATTGACGTATCCACCGGCGAGGAATTCCGCTCGGCGACTTGCTACTTGCCGGACGTGGCATCCGACCTGCTCGAAAACGCTTTGGATAACGGTGAGGGCGGCGCGGTATCGTTCGGATTCCGCATCAGTGTTATTGGCGTTAAAGGTCGAACCGAGGGCGAGGTCGGAAAATACGAATATCGCTGCGTCCCGCTGATGGAGGCCGCCGAAAATGATCCGCTGGCGGCGCTGGAGAACCAGATTAAGAACAAGGCGCTAGCCGCACCGAAAACCGCGCCGGCAAAGGCGAAAGGGGGCAAGTAAAATGCGCTGCGCCGAATGTGAGTTTTATAGTCCGATGGATGCAAACATGGGCGAATGCCGGGAAAGTCCGCCGCGCAGTTTTCCCGTCCCCGTTAAAACGCTCGGCGGGGTGGAAGTCGGCTATCAATCCGTTTTTCCGCGCGTTCAAGATGATGCGTGGTGCGGCGCATTTTCCGACGCGGACGAAGTTCGGGAAGTACCGCTGGGAAAGCCTGCACTTGTAAAATCATAGTCCGGCAGTAGCATTTTGTAGTAACCTTATAGGCGCATTCACCCGAATGCGCCTATTCTTTTGGGAGATCATTGTGGAAAAAACAGATGCGGTACGTTTCAAAACGGCGAAGCAAATTGAGGGAATGGATGATTTTCCGGCATTGCCGGATTACGACGATGTAATTGCCGAACCGGACGCGTTTACCCGGATCAAGGCTTACTGCGAATCGGGCAACGCAAACGGAATGCTTGGCATCTACCGCGCTTTGCCGAATCGCCGCGAACAGTTCATCACGAAGCTGGACGTGGGCGAATTTGACCCGGAACTCATCAAGGGGCGTTTTGGCGGCGGTGACTTTATTATCAAGGCGTATGACGAACATTCGAAAATCCGGCTGAATCAGCGACTGTCTATCGAAGGCGCGCCAATCATCGAGAGTGCTGCCCCCGCTGTTCCGCTGGGAGCGGCTCCCGCCGTTGACGTGGGCGCGCTGGTCAGCGCGATGCAGGACAGCAACGCGCAGTTGCTGGCAGGTTTGGCGCAGATTATGCGCCCGGCACCCGCCCCCACACGTTCCGAAATGTTGCAGGAAATGGCGATGATGCGGGAAATGTTTGCTCCGGCGCAACAATCATCATCTGACCCGATGACAATGCTGCTCAAAGGCATCGAATTGTCTCGCTCGCTACAAAGCCCGGCAACGGGTGAGGCCGGCGGCATGGATGTGTTGCTGGAAAGTATCCGCGCGTTCGCCCCGGCGATCAGCACCGTTGTCGAGCAGGGCGTGGCACAAAAGAACATGGCGCGGAACCAGCGACCGCAACAGTCGCAACAACCGCAACAACCGCAACAACCGCAACAGCCGCAACCACAACAACCGGCAATTGCGCCACCAATCAACGCGCAGGAGGATGAAAACATGCTGCTCAAATACTATCTTGGAATTTTATGCGGCTATGCGGCACAAAACCGTGATACCTCTTTATATGCCGACTTGATCGCGGACAATCTGAACGATGACCAATTAAGCGCGCTGCTGAACAAAACGGACGTTGTCGGCCATTTAGCGACACTGGATAGCCGCGTCAACGATAACCGGGCATGGTTTGAGTCGGTAGTAACGGAACTGAAAACGATTGCCGGATTGACAGAACCGGAAAACGCGGCTACTGTTTTGGTAGTCGATACCGAAAAAACAGTGACGGATGAACAAAACATCAAGCCAATTGCATGAATTACCGGACGGTGCGCGCGGGACATTGGCAACGCTAAAATTCATGCGCGCACTGGTTAAAAAATCCAAACGAAGCCACGTTGTTCGCTCTAAAGTTTTGGCGTTAACGGCCGATCTGGTGCAAAAGGATTATTTGTCAGAGATGCGCCGTGTTCACGCTTTTGTGCGCGACAGTATTCGATACGTTCGGGATATTCGCAACGTGGAAACGCTGCAAACGCCGGAAAAAACTCTTGAAATCCGGCAAGGTGACTGCGATGACAAAAGCACGTTAGTGGCGGCCATGCTGGAAGTTATCGGGCACCCCACGCGCTTCGTGGCGATGGGTTTTCGCGGGAAACCCTTTTGTCATGTGTACGTCGAAACAAAAATTGGTGCCCGGTGGGTTGGCGTTGAAACAACCGAGCCGGTTGATTTTGGATGGCATCCGCCGGGTATGACTTCGCGCATGGTTGTTTATAATTGAAAGGTTTATATGTACATCGAAAATTCACCGGAGTTAGGCGGTTTGGATGGCTTCAAAAAGTGGAAAAAGAAATTTAAGAAAATCACGCGCCCGATCACAAAAATCACGCACCCGATCACAAAAATCGTGCGCCCGATCACAAAAATCGTGCGCCCGATCACGCGCCCGGTTACGCGCCCGATCAAAAAAGTCGCGCGGAAGGTGTTGCCTATCGCCGCCCCCATTGTTGGTGGATTTTTCGGCCCGATTGGGATAGCTGCCGGATCACTCGTCGGCGCCGCTGCCGCCAAAGGTGCGGCTGACCATAAGGCTAAAATTGCCGAGGCCAGAACCAATGCGGAAATAGCGGCGACCGAGGAACAAATAAAACAGATAAACGCGCAGGGCGCGCCCCTGACGGCATCGGCTGGGGCTGGCATGGCCTATGCACAAAACAACGCGCAAAATAGCGCCAGCGCCCCGCAGGGCGCGCCCAAAAAAGACCTTTTGCCAATGATCTTGGCGGCGGTCGCCGCTGTTTCACTTTTCAAGTAAAGGAAAATCATGGCCTACATTCAAAACGCGCGCTTCGACACCGAAAAACCCGTTTCTCCCCCGGCGCTACAAATTGGCTATCGCGGCAACGCGAACAGACAGCCCGTGCAACAGTTGAGCGGCCTCGGCGCGTTTGAGTGGGGCGCGGCATTTTCGAGTCTTGCCAGCGGTGTTATTTCGTACAAAATGGCGAATCTCGAACGGAAAAAAGCGGATTCCGCCGCGCGTCTGGCACAGGCGCAGGCGCAGGCACAGGCACAGGCGCAGGCGCGCGTATCGTTGCCGGGCATTAGTGCAGTGTCCGGCATGACTCTACCGCTGATCGCGGCGGTCGCCCTCGGCGGCTTCGTGTTGCTCAAAAGGGGAAAATAATGTATCTCGGACAAGTTGCAGCACCGGCACCCGGATCAGCCGAAGTCTTATGGGTCGATAAACTGCTGGACATCGGCAAGGGCGCGCTGGCGCTCAAGCAACAGCGCGACATTCAAAAAATCAACCTGCAACGCCTGCAACAAGGCTTATCGCCGATTGACGCATCCGATGTTGCGGTCGGCGCGAAAATCGCAATGGATACCAAACAGCTGAACAAGATTCTGCTAGTGACAGGCGGCGGACTCGCCATGATCGCGCTGGTCGCTCTTTCGCGCCGGAGATAATCATGGCCGCGCCCATTACCGCCGCAACAAAAACCGGCCTTGCCTATGAACTGCAAAAACTTCGCAACAAAGCGAAAGAGTTTTTGCGGGCGCAAAGTCATTTGAACACCGTGATGCCTGATCGCACGAAGTACCCGGCTGAATATGAGCGGTGGCTGACACTCAAAAATTACGGCGATCAGGTGCGCTCCCGCGTCCAGGCCATTACCGGCGTGGTCGATACGGCCGGGAACGTTATGGATTCGATATGGTACGGCGTGACGCACCCGTTCGGGATGGATATAGGCCTCGGCGTGTTGCCGTTGCTACCCATCGCCGGAGCGGCAATCAGCGGCGCGGTCATCGCTTCATCGCTTGCGGCAATGACCTACTTTATAAGCAACGCCTACACGTTCGCTAAATTCGCCGATGCGACACCGGAAAACAAGGCACAGCTTGTCGCGTTTGAAAAGGCGCAAAGCGCCGGGGGTATCGGTGGCGCGCTGTCCAGCGTCAAAGGGATCATGCTGATCGGTGTTTTAGTTTTTGTCGCGCCGAAAATTTATGCCGAAATGAAACGGAGAAAATAATCATGCCACTGAAAAACGGCTATTCGCGCAAAACGTTCAATGGCAATTACCGCATCATGCGGGACGATGGGCACTCGCACGATCAGGCGCTGGCCGCCTGTTACAAAAACGCGCGCAGTTCTTTTTTCAAGGCGCACCCCGATGGCGCTTTGCCGGAGTGGCTCGCTACGAAAGACGGGCGCAGGCTGAAAAATCCCGTCCCGCGAAAAAGAAAAGAATCGCCGGAAATGAAAAAATTACTTCTGGATGCCGAATCTGATGGATTCCCGCAGGGCAGTCTATGGAGAAATATTGACGCGCGCCCTTCCAGATACGAATTAGACCCGGATTACAACAGCGGATTAAGGCCGGGAGAACCGACCAGCTTTGATAAATACATAAGGCCCGGAAAAAATCCCGTTCCACCCTCTTCCCGCGCCCACGAAAAACGGCGCGTTTCCGGTGACGTAGAAAATGCGCGCCTGCTCTACGAAAAGTTTACCGGGCATGACGGCATCGATGAGGTGCTGATTGACAAACCCTTAATTCCCGATGTAATGTGCGTAATCGGTGACATCGACGGTATTATGTACACCACAATGCGCGACGGTAAAACCGAGAAATATCTGCACAAGTTTAAGAAATCTGCCCGGCCACTGTTTTGTGTTTCACCCGACGGGCTTTCGCTGCATTTGATCGGTGGGTCATATCAGTTTGGTGAACGTGGTATCGAAGATTTTTAGAGAGGAATCACCATGTCGCAACTGCTGCTAATCAACCCGAAAGGACGAACCAAAATGGCTACAAAAAAACCCCGTACTGCCGCGCAAAAAGCGGCAACGCGCCGCATGGTCGCGGCTAACCGCTCCCGCGGGAGCAAAAAAAGCGTTGCGGTCTCTTCCCCTTCGCGCCGCACCAGCAAAGCACCGAGCGCGCGCCTTGTTCGCCGCCGTAAGGCTAACACCGTTCGGGGCTATTTCCCGAATCCGGCAAAACGCCGCCGCTACGCGCGCAACCCTATAGGCCTGTCGGCCAAGGGAGTTAGTGCGATGAGCATGACAGCTTTGCAGGGCGCTGGAGGCGCGTTGGTGGTGAATACCGCGCTGAATTACGTGCCGTATTTGCCGGCCTCTCTCACCTCTGGGAATGGCAAGTATCTGACGCGCGCCGCCGCCGCCATTGCGCTCGGCGCGTTCGGCAACAAAGTGTTGCCGCGTGGTGTCGCACAAAATATGGCTGTTGGAGCTTTGACCGTTGCGCTGCATGATCTGATTCTGGGTCTTGCTGCCACGGCCATGCCGACCATGAAACTTGGAGATGTCGGCGATTATGATACCGGTGTTTCCGAGTATGTTTCCGAATATGTCCCGGAATTGGGCGATATGTCGGGTGTAACAAATTTTGATGACGCATATTCACCGATCGGCGAATACGTCAGCTAAATTCAATGTCAAGGAGAATGTAAATCATGGCACGTATTCCAAACCCCAATCACGGTTCAGTCAACCGCCCGAACAGCGAGGCCGTCCGTTCCAGCCTGTACGATTTTCAGGCGTATGCTGCTCTGGGGCAAACTTCGCTGTCCTTTTTCCAAGTGCCGGTCGGTCAGTCAGGCAAGACCAAAGCGGACACAAATATGGAAATGGCCGGGTCGCTGCCGTCCCCAAAACGGTTCGTCATCGAAACGTTGGAGTTGTATTTTTACCCCGGTGTCGCAATCGACACCCCGGCGACTACCCCGACCAATACGCCGAAGTATGCCGATGACATGTTGAAGTTCATCAGCAACGGCTATCTCGATCTTTTCATCGGCTCGAAATCCTACCTGACCGAGGCACCTCTCGGACGTTTGCCGGCTTCGACCGGGATGCGTGTCGATAGTGCTCTGGCCGGAACGTTCGCCGCGCCGAACATGGTGAAATCCGAGTTTGCACAGGCGACCGGTTTGATCTATCGCATCGAACCGACTCTCACGCTTGAGCCGACACAGAACTTCAACGTTTCGCTGAACTGGCCGACCGCTATTCCAATGCCTTCCGGCGTTGCTGGACGCGTTGGTGTGGTAATGCGCGGCGTGTTGTTCCGTAACTCGCAGTAAGTTTCAGGGTTCAACTCCGGGGTGTTATGAGTGCCCCGGCTGGTGCATCTTGAATCCTTCAAGTGCCAAATTGGAGATTACAAAATGGTTAAAGACTTCTATATTTATGGCGTGAACTTTTTGTCGGTCGCGCCCGGCGCATCGCCCACCGTCCCGCTGGCAATTCAGGCCGACTCGGATTTTGAGGTGCACAAACTGACCTTCGCATCGGACGTTGCCGGTGCGGTGCAAACCGATGCAACCCGCACGATCCCGCAGTGCTCGCTCATCATTACCGACACGGGTTCCGGTCGCCAGTTGATGAATCAGGCGATCGACTTGAGCACTATTCTCGGCAATGGTGAAAACCCGTTCATCCTGTCCGTGCCGCGCCTTTTCCGGGCGAATACCAGCATCAGCTTCGTCCTGAACAACTACAGCGCGGCGCAAACGTACAACGTCCGCCTGTCGCTGATCGGCGCAAAAATCTACCGTTAATTCTGGAGGAATATCATGTCGCGGGAAGAACAACTACAGGAAGAGCGCGCGCTACAAGGCCGCGCTCCGGCGATACTGCGAAATCCGCGCACGTTCGTCCGCCCGGCGATTGATATAGAGGCACCGCGCGTTTCGCCCGGTGGTCGCTACATGCGGCAGGGTGAGTCGTCACCCGTTGACGAACAGCCGCGAGGGTATACCGCGCGGGTGACGGTGAGTGATGAATCCGTGATGATTTTGCCGTCAAACCCAAAGCGCCGCTTCCTGTTTTTGAGCAACGATGACGCGCTCGGCTTTGCGCGCGTGACCTTTGGCACCGAAGCGACACTTGCAACAGGCATCAAGCTGGGCGCCGGTGGTGGCGGTATCCTGCTGGACAACCATGTGCCGACCGCCGCCGTGTTCATCATCGGGAGCATTCCCGCCAATCCTAACGTTTCACTAATCGAGGCCTAATATATGGGTGGATTTATTGCACCGAGCACCAAGATCGGCGGGACAGAAGTCTCGCCAGGCATTCCGCTGGCGAGTACGCCGTTTTCCGGGTTGCACCAAACGGATTCTGGCGGGATCGGTATCGCGCTGGCGGGAGAGGATCATAGTCTGCTGGATGCTGCGGGATGGAAACTTGGCCCACGCGGTGCGCCGGATTATGCGCTGGCGCAGGTCGTGGGATCGCCGTTTGTGGCCGGACTTGCGCCCGAGAGTGTCGCATTTTCGCCGGACAGCGCGCACGTGGCTGTGGCAAACCACGGTGCCGGCGGCCTGACCGTTTTTTCCCGCAACGCCCTGACCGGACTTCTGACCAAGATAGTCGGATCGCCGTTTGCGACCGGGAATAGTCCCATTTCTGTCGCATTCTCGCCGGATGGCGCGCACGTTGTCGTGGCAAGGCACAATGTTAATAGCCTGACCGTTTTTTCCCGCAATGCCGTAACCGGACTTCTGACCGAGATAGTCGGATCGCCGTTTGCGACCGGGAATACCCCCATTTCTGTCGCATTCTCGCCGGATGGCGCGCACGTGGCTGTGGCAAACATTGGTGACAATAAAATCGGCGTTTTTTCCCGCAACGCGACGACTGGATTTTTAACAGAAATCGTCGGATCGCCGTTTGCGACCGGGAATGCCCCCTTTTCTGTCGCATTTTCGCCGGATGGCTCGCACGTGGCGACGGCAAACTTCAGTGGTCACAACCTGACCGTTTTTTCCCGCAACGCCCTGACCGGACTTCTGACCGAGATAGTCGGATCGCCGTTTGCAGTCGGGAATAAGCCCTATTCTGTCGCATTTTCGCCGGATGGCTCGCACGTGGCTGTGGCAAACAGTGGCTCCAACACCCTGACCGTTTTTGTCACAAACTCCACCGGCCCGAGGTTAAAACTCGTTGACGCGACCTTTGACGATGATGGTAGCGGCAACGGCACAGTCAATATCAACGGCGCAATGCGCGTGTTCGGTGAAACCGTGCCAAACATGGGCGATAACGATGCGCGTTACGCAAAGCTGGCCGGATTGAGTACGCAAGTGTTCGACGTGGCCGCCGGTGCCGGGACGCAGGCCGTCAATAAGGCCCAGGCGGATGCGACTTATGCGAAGCTGGCCGGATTGAGTACGCAGGTATTCAACGTGGCCGCCGGTGCCGGGACGCAGGCCGTCAATAAGGCGCAGGCGGATGCTGCTTACGCGAAGCTGGCCGGATTACCCACGCAGGTGTTTTCCGCCAAAGGCTTTAAGGGCTCGGAAGCGGTAAATGCTTCGCAGGGTATAGCGACACTTGTCGACGGGACGGTGACGGTAGCAAATACCAGCATCACCGCGAACAGCCGCATCCTGATTACCCCACAGGAAACCGGAGTGCTGACAGGCATCCTGCGCGTTTCGGCGCGTGCGGTCGGCGCATCGTTTACCATCAGTTCGAGCGTGGCCACCGACACTGCGGCCGTTTGCTATGAGATATTCGAGCCAGCGTAACGAAGCGCTTGTCCTGGCCGGTTTGATCGGCCTGTTCGCGTGGCTGACCCTGGCCGGTGGCGGCAAAACTTTCGCAAGAAAAATTGGAGGTAAGATCATGGAACTGTCATCAGCCGGACTGGATTTTATTGCGGGCATCGAGGGGTTTTCCCCGACCGCCTATAACGACCCGCCCGGATCGAGTAAGTGGTCAATTGGTTACGGGCATCAGATTAAGCCTAATGATGGTTTGGCGCTCAATTCTATTATTGACCGCGACCGTGCGCTCGAACTGTTGCGGCAGGATACGCTGATCGCGGAACAGGCCGTTGCCCGGAACATTCATGTCGCACTCACACAACGGCAGTATGACGCGCTGGTTTCGTTTGTGTTCAATATCGGCGAAACGGCGTTCAGGAACGGGACAGTTCCGGCAAAAATCAACGCTGGGAATTTTCAGGCGGCGGCATCGACGATCCTGCTGTACAACAAAGCCGGTGGCGTTATCAGCAACGCGCTGATCGCGCGCCGGGAGCGGGAAGCTGGGACGTTCGCATGAGCGCCCTTCTCACTTTCCTGCTGCCAGCCATTGTGCCGGCCCTGACCGATGGGATTCGCGGCCTTGTCGCCAAAGTTACCGGCAGCGCTGGGCAGCGACCCGCAAACATCGCCGAGCGGGTGCAGTTGATGCAGGCGGAAACAGCCAGATTGCAGGCGCTGGCAACTCTGGATGCGCCTGTAGGGTCGCCGTCACAATGGGTGGTGGATATGCGCGCCAGCTACCGCTACATCGCCATAGCGGTGATCTGGGCGCTGGCGGGGCTTGCGGTATTCACTCATCAGGATAACGCGCTGACGCTGATCCTGCTGGATATGTGCGGCGCTTCGTTGTCCTTTATCATCGGCGAACGATTCTATTTGAAAATCACCGGAAAATAATCGTGGAAATACTACAGGCCATTATTGTTGGCATCATCAGCGGCGCATTTTCCGCCGGAACAATCTGGGGAATTCTCAAAACTGAAATGCACTTCATGCGCCGCGATCTGGACGAAGTGCGGAATTTTATATGGAGCGATCGTCGGAGTGAAATACGAAAAAAGTTTGACCCAACGAAATAATGCCGGTATAGTTTCAATCACTGTTGCCCTTAACAGTGCCCGGTTCGTCTTGCCGCCTCCCCGGTGAACGAACAAATGCCCCGCCAGATTTTATCTGGCGGGGCATTTTCTTTTGGTTGCCTTGTTTACATAGTCCAAGCAGGCGGTGCGGTGGGGATCAGGTTCGCAACGTGGCGCATGTTCAAGCCCATAAGGACGCCAACAAAGTCGTCGCGCCCTATGCTAACAAGCGCGCCGCTGTCACCATTGTGTGCGATATACACGGGGACAAATCCGCCGCGCCTTATGTCGTTAATCGCTTTGCTGGCGGCGGCAAGGCGCGCGAGAAGTTCGGGATCAAATTGCGTTATCTCGCCCGATGGAGATTTTGGTATAACGCGCCGCCATTGCGGAAACTTGCCATCCATTTCATCGCCGCTAACCGTTGTAGCGCCATGATTGTCCCGCAGTGTGACGCGGCGAATTTTGGTGCCTGGGTCATCATGGATCAATTCGATAATGGATACGCCCTTTTGTGATAATTTTGCGCTTTCCAAAAGGGTGCGCGGAATAATGAAACCGGTATCTTCGCACGATTCACCCTCGTCGAACGATGCAGCACTCGCACAATTAAGCGCACCCATAATTCTCCCGTCCGTGGCAACCAAGATAACACTCTCACCTTTGACCTCACAATAGATCCCGTTTAGATGCTGGCGCACGTCGTTTTTAGGTGCAATATGCAGCAGGCCGATTAAAACTTTTGAGTCAATTGTTAGTTTCATTGTTTTTCCTGATTAAAATTGGTTCTTAAATTGCACATTGTCAAACTTCGCGCCGCGCATATTGGCGCCCGACAGATGAACCTCGAAAAGATTCGCACCGCTCAAATCAGCACCGCCCAAATTTGCTCTGAAAAGATCCGCACCGCTCAAATTCGCGCAGCTCAAATAGGCGTTGGTCAAGTTTGCGCCGCCCAGATCAGCCTCGAAAAGGTAGGCATAACCCAAATAGGCGCCAGCACGTACAGCCGCCTCGAGCGTCAACTTCATTGTGTTCTCGTCGCATTCATGCGAGTACAAAACAATATCGTCCAACCGCGATCGTATTTCGATTGTCGTTTTCATCACATCACCCTTATATCAAACAGTGCGAAATTGCACGTCCACAAAATACCACACTCATAAAATAATACAAGATATTTTTTAGTTGTGCGGAAATAATTGTGCGGAAATATATTGACATTTGAAAAAAGTGTTATGCCGGAATTGATTACGTGTGGGAATAATTTGGCGTGAAAATAATTGTTCGCGGAATTGATTGCGCGCGGAAATAATTGTTTTTTGGGACACGTT
>Ga0210044_10007106_pt1 | contig 14428 bp, 7 predicted proteins | sample CryGey13umfilter_2_FD_183959 | JGI IMG/M metagenome (GOLD analysis project Ga0210044, IMG submission 183959) | Groundwater microbial communities from aquifer in Utah, USA - Crystal Geyser 4/9/14 3 um filter (SPAdes) (version 2) | ecosystem: Environmental > Aquatic > Deep subsurface > Groundwater...
TCTTTGGAGACAGGCTGAAGCATCTCATAAACTTCAATTCCATCCTCGTTTTTAAGTTTGTTGAAATTTGATCTTGCTTTAGTAATTCTTGTTTTTGCATTTTCTGTATTTTTAGAAATAAAAGCCTGTTTGAAATAGTAATGAGCTTGATTCTTTAGGCTGAAATTATAGAAGTGGTTTTTAATAGAGTTTTGCAGGTTTCTAGAAATCTCCAAGTCGTTTTCTAGATCCTGATTAACAAGTGCAGATGAGATCTTTTCTCTTAAAAGATCAGTCTGAATTAAGAAGGCTATATCAATCAGCTCAAACTTATTCTCCGCTAGGAATTTCCTAAAACCTTCATCTCCACCCAAATTCTCTACTAATTGGTTTAGTGCCTTATTGAACTCTTCTTTTGAATAATCTATATTTTTTGCTTTTGATAATTTAAAAATCTTTTTCCTAAGTTCTATATTCTCTTTTATTCTTGGGCTTGTTACTTGGTTAAAGTAGACAGTAAGATCTTGGTTCTCTATAAATTTATTCTTTACGTAATCTAGATTTAAGTATCTATCCTTTAATACTTTTTCTAATGATTTAGGGTCTTTATAGTTTTTTGCTAGAAAAGTTTGCCATTCTTTGTCTATTTCCTCTTCTTTGACACCGAGCTGATTCATCGCAATATAATCTAATATTTTTTGTCTAGTTTTTATTACTGCTGAATCTTCTGCCTTGCTGTTAAATAGATTCGCAGACGTTTCTTTTTCGAAGTATTTTCTATATGCTTCGATGAACTTGTTGGCAGTAATTGAATCAATATGTTTAGAGCCTGCTCGCAAAGCTCCATCTGCTGCGTTACGCTCATCCTTCGCAGTCATCATTGACACATCAGTCAACTCAGCCTGCTCAGGATTCGCAAGCCTTGCATCTGGAAACTTTTCAAGCAGGCTCTTTGCCTTTACGGTGTGTAAAGAAGCAATTATTATAATTAGTAAGCTTGTTATTGAGCGTCTCATTACTATCAGATATAATTATGTCATGGAAAAGACACCTTTAATACTCAAGCAGCTAGAGCTTGGTCCTATGGAGAATTACATCTATATACTTGGAGATGAAGATTCAAGGGATTGTGTGGTAATTGATCCTGCTTGGGATGTTGATGCTATTAGAGAAGCTGCAAAAGAAGAAGGTCTAAATATAAAAGCGGCTCTAATTACTCACGGGCATCCTGATCATACTAATGGAATTAATGCTCTGCTTGAAACCCATGATATTCCAGTTTATGTTTCAGAGCATGAAGCTAGCTTTTATAAACCTATAGGTGAGAATATAAATGAAGTGAAACCAAGTGATATTTTTGAACTTGGAAAGATAAAGATAGAATTTTTACATACTCCTGGTCACACACCAGGCTCTCAATGTTTTTTTATTAAAGCTCCAAAAGAGACTTATCACTGTTCTGAAGATGTGAGTTTTAATACCGATACTTTATTGATTTCTGGAGATACTTTGTTTTTAGATGGCTGTGGTCGCTGCGACCTTCCTGGAGGAGACGCTGAAGTTCTTTACGACACTATCGAAAAAACTCTCTTGAAGCTCCCTGATAACACTGTTATCTTCCCTGGTCATAACTATCATCATCTCTGTTGTGATTCTTTAGAGCACCAAAAAACAACTAATCCTTATCTAAATTACGATAATTTGCATGGATTTATTGGGCGTCGCTTAGGTTAAGAAGCTTGTCTCATCTGAGCCCGGGGCTGGGATGAGACAGTATTTACACATATGGTAGAATTTCTATTGCAAAATGTCACAAACAAGCACTAAACTTCTTATTTCCTGTCCCGACCAAAAAGGCATAGTCTTTGAGGTTAGTAAATTTATTAGTGAGAATAATGGAAATATAATCGATTCTCAGCAGCATTCACTTGGTCTTGATTCAAAGTTCTTTATGAGACTAGAGATCGATATTCCTCTTCCTACTAAAGAGCTTGCTCAAAAATTTAAAGCTATAGCAGATAAGTTTTCTATGGATTATAAGTTCAGTTCTGGAAAGAAACGTATGGCGATTCTTGTTTCTAAATATGATCATTGCCTTTACGACATCCTATTAAAACAGAAGCATGGAAATATTAATGTGGAAATTCCTATTATTATTAGTAATCATCCAGATCTTGCTGATGTAGCTAAGAGTTTTGGCATAGAGTATAAGCACTTGCCTGTAAATGGTGATAAAGCCTCTCAGGAAGCTGAAATTATAAAAAATCTAGATAACTTAGATATAGATTTCATTGCGATGGCGCGATATATGCAAATACTTTCTGGTGATTTTGTGAATCACTATCCACATCGCATAATCAATGTCCATCATAGTTTCCTCCCTTCGTTTAAAGGAGCGAATCCTTATAAGCAAGCCTACCAGAAAGGTGTAAAGATCATCGGGGCTACTGCTCATTATGCTACTGAAGATCTTGATATGGGTCCTATTATTTCCCAGGATATTAGTGCTGTGAATTATAAGCATAGTGTTGATGATTATGTTCTTATAGGGCGTGATATAGAAGAGTTAGTTTTTGCTCGTGCAATTAAAGCTCACACAGAGGATAAAATAATCGTTCATCAAGGAAAAACAATTGTCTTTAGTTAGTAAAAAAAACAACGATGAAATAAAACGAATCCAAGCAAGAATTAGCGAAGATTCCCTTGCTGCTGTTGAAGCGTCGGTTAAAGATATTATTGCTGCTGTTAAAGCTAGTGGTGATAAGGCTCTTGAGGAATACAGCTTAAAGTTTGATGGCTTTGAATTAACAAAAAAGAACTTAAACCCAAGTTTAGATGTGAGTGTTAAACCAGAATTAAAAGCAGCTTTAGACCTTGCGAAAAAAAGAATTGAAAAATTCCATCAAGCAGAATTAGAGAATTCTAAACTAAAAACAGGCTGGTCTTTTACTGGGGATCATGGTGAGAAGCTTGGTGTTAAGTATGATGCGATAGATTCAGTCGCGGTTTATATTCCTGGTGGCTCTGCACCTTTAGTCTCTACTGTTCTTATGACAGTAATTCCAGCAAAAATTGCGGGTGTGAAACGTATAGTTTTAGTGAGCCCACCGCCAATGAATGAAGCTATGATTTATGCTGCGAAACTTGCAGGAGTTGATGAGATTTATCAGATCGGTGGAGCACAAGCTATTGCGGCTCTTGCTTATGGAACTGAGTCTATTAGAGCGGTTGATAAGATACTTGGTCCTGGAAATATTTATGTCAGTACTGCAAAAAAACAAGTCTTCGGTAAAGTAGGAATAGATGGGATTTATGGACCAAGTGAACTTGCTGTGCTTGCCGATGAGACTGCTAAGGCTGAATATATCGCTGCTGATCTCTTGAGTCAGTTAGAACATGGATCAGGTTTAGAGTCTACTTTACTAGTTTCTCTATCTGAGAAGCTTTGTAATGAAGTGAAGAAAGAGCTTGAAGCTCAGATTGAAGCTTTAAAAGACCATAAGACTCAAAAACAAATCGAAACAATAAAAAGCTCTTATGAAAACTGGACAGCTCTTCTTTACGAGCCTGATTTAACAACAGCGATCTCGCTCATAAATGACTACGCTCCAGAACACTTAGAATTACAGCTTAAGTCTGATGCTTTAAATAAAGCAATTAAGAATATTAATAATGCAGCAGCTATCTTTATCGGAAATAACTCCTGTGAAAGCCTTGGTGATTACCTGGCTGGTCCTAGCCACTGCCTACCAACAGGTTCTTCAGCTAGATTCTCATCTGGATTACAAGTCGTAGATTTTATGACTAAGACATCTATGATAGATTTTTCTGAAGCTAAAGGCTTGAATGATCTTTCAGTTTCAGTTGCAGAAATTGCAAGAGCTGAAAAACTTGAAGCTCATGCAAGAGCGATGGAATACAGGGTGAAAGGTAAAGGGTAAAGAGGTAAATATGTCGGCAACTTTAGAAGAAGTTCGTGATGATAAATTACACAAGTTTCTTCTAAAGAAACTAAAAAGAGAAGTCGCAACAGGTCAGTCAGTGCTTCATTTAAGCACTAAACAAAAACAAATTGAAGATCTGCTTAGTCCAATGAATCACTACTTTAGATTAGATAGTCTTGATTCCTTATCTAATTTAGGTCTTAGTAAGAATACAAAACTTTTTGCTTATGTAGTTGCAGACATGGATATGACTGATCTTGATGATTTTGAATCATTCTTGGATAGAGTAGCTCCGTTGATAGTTAGACCTGGTCTTTTGTGTATCGTTGCTACTAATCTTTCTACTTTTAAGAATCAACTTGCCATGATATTTGGTAATGAACTTGAAAATTATAAGCGTCCAAGTAGAGCAGTTACTTATGGCTACTTGCGTAATAGGCTTCTTGAGAAAGGCTTTAAGATTAAGAATCGTTACTGGCAGTATGACGAGAAGCTGCTCATAATGGCAGAGATTCCGATTATAGGGTAAAAGCGTGAAAGGTAAAGAGCTAAAAAAAATAGCTTTTACCTTTTTACCCCTTTACCTTTTACCCATCACCTTTCATCAATAATCTTTCAAGTCCCGCAGACCTTGAAGCTTTAACTAAGACAACAGAATTACCATCAAGCTTTTCTTCGAGTTCTTTTTTTATTTCACTAATCTCTCGTTTACGTGCATCTATTATTTCAATAGAACTATTGTGAGAAAGCTCCTGAAATAATTCATCTACAAGTTCTGGCTGTGACTCTGCGATCTCACCAATCACAGCAATCTTCTTTTTATCCTGGAATTCTGTTATTAAGGCTTCAATACTGTTTCTCACTGATTCGGGATTTGCATTATAACTATCATCAATGATTATATTTCCAGTTTGATCTTTAGTGATCTTGCCTCTGCCAGCTTCTGGGCTATATTCTAGAATCCCTTCTTGAATTTCTTTTTCTGTTAATCCTAATAAAGAAGCTATTTTAGCTACAGCATTTACGTCTGCATTTAAGCCACTTGATCTAAGAGTATTTAGCTTGAAAGCTGCTTCTGAATTGAAGCTTAGTGTATTTTTAGGAAGCTCTTTTCCTGTCTCTTTCAATTTTTTATAATTATCTTCGTCGACTATTAGGGTCATATTGAGTTCTCTCCAGCCATGATAGCTTTCTAGTCCATCAATGATTTCTAATTTGGCTTTTCTAATATTTTCTATTGAACCCAGTCTTTCGATATGTGCGGAACCTATATTTGTAATAAGAGCAATATTGGGTCTTCCGGTTTTACTAAGTAAAGAAATTTCACCAATTCCTCTCATTCCCATTTCAAGTATTAAGATCTCAGTGTCTGTAGACATCTCTAGGATTGTCTTTGGCACACCTATTTCGTTATTGAAGTTCTTTTCTGTTGCATGTACCTTAAACTTTTTACTGAGAACTTTTACTAAGATTTCCTTAGTCGTTGTTTTCCCTGAAGAACCAGTAACAGCTATAACTAGTGGATTAAGTGTTTTTATATACAAAGAAGCTAGTTGATGATATGTCTTTAGGGTGTTTTCAACTAAACAAAGTTTGTCTTTTTCTATATTATTTATTTCTTTATGGGTGATAACGTGGACTGCTCCTTTTTCAAGGGCCTCAGCTATATGGTCATGTCCATCGAAGCTTTTCCCCTCTAATGCAAGGAAAATCTGACCTTCCTTTATGCTTCTAGAGTCTGTATTGATGCTCTGAAGTTTATTAAAAAAAATATTATTCAAGTTATGATTTGTAGGCGTATCAATGATTTCAGCTAGACTCTTCATACTAGTACTTTAAAATTAGTTAATATATAAAATACCATAATTAAAGCTTAATCTAACCCTGCTAATAGTAAATATGATCGAAAGATTGGTTCGGATAATGGGGTTAATAAAAAGTTTCTTAAAATAATCTTAATCTCACATCTGTAAAAAACAAATCATACACTTATATGTATAGATGTGTTAGGATAATAATCGGTTAGAGGTAAAAATAAATGATAAAAATTATTAGTAGAATAGCGCGCAAGTTCTTTGTAACTGCAATTATATTGTCAACGGTGTGGACAAGCACTATTGGAGCAGGTTTCGCGAAACCATCTTATATAGGCCTGGACTTTGTTTCAGGAACTCAGCCAGATCTGCCGATGCAAATCAATGAGAAAAGTTTGAATCTAGATTTGGCGAAAGCAAGAGATCTAAGACTTCGTTTTAATCCGAAGGAGCTTCTGGCGATAGTTACTAAGCAAGGTGTTGTTTCTGTAAGGCTATATGAAATCGTTGGTGGTAACAGAGAATTCGTAAGTAGCCAAAGCTTAAACCTCAATTCTGGTGTAAGAAGTAATAGAATTGTTGCACTTAGTGCAGGAAATTTCGCTACTCCTTCTAAACAAGTAGAGTTTGATTTAGTCGATGCTAATAACAATGTTGTAAACACATACAGTGCAACTCTTCAAGCTACTAACCTTATTACTCAATCTTCTTCTGATAACGATGTAATTGATTTTGCTAGTTGTGATAATTCTACTTTTGGTGAATGTCAGTTAGATGCTTTCTTCCAGAAAGTTAACTTCGTTCCTATGAGATCTAGACAACCAGCTACTGAGGTAGTTAAAAATGAGAATGGTAACTACGAAGTAAGATTCCCATTCCAAAGAAAATTTGCTAATTACTATAGAGGTAAAAGAGTTAAAGTTAAAGTTGGAACTTTTGACGCTAACGGTAGTACAGGATCAACTGGTAGTGTATCTGCATTTGGTGAAACTATTGATGCTTCAACTTTAAGACTAGGTTCTTCTGTCGCAAACTATGGAAGAGTTACTTATGATCCGACTAATGATAATTTAATTTTAGGACATGGTAATAATTTAACTACTGCAAACAATGTTTATTTAAACGACTCTGGTGCTTTTGGTATCGGTGTTGTTCCCCCTACTGCTTTCCTTCATGTTAAGCAAGGAGATACTTCAACTCCAAGTGTGAAGCTAAATGCTGGTCAATTAACAACTGTGCCTCAAGATGGTGCAATTGAATTTGATGGTAATGATTTTTATGTAACTAAGAATGGTGTTAGAACTCTTCTTGGTGCAGGTGCAGCAGGTCCAGCGGGTGCTGATGGTGCAGCAGGTCCAGCGGGTGCTGATGGTGCTGCAGGTCCAGCGGGTGCTACAGGTCCAGCGGGTGCTAATGGAGACGATGGTCTGTTTAACGGTGGTACAGCTAATGGTGTAATCACATTCTTGTCTAATGCATTAATGCAAGATGCAGTTCTTAACGGTGATACTGTAATTCAAGATGGAACATTGACTATCTCTCTAGGTGGTCCTGTTGCAGGTTATGTATTAACTTCAGATGCTAATGGTGGAGCTACTTGGCAAGCGGCTGGTAACGGTTCTACTTTTAACAACATCACTGTTGATAATGGTACTTATATTAATGGTGCAGTTTCAAATACAACAATTGATAACGGTACTATCACAAACACAAGTTTTACAAATGGAGATATCTATAATACTTTAATCAACAACGGAAGTATTATTAATGGTTCAGTAACTTCATCAAATATTGAAGGTGGAACTATCAATGGTGCTACTTTCTTAAATAATATTTTGAACGGAACTTTAACAACACTTTCTAATGCTTTAATAGAAGGTGATATCACAGTGAATGGAATTGTAACTGCAACAAAATTTGTTGGAGATGGTTCAATGCTTACAGGTATATCAACAACAACTATTAATAATGGTTCTGTGACAAACACAACTATTAATAACGGTACGATTATAAATTCAAATATTGATAACGGTTCTATCACTAATAGTACTTTCAATAACGCTGATATTACTAACGTAACTGTTGATAACGGTACAATCGTGAATTCTACAGTTGATGCTTCAGAGATTAATGGTTCAACGTTCTTGAATAACTTCTTGAATGGAACTTTAACAACACTGTCAAATGCTTTAGTTGAAGGTGATTTAACTGTAAATGGAACTGTAACAGCAGATAATTTTGTTGGAAACGGTGCATTGATTACTGGAATTATAAATGTAGAGCACGCTAACACTGCTGATACAGCAACTAGCGCAGGTACGGCTACTACTGCAGGTTCTGCTACGACTGCAGGGACAGCTACAAACTTACTAAACGGTACTATTGATAATGCAACAATCTTAAATGCGATTCTAACTGGAGAAATAACAGGTGGAACGATCAATGGTGCAACTTTAGTTAACACTAATCTTAATAACTTGAGCCTAAACGGTTCTACTCTAGATAATGGAAGTATTACAACTTCTAGTATTGAAGGTGGAACAATTAACGGTGCAACTTTGTTAAATAATGTAATGAATGGAACATTAACAACATTATCTAATGCTTTAGTAGAAGGTGATTTAACAGTAAACGGAACAGTAACAGCAAATAACTTTGTTGGAGATGGTTCTGGTTTAACTGGAATTGCAACTACTATAATTAATAACGGTACCGTTAATAATACTTATATTAATAATGGTGCTCTTATAAATGGTTCGATAACTGATATTAGTATTGATAACGGTACTATTGTAAACTCTACTGTTGACGCTTCTGAGATTAATGGTTCAACGTTCTTTAATAATTTCTTGAATGGAACATTAACAGTTCTTTCAAACGGTCTTGTAGAAGGTGATTTAACAGTAAACGGAACAGTAACAGCAGATAACTTTGTTGGAAACGGTTCATTGATTACTGGAATTATAAATGTAGAGCACGCTAACACTGCTGATACAGCAACTAGCGCAGGTACGGCTACTACTGCAGGTTCTGCTACGACTGCAGGAACAGCAACTAACTTACTAAACGGTACAATTGATAACGCAACAATCTTAAATGCGATTCTAACTGGAGAAATAACAGGTGGAACGATCAATGGTGCGACTTTAGTTAACACAAACCTCAATAACTTAAGTCTTAATGGATCAACTTTAGATAACGGAAGTATTACAACTTCTAGTATTGAAGGTGGAACAATTAACGGTGCAACTTTGTTAAATAATGTAATGAATGGAACATTAACAGTTCTTTCAAACGGTCTTGTAGAAGGTGATTTAACGGTAAATGGAACAGTAACAGCAGATAACTTTGTTGGAAACGGTTCATTGATTACTGGAATTATAAATGTAGAGCACGCTAACACTGCTGATACAGCAACTAGCGCAGGTACGGCTACTACTGCAGGTACGGCTACGAACGTAAATGGTGGAAGTTTAACTAACATAACTTCAATGACTGCTACAGGTAATATAACTACAACTGGCGATGTTACTGCGGCTCATTTCATTGGAAATGGTTCACAATTAACAGGAATTACTGCAACTAATGTGAATGGAAATGTAAATGGTGATACTGTTCAAGCGAATAATTTTGCCTTCACTCCATCTACTGTGAATATCAGTGCAGGTACTGGAGTAATAGTTACTAACGCTATTATGAGAGTACAAGGTAATGGTGGACCAGTTGATATAACAGCAACTCCATATCAAATTAGTCTTGGTAGTAATGATGGTCAATTCCTTATTATTAGAGGATTGAGTAATACTAATACAGTTAAGTTTGACGATGGTGATGGTCTGATCCTTGATGCAGGTGTGTCATTTGTTATGGGAGAGGGAGATATCCTGACTCTTATCTATGATGATGTTGGTAAAGTTTGGATCGAGATCAGTAGGTCAGATAGGTAATAACCGTCTGATCTACCGTGATCAGGTTAGAAGTTTAAAATTCAGGGTTTATTTTTAAAAGGAAAAGAAAGTGAAAAAAGCAATTAAGTCAATAGTAGTAAGCATGATGATAGCCAGTATGGTGATACCAGTATTTGCTGTTCCTGTTGGAAATAACGTAGAGTATATTCCGCCATCAAGAAACTTAGGTATTGGTGTGATAGATCCAGCGGCGAAATTAGAGGTGAATGGTCAAGTAATGATCACAGAGGGCAATCCAGGATTGGGTAAAGTCTTAACTTCAGACGCTTTTGGTTTAGCTACTTGGGAGCCAGCGACAGTTTTAGGTTCTAATGTGTCAGGTACAGTATCAAAAGCTACAAATGCAACAAATATTACAAATGGAACAATAATCAATTCTACTTTTACAGGTGGAATAATAAATGGTGCAACTTTAACAAATGTAGTTATTAGTTCAGCTAGTCATAACCATTCACAGTTAGTAAACCCAAGTAACTCATCAGTAGCTTTAACTGTAGATGGTGGAAGCGATGTCGGTATTGGTACAACAAATCCATTAACTGATTTACATGTAGTAAGTGACACTATCAATGGTGGTGTAATGGTTGGATCAACAGTAACAGGAAAGTATCCAATTTTAAGAGGTCCAGTCTCAACTGCTTTTGGAATTCCAAATGAAGATTCATTCAGAATCGGAGTAGATAACTCTTTTGTAGGAACAAATCTTGACTATTTAGTATTTGATAAAACAGATGGAAATGAAGTAGATCCAGACGGTGGAATAGTTTTTACCAATACAGGAAGCGATAATGTTCAAGAGGTATCTTTATTAATCAAAGGTAATGGAAGAATCGGTGTTGGAGAAAAGAATCCAAATTCATTGTTACATATGACTGGTGACAATGCGACATTAACAGCTCAAAATACTAACGAAGGAGCATGGTCAGAGTTTAGAACAGCAGGAGTAAATTCATCTGGAGATTTAGTGAAGAAATGGTCAGTAGGTTCAACAGGAGATACTAGACCAACAGCAAATGGTGGACAAGACAAGTTCTATATATACCAGTACACAAACGCATCAGACGTAGATGTTAATGCTTATAGAATGGTAATAACACCAGAAGGGAATACAGGTTTTGGTGTAAATAGTCCAGTGGAGAAATTAGAAGTAGCTGGAAATGTAAAAGCATATAATTTTATAGGAAACGGTGCTGGTTTAACAGGAATCAGTGTGTCGAATGTTGCTAATGCAGACACTGCAAATTTTGCAGACTTTGCAACTTCCGCTGGAACTGCAACAACATCAGATACTGCAACACTTGCAGGAACAGCTACTAATGTAACTGGTGGAACAGTAAATAACGTGATGATAACGAATGCACAATTGACTGGTCAAATAACAGGTGGAACTTTAAATGGAACTAATCTAATAAATGTAAATATTGCTGATCCAAATGATCCATGGATACTAGTACATTCAGAAGATTTCCAATCAGGAGTGACAGGGTGGACTAATAATACCACTACAAGTTGTGCTGGACATAGGATCCTAGGTGGTTTTGGTGTAGCTGGGAAAAATACGAATTTACAAAAACAATTTGATCTTTCTGCATATCCACACTCTCACGTAAGAGTTAATTTTAATTACTACTCTTTAGATACTTGGGATGATCATGCTGCTATTGCTAAAATAGATGGCTTCCCTGCTTGGGTTGAAAATAGAATACATTTTGCAACTCAAGGACGCGATGTATTTCCGAATTGCGGTTCTGGTGGTCTTTCTAGTTACTCAGATAGAATAATTCAAGGAACGGCATATACAGAGCATAGTTCTAATACTTTACAATTAGGTTTTAGTTCAACATTGGATGAAGCTCTTAATAACGAATCTTTTGGTATAGACAATGTGGAAATTTGGGTGAAGAGATCAGGTGTAACACCTAGCTTACCTACTCCTCCAGGACCTTCTGATAATGCAGGCTGTGCTGCAGATGGCTATTATCACGTTACAGATTCTGAGCAATCAGCAGGAAGTCACCTTAAAGGTTATGGTACTGGACCATCAACTGCAGATTTCTCGAAATGTGATAAAGTGCAGTTTGATGAAGGTGGACATTCAGTTACTAGAACTTGGTCCTTTACTAACCCTCCAAGATCAGGATTGGTTACTTTCTACATAAAGAGAAGAAGATCTTCACCAGCCCATGGAGCAACTGAGTGGTTTAACACTTCTAATATTTCGGTTAGTCCAAACTATTATGAAATAGCTGAGAATAATGCAGACGTAACCTTCTCTTGTTACTACAATGCAACTAGTCAGACTTATGGATGTAGTGTAACTAAAGTAGTACTCTAACTAGATCATTTAATCTAGCTATATAAAAGCCTCCTTATTTAAGGAGGCTTTTGTTTTGGAACTTCTCTCGGTGTTTTGGACTAGAACTGTTGTTAAGTTAGCTCCTATTAATAGTATTTTAGAACGAGATCATTTGCCTTTATTGGTTATAAAGTCTAGTGCAATTACTATCTTTTAAGTGAAAAATTTATGTATAGAGTCTTTTCTCTATGTATAACTTATGTATATAAGCCGTAAGCTTAATCTCATAATTTTATTGGTATGTTTTATGACAGCCATTTTTCCTGCGTCTGCAAAAAATAGGCAAAGATATCTTCCATTAGATCTTGTTTCAGGATTAAATCCAGAGTTGGAACTTTTAATGCACGAAAAAAGTTTTAATTTAGATCTTTCTAAAACTCAAAATGTTAGGGTGAGATTGAAAGTGAATGATCTGTATAAAAATATTAATAGTGTTAGTAGTTTCAAAATTAATGTATACGAAATTATTAGTTCTGATAGAAAATTTGTTTCTTCTCAAAACTTAACTATTAAAAGAGGTACTGCTAAGAGTAGGATCCTATCTCTAGATGCAGGTTATTTTGCAAGTCCTGTTAAAAATATTGAGATAGATATTTTTGATACAGCTAGTAATCTAATTAATAGCTATGAAGCTCAATTAATGGCTATTAACCTTGATACACAGGTCTTAGCGACAGATGCAGTTAATCTAAGTTCTGCAGATTGTGATCTTGATACTTTTGATGACTGTCAGTTAGATTATTTATTTCAGAAAATTACTTTTGAAGCTAAGCCACAAAGACAAATTAGTACAAGAGTATTGAAAGGTGAAGACGGTTTATATAAAGTTACAATTCCTGTACCTCGGACTAGTTTTAATTATTTAGGAAGAAAAGTAAGGAATAAAAAAAGTACTGTAAATATTTCTAATAATTCAACTGGTGGTACTATTACAGATTTTGGTGAGACAATAAATATCTCAGCTGTAAATATTGGTAGTTCTCTTGCTAACTCATTTAATTTAAGCTCAGAAAATAACCAATTGAATGTTAACGATAGTCTCTATCTGGATACTGATGGAAGATTAGGTATTGGTATTCAAGATCCTCTTGCTTGGTTGGATATCCGTGGTGGTGACTCTGAAACTCCTAGTCTAATACTTAACCCTGGAACACTTATTGATTCTCCTAAAAATGGAGCTTTAGAGTTTGATGGAGAAAATTTATACTTTACAAAAGATGGAATTAGATCAGAATTAGGTGCTACTGGACCAGCAGGACCAAGTGGACCGCAAGGACCACAAGGTCCTCAGGGTGCAGCTGGTACTGTGCAAGTATTAAATGGATCAACTATTAATGGTTCTTTTACGGTTTCTGATGCACTCAATGCTCGTTTGTTTAATGGTGATGTTTTTAATGGTGGACTCTTTAATGGTAATGGTGCTGGGTTAACTAATTTAAATGCTTCTGCTATTGTTGGTGTGATAAATAATCCATCTATTACCAATGGTTATATTTCAAATACTAGACTTGACGACCCTACTTTAAACGGAAATATTATTGTTAATGGTCCAATTAGTTTTACCAATAATGGTTATATAAATGATGATACTTTGATTAATGGCAATCTTGTTGTAGATGAAGTTCATGCTCGATTGTTTAATGGTCAGGTTTTTAATGGTGGTATTTTTAATGGAACTTTCTTTGGAGATGGTTCGAATTTAGATGGATTAGCTGCTAACAATGGATCAATCCATGACCTTACTGTTAACAATGGAAATTTAAATAATGTAGTAATCCAAAACGGATCTTCTATTCTAAATTCTAGCTTTGGAGATAATGATCTTAATGGCACAGTAAGTTTCTTGTCTAATGGTAGTCTACAAGATTCACTTATGAATGGATCTACTGTGATAGTAGATGGAAGCCTTACTATTACTACTAGCACTCCACAAGATGGTTTTGTTTTAACAACAGATATTAATGGAGTAGCAACTTGGCAAGACCTTAGTACTCTTGATTCAAATGGCGATGACCTTGGAGATCATACTGCCACTCAAGCACTTGATATGAATGGTTTTAGTATTATAGCTGCTGATTCTATAAACGGAACAACCGCAAATTTCACAACTGTTAATGCAACAAATTTTAATGGAGGAACTTTTAATGGAATTACTATTGAAGGTACTGATAATGTCTTAAATGGTGTTTTAAGTTTTGGTGCTAGTGGCTTATTGGAAGATGCAGTATTAAATGGTTCAACAATAATAAATAATGGAAGTCTTACAATTACAACTAATACTCCAGTTGATGGTTATGTTCTTACTACTAATGCTTTTGGAGCTGCTACATGGCAGAATCTAAGTACCTTAACTAGTAATGGTGATGA
>Ga0210044_10007108_pt1 | contig 14425 bp, 12 predicted proteins | sample CryGey13umfilter_2_FD_183959 | JGI IMG/M metagenome (GOLD analysis project Ga0210044, IMG submission 183959) | Groundwater microbial communities from aquifer in Utah, USA - Crystal Geyser 4/9/14 3 um filter (SPAdes) (version 2) | ecosystem: Environmental > Aquatic > Deep subsurface >...
CTATCGCGGGACAACCGGTCATCACAACGGTGTTCGGATGCTCGCCCATTTTGATAATACGCTCAGCGCTCAACTGCGTCGCGGGAAAATGAATATGAGCAAGTTTTGTGACAGCATGACGAACAGACTCGTCAATAGAACCTGTTACTTCACCCCCCTGCGTATGCGCCACGGGAATATTCATATAGCTCGCAGCAATAGCGGTTGCCATCGTCTCGAATCGGTCAGCAACTGTAAGGACGACATCCGGCTTCAAAGTACTGAACGCCGTCGTAAGTTCAATAATCCCAAGTCCTACCGACTTCGCCATGGTAAGCGGCGTTTCTCCCTCAACGGACATATGAACCTCCGCATCAATCGGGAATCCATCACGACGAATAATATCAACCGCTTTCCCATGCCGTTCGATAAGCAAAGCTGAACCAGCCACGATTTGGAGTTCGAGAAGCGGATGATTCTTAATTTCTCTTAATGCCGTCTTAATCCGAGCATAGTTTGCGCGGTTGATAATAACGACACAGATTTTTCGTTTAGAAGGAGTGTTCATAGAGCAGATCCAATACTCTCATTTGAGATTGGACTAAACTTTTGCAAAGCTTGCTTCACCGTTTTTCCTAAAACATCCGAGTAACGCTCGGAAGGAAGTCCATTTAAATAAGCCTGTGGCCGCATGGCGTACAGATGCTCCGCTTGCAAAACGGTGCCCGCAGGCAAATCAGAAGCTGCACAAAGCGTTTTGCGAAAGAGCGGACGGAAAACAGCCTCGTCTTCCTGAAGCGTTTTTTGCTTTGCTCCCATACCGCACTTAACAAGATCACTTTCCAATACCTCTTCACGATAGGTCTCGTCTTCCCGAACGCGCTGAACACCCTGTACAAGCGTGCGGAGCTCCTCCGGCACAAGAGAAACTTTATGATCAGATCCCCAAAGCGTACGATCAAAAGAAAAATGTTTTTCAATAACACGCGCTCCGAGCGCCGCTGCCGCAATCGCGGATTCTGTTCCAATGGAGTGATCCGAAAATCCCGTAGGCAGTCCGTAGCGCTCGCATAAAAAAGATATTGTCTCCAAATGGAGATCTTCCGGCGGACAGGGGTAACGCGACACGCAATGCAAAATAACAATTTGATCCGTTTTTTCTTTTAAGAAATTGACCGCTAAGTCGATCTCCTCAAGCGTGCTCATGCCCGTACTTACAATGATAGGCTTCCCGCTCCTCCGAAGATAATCGAGCATGACAAAATCTAAAATGTCTCCAGAACCCACTTTCCAAAAAGGGACATGAAGCTCGTCGAGCTTACGCGCGGATGCGCAGCTCATGGGCGTAGAAAAAAACGTGATGCCTATTTCATCGCAAGCCTGCTTCAGCGGCTTCCAAAATTCTTTCATCGGCGTGGAGCGCGTGTTTCGCGATACCCACCGATATCGATCCGATCCTCTGAAATGCGGAGACGTGACATCGATATTTGCCTGCTCGTCCTCAACGGTATGCGTCTGGTATTTCACCGCATGTGCGCCCGCTTCTTTTGCCGCGCGCGCAAGCGCGATGGCATTTTGCAAATATTCGTCCACGGAGCGCTCCTCTTCGCTTTGAAGAAAGTTTTTCCCGATTTCCGCTATCACGAAAACGGGCTGATCGTTGCCAACCAGCATTTTGCGCGGTTCTGAAGTCATTTGGATCGGTTCCATAACGAAAAACGGCTCACTGAAGCTTATGCGCCAATGAGCTGATCGTCAAGGTGGTTTGCTCTAATTATTCGTGAATCTAGGGGCTATTTTATAAATATCTACGCCTCCCTCGCTGTAGACATGCTCAAGAAACGAGAGCGAGTCCGGATCCACGCTCGACATCTCGCGCTCCTTGGGGCCGAAATAAACATAATCAATTCTATATTTGCTCTGCCAATCTTGATCAAAAGAACCCATCATGACATACGCGATCTGGAGATACTCTCGCGCCGATTTAGGCATCTGAAATTTCGTCGTACGCTTATACCCATCCACGGACTGATCAAGAGCCGCGGCGCTAAAAAAGTAAAGCAATCCGCGTTGTTCAAAATCATCAAAGGTCTCTTCGGGCTTGTACATCGTGCCTTGATTCGCCTCCGTATCAAAAAGTTGCCACAACTTTTCCTCAGGAATATTGAATAGTTTATAAGCGATAATGAGTCGGTCCAACATCTCCTCATCAGACGCTGTCGTGTCATTTGCGCGGGGCAAATAAATACGCGCCGAAGTATACAACGGCAGAAAGTAATTCGTAACGAGCGATGTTGAAAGAACGACGTCGTTTTTTTGGATGTGCGCATTCAGCCAGCCAAGTGATTTTTTTCTCCAAGGCTCAATTGTCATGCGTTCGGCGAAGGCCTTTGCATAGACATATTGACTGTGAAATCCGCCGATGATCTGGAAAGCGGTTAACAGAATGAAAGCCGCGATGCATACACGCTTCCACCGAATACTTCGCAGTCTTAAAAAGAGCCAGTACCCGGAAAACGCCATAGCAAAATCAAGCGCAATAACATTCGTTCTCGGCATCCAATGAGAGGGCTGAATATTAAACCCGGTTACAATCTGCGCGTTCAAAGCGAACACGCCCGTCGCCAGCATACTCCCGATAACGAGCATGACACGTTTGTCAGCATCATCAGTTTCGATGCGTTTCCAAATACGCCAAAAAACAAAAAGAAAAAATAACACGGCTGCATAGTACGGCCATTCGCTTATTCGAAATGTCCTTCCATGTTCAATCCATAACCGAGCGATAATCTGCTGGTATTGCGGCAACTGATTCGCGGCAAGGTATTGCAGGACATAGCCGAATGCGATCGCGGCGGCGGCGCCGAAACAGATTAAGAAGCCTCGGATCCTTTGACGATCTTTTTGCAAGATCGCATATAGAAACAACAACAGGGCCGCACAAAACGTAAACGTCCAGTGATAAAAATAGGTATAGAACATGAGTCCGATCGAAACGCCGAGTGCCGCGTAGTATTTTGCCTTTGCGGTGAGAAAGCTCTTAAACAAAAAATAGAGGGCTGCTCCAAATATGAGAAAATCGGGAATGAACGATTCCATGAGGACCAGGCTGAGTCGATCTCGGCTCAGACCGTGCTGAAAGGGCAGAAAATTTCCAATCAGCGTTTTGAGTTGTGAAAATGACGTAGCGGGAAAAAATAATCCAATATAGGGAAAAAGACAAAGCCACAGTGCAGAAAATAAACTCGGCCAGCGCCGCCCTTTGAAGATTAACCCCGCAATGCCATACCAAAGAAAAAAGTACAGGAAAGGAAAAATGAATTCGGCGGCGATAAACGCATGAGGAACCGAACGGGATATCAGAACCAAGGGAGCAAACAATAACGGAGGGAGAACGGGCAGCCATGCCGGAGCAGAGATATGCTCATAGCTATCAACGTCCGATACATACCGATTCCCATCCAAAACCTCTCGGGCGCGCGGACCAGTGACATTCGTCTCATCAAAATACGCAAGCAGACTTAAAGGATCGTAGGTCTTGCCTTCCGAAATAAGAATAGCGGCGCGGAAGAAATGAATGGACCCGTAGATAAGCGAAATCGTAAGAGCGGCTAACACAAGAACCGGCCACCAATGGCGCTCAAAGAATCGTTTAAGCTTCTTTAAAAAATTGATCATGTTTTCTGTAAAATGGAAACGTAGCTCACTCCAAAGGGAAACAATATTTTATGAATAAGCGCATTCTCGATCCGGAGAAATGAAAGAGCGCGCGCATTAAAAAACGAAGGAACCATGCTCAAATTGTTAGCCAGTCGGTCTGGAGGCGACAGTATGCGCTGAAAAAGAGCCACGAATAAGACAGGAAAGAAAAATACCGCGTTCCAGTGGCGGATCCAAGAAATCTTCATCGGATACGCTGAAAAAAGGTGCTCAAGCTGTTTTCGCGAATAACGCCTCTTGTGATGCCCATAAAGATCATTCCAATTCCAAAGAATCCTATGCGCAGGAACCGTTATGATGGCAAAGCCTCCCGGACGCAAAACCCTGTTAATTTCAGACATCATCCTTTCATCATTTCCATGCTCGAGCAAATCAGCGCACAATACCAGATCATAGCTCGAAGAAGGTATCGCAACCGCTTCGGCGGAGGCCTGTATAACCTGAGCATAGCCTGACGACTTACAGTACCTGAGCGCCTCATTTGAAATATCCAATCCGGTCACCCGTTCCGCATGCGCTCTGAGAGCGGAAAAGTTTGCCCCCGTGCCGCAGCCCATATCAAGAGCGTTTTGAAAACGGCGTCCCAAACGTGTAAGAATGCCGTCGATAAGCTCCCGTCTAGCGGCATACCACCGGTTTACGTATTCGATTTTCGCGATCTCTTCGTAACTATGCCCCTCCATAGCTAGACCGATTTCTTACGGCATGAATAAACGTAGCGGATCGGCATCCAAGCGTATGGAATCGCCCTTGTTTTTTCAATGACGAGATAGGGCTCAACAAGTTTTCGCAGCATCGGATCATCAAATTCATGCACATGCCACTCGTCCTCCATATGCTCCGCCATGCCGGGGAATAAAAGACGAAACAATCCGAATCGAGAGAGAGATGCCTTGATTCTGTTAATGAAGGATTCGTTCGGAACAGAAAGAACGATGTGCGCTTCCGGCGTGGAGATAGCGCAAATTTGCTGAATAACCTTCTCAGGATTTTGGACGTGTTCGAGCACCTCGCTGCAATATACGGCCGTGTAGTCTTTTGACGGCAAGACTGCCGTCATGTGTTCCGCATTACCTCGATAAAGTTGAGCGCGATTTCCGAGCCTCTGCTTCGCTTTCTCGAGCAGCGTCGGCGACAGGTCGATTCCCGTAAGCGATCCTGCGGGTACGGTACTCAAGATGTTTCCGGCTCCAACGCCGACTTCGAGCACATGATCAGAAGGACTCGGATTCAATATTCGAATAATCCACGCGGTTCGCCGACCCTCAATCCACCTTACAACGGGATTCGGATGCCGATGATATCCGTCCGGATCGTATTTTTTAGACATCTCCTCATTCCATGAGGCGAATTCATGGTCAGCGAGGTCAAGTGACGGATGTCTGTTCGCTTCGTGCATATCAAGATTGATCAAGTTTATTTGGGGATATGCCGAAGGTATCACGAATCGTATAGGGTTGCGATCCTTTTGATTCATAATAGGTACGCATCAGAACTTCAGAAAGCATCCCGAACAAAATAAACTGCACTCCAACGATAATACACATCGCTCCGAGAACGGGCAGCGGCGTTTCAACAAAATCCTTCAGTCCCGAGAGCTTATATGCAATCGCGGCCAAAATGGCGACGGTGCCAATGAAGAAGGCGCCGAAGCCAATGGCGCCGAAAAAATGAATGGGTTTATTAAAATATTTTGCGAGAAACTTCACAACCAGCAGGTCCAGCATCACTTTAAAAATCCTGGAGAGTCCGTACTTTGATTCGCCGAATTTTCTGGCGCGATGATTGACGACGATTTCCGCGACCTTTGCACCCGACCAGGTCGCGTAAACGGGAATAAAACGGTGCATTTCGCCATAAAGCTGGACGTCCTGAATGTTTTCCCTCCGATATGCCTTCATCGTACAACCGTAATCATGAAGAGGCACGCCCGTGAATCCTGAGATCATCGCATTCGCTATCCAGGAAGGAATTTTTCGAAAAAACAGATCGTCCTTGCGATCCTTGCGCCAGCCGGAAACGCATGAGTAACCTTCTCGGATCTTTTCCAAAAAAATCGGAATATCTGCGGGATCGTTTTGCAAATCGGCATCCATGGGAATAATCACATCGCCCGCGGCCTGCTTGATACCGCAGCTGATAGCCGCCGTCTGACCAAAATTTCGCAGAAAAGAAATAACGCGCACGCGCGAATCATCCGTCGCCAAAGCCTTTAGAAGGCTAAGACTCGTATCGCGCGAGCCGTCATCGACAAAAATATATTCAAATTTGATATCCTGAAGAGCTGAAGAAATCCGGACAAGTTCTTGATAAAGAGTCTCAAGACTCCCCTCTTCATTGAAGACGGGGATCACAACGCTAACGAAACGAATCCGGAGATTCATGGAATCTAAGCTAGCCATTTCTGAAACCATAGCTGAAATGTAAGAAAAGACCAAAGTTCTTTCCGCCGGTCGATGCCTCGCGCATGCTCCTTTCGCAAGCGCCGAACCGCTTCGAGAGAAAAGATAGCTTGATTTCGCAAAAACGCATCCTCCGAAAATTCATCCAAAAGCGGCGCCAGCCAGCCGTTCAACCAGCGGGCGACGGGGACCCCGAAACCATGTTTCGGACGCCGAAGTACCTTTTCGGGGATAGGTCCCTTTAGCAATGCGCGGAACATGGCCTTGCCTCCATAAGGCCCGAGCTTCCACTTGGAAGGTACCTGCATGAGCCAGGAAACAACCTCCGCATCAAGCAGCGGCGCTCGAGCCTCGAGGCCGTATCGCATCGTAGAGCGATCCACCTTTACGAGGACATCATCCATAAGATAGGACCGAAGATAATAGCGCACCCACTCATGCCACAGCATTTCCGGATCTGCGATATTCAGCCCAGCCGTGTCGAAAAGGGATCCGCTATCCACGGCTGCGTCGCCGGCGAAACCAGGTAGGAGCAATTCTTCGCAACCCTCTTTGGTAAAAGCTCCACGCCACGCAAGATCGCGCTCCAACAGATCATTAGCGGCGATGCCCCTCGCTAAACGCTGCGCTTTAAATCCCGGACTGAAATATCCATGCGTGGCGGGGACTCCCCGAAGGATGCGTGCGGCGATCCTTCTTAATGAGGTGGGATACGAATATCGAATAAGGTGTTCATGAACCGGAACATGCGAATAGCCGAGCAAGAGCTCGTCCCCGCCGTCGCCAGATAGCGCAACGGTTACTGATTGACGGGCGAATCGCGCCAACGCCAATTGAGGCAAGGTCGCGGGATCAGCTAGCGGCTCGTCGAAAACTTGCACAGCTTCCTGCAACAACTCTTCGGCTTCTTGCTGCGTAAAAAGATGCTCATGAAGATCCAGACCACACGCCTCCGCAACCGTGCGAGCTGATTCACGCTCATCATAGGTTGCATCATCAAAACCAATGCTAAACGCCGAGAGTTTCTTTTGGGCTTGTCGAGAAGCGCTTTCGGCGATTAATGAGGAATCCAATCCTCCTGAAAGGAAGAGACCAAGGGGCACGTCGGAAACCAGCCGCTTTAAAACGGCGGCGTCAATGCGCGTCCTCAAGCCTTGAAGTGCGTCTTCGAAAGACATTTCGGGATGAACAAAATTCGGGATGCTCCAGTACGCCCACTGTTTTTCAATGGATGAACCCGACCACGCTAACGCCGACGCCGGGCGGAGTTTATTCACACCTCTAAATATTGTGCGTGGCGTGGGAACAAAATCTGATCGAAAAAAAATCCTCAAGCTCTGCGGATCGATCCGTCGGTCAATCACTCCGGCGGCCAGCAGCGCTTTAAGTTCGGATGCAAACCACAGCGTCCCGCGATAAACCGTCCAGTACAGAGGCTTCTTTCCAAAACGGTCCCTCCCAAGAATCAAGCGGTCCCGCTTCTGATCCCACAGCGCAATGGCGAACATGCCGTCGAATTTTGAAAAGCATTCATCGCCCCAATGCTCGTAGGCATGGACAATGACTTCGCTATCGCTGCCGGTTTTGAAACGATGCCCTCCCACTTGCAGCTCGGATCGCAGCTCTTTAAAATTGTAGATCTCCCCGTTTAGCATCGCATGAATGGTACCGTCTTCATTTGCCACGGGCTGGTGCCCCGTCTCTAAATCAATTACCGATAATCGTCTGAAGGCGAAACCGACGTTCCGAGTCGTAAAAAATCCTTCGTCGTCCGGTCCTCGGCGATGAAGAGACGCAGCCATGCGCCCCAACTGCAAAACGCTCCCCTCTCCAGCAAAACCAGCAAGACCGCACATAGAAAGGCTTACGTATGTTTTTTATCAGCAATAATCTGAATCCATCCCTCGCCGTGGATGAGGCGCGATCGCAGCGTTTTGTAATCGTAGCGCTCGAATTTCACGCGGCGGATATTTTCAAAGCCAGCATCTTCAAACCATTTGCGAATCTCCTTCTCCGTGTAGCGATGGGTATAGGGCGTATAAAGATTATCCAGAATATTGTAACGCTTGTTGGGAGGAACCCCGACCGCCTTGAAAACTTTTTCGGTGACTTCAAACGGAACGAAGCGCATCAGAAAGAACCGGAAGAAATCGTTTGTCATCCACTTCAGACCGCCCTTTCCATACATGGAAAGAAAAATCCTGCCGCCCGGCTTTGTCACGCGGACAAGCTCTTTGAAGCCGTCGAGGGGTTCCGGCATGAGCAAAAGCACGCCCGAACAAATGGCATAGTCGAAATACTTGTCTAAAAAAGGAAGGTCCCCCGCGGATGAATTCATCAGCTCCACGTTGCGGAGTTCTTTAAACCATTCGCGATTTCGGCCTGATTCGAGACCCTTCTCGTTTATGTCCACGCCGATCGCTTTGTCGGCGCCAAGACGGCCCATGGCCACCACGAACCGTCCCTGCCCGCATCCAACGTCCAAACAAACCTTATTTTTAAACCATTCAAGCGGAATCCCCCACTTCTTCTGCCGCATCGGGAAAAGCTCAACGGATTCCTGAAAACGCCGCTCATCGTAAGCACTGAACAGATTATCGTAGATCTTCCGCGTAGAGTCTTCGATCTGTGTGGGCTCGAAATGCCAGTCGTCGCGGATGGGAATGTGAAGGGTAGGAGTTTCTCTCATACGTGAGGAGCTTACGCGCTTTTCTTGTCCGCGTAAAATTGCAGCCATCCTTCGCCATGAAAAAAGCGGGATTTCAGCGTTTCGTAATCGTAGCGCTCGAATTTCACGCGGCGGATATTTTCAAAGCCGGCATCCTCGAACCATACTCGGATTTCTTTCTCCGTGAAGCGGTAGCAATATGGAACATACATATTATCAAGATAGTTATACCGCTTATTCGGCGGAATGCCGATCGCCTTCCACAAGCCTTCCATCATCTTGAACGGGACGACTTTTGCAATAAGGCGGCCAATGTCATTTATCATCCAAACGAGGCCGCCCTTGCCGTATACGGAAAAAAAGAATTTGCCTCCGGGTTTTAAAACGCGAACGAGTTCATCGAAACCTTTTTTCGGATCAGACGTGTGGTGAACCACGCCGGAAGAAATAACATAGTCGAACGTCTTGTCTACAAACGGGATATCGAGAACGGAAGCGATTCGAACGTGCGCGCGATGTTCCAATCCGCGTTCTTTGATACGTGCGCGCGCGGCGGCAACGGCATCTTCGCTGATATCTATTCCTTCAACGCGCTCAGCGCCAAGCTTTGCAAGCGCTACAACAAACCTTCCTCCGCCGCATCCGCCGTCCAAACACGTCTTTCCGCTAAACCACTCCAAAGGAATGCCCCAGCGTTTGTGACGCATTTCAAATAACTCGACGGATTCCTCAAAACGCTTTTGATCGTACGCAGTAAAAAGCGAACCGTATAGTTCCGACGTAGCTTGCTCTTGCTCTTTCAATTTAGGATCGTTCATACGTAGTTTGATTCGGCGGTTTTCCCGTTTCGGCAATCGAGAGAAGGAAGTCCACAACACGTTCGGAAGCATGGCCATCCAAAACACCGGAAAACCGGTGAACCAGATTTTCGCGCTCTGCTGCGCGGATCTGCGGGTTCTCCAAGGCAGCGTTCAGCGCGGCACGCAACTCAGCAAAATTCCGAACGATCGTTACGGCACCCGTTGCTAAAACGTTACTATAGTACTCAGTTTCATACCATCTCGCAACCGACTGGCGATGCGGCAGCCGCTCTTTTCCGTCAAACGCGATCACAATACTCGGTTTCCCGCAGGCGGCCGCATCGATCGCCAATGTTGAGGCCGTCGTAACCATGACGTCGCATGCATGAAGCGTATCGGCCAATCGAAGGTATTGCGGACGCGAATAGTCCCATTGATCATAAAACGCCAGCCGCGGAGTATTTTCGCGATCGATATACGCATGCACCCGTCCCGCAACGGAATCGAACTTCCGATCGTCGTTTTTGTATCCGAAATGAGGACGCACCCAAACCTGCGCGGATAAAACGAGCTCTTGGCGATTGATCATGTCGAGGATCCCCTCCACAATTTCCGGATCGTTCGGCGTCACCTTCCCTTCCGAACCAAAGAGGATTGTTTTGCGGGCGGGATCAAGATGGGCTGCTCCCAACATCTCCTTGCGAGAACGTCCTTCCATCCTATCAAGATAAATATCAAATTGAGGAACACCGATTTCAAAGATCTCCTTTTCCGAATGCATCTGATACTTTATCGCCTCTTCTTTCATATAAGGACCCCACACCAACATATAATCGGTCAAAATGCGAAAGCTTGTTTTTGACATATTATCCCAACTCTTCACAAGACCAACCGTGGGAACGCCCTGAGCTTTCGCAGCTTTTATATAAAAACTATCCCAATGCTCCATAGGGTTCGTCAGAAAGACGAGATCTGGATTGTATTTTTTTATTTGTTCAGAAACAAAACTCGATGGGGGGCAAAGACGATTATCAAACCAACGTGAAAGCTTTCGCAAAAAAGGAAGGCATGCCAGAGGCCGCCAAAACCAGAGCTGTACCCATAAACGCCATGGCTTCACCTTGTCTGGATCGTAAATGCCATACATGGCCGTAAATCGAATCGTACGATTCCAAATCAAATTATGATTCAATCCCATGAATATTTTATCAAGCTTCGTCCATTCGGGCGTTTCCATGGGAATGAATTCAACATTCGGAGCTCCGAACTCACGTAAAAAATCCGGATCTTTCCAAGCCGGCGTCGCAATCACAAGATGGCACCTGCTCTCTTTAAGCAGGCTATAGATTTTCGTCTGGAGAATATTTCGCGCAAGAAATCCCCGCGAGAGCGTAATAAAAATAGTCTTCATGCGGAAAAGGTTACACGACGGAACAAGGCAGTCCAGAGCCGTTTCATCGCCATACGATCGAAATGATCAAAGACTAAGAGATCTTTGAATGAAAAGCTGATTAAATGATGCTTCTGCCGCAAACGGCGTTCTCGTAGCCAAATAATCAAAGCTGTAGCAAGGTGGTTCTCAAGAACGGTTCCATAGACCCAAAAAAGCCAGGTAAATAACGGTAGAACAGACATGGCTAAGATTGTTCCTAAAAGAGAAAGCTTGAATAAAAATTTCTGCTCAGACAGGGCATATAGAAGCGTTCCATGACTGGTAGAAATTGCGTTCAAGATCTGACTGAAAGAGAGCAGCCAAAACACGGGAACTGCTGCGTTATACTGCGGAGCGAAAATGGCAACGACAAGTGGTGCGCCGATACCTGCAAGTAAAACAATCGCAGAATTCAGCCAAACAGAGTATTTCGACATGCGACGCGCAACAAAGGAACTCGTCTTAGGCTCCGAAGAAAGCCTCGCCATAATCGGAAAAAGAATTTGACGAAATGGCAAAAGAAACCCCAAGAAAGAGTTCATCGTTGATGCAAAGGACAAAAGGGCAACAGCTTCAAGCCCAAGAAAAAGACCGACAATCCATTGATTAATTCCGGAAAACAAGCTTCCGGTTAACATACGAAAAATTTCCCACCTCCCCTGACCCGCTATGAAACGAATATAGGATCGGATCATGCTGACAAAACTTACAGAGATCAGCGTCACGCGAAATAAGGCTGGTGAAATAAGGATACCTCCAACAGCCTTCGCGGCTACATAAGCCCAGAGAAGCGCCGGAACGCTCATGGCGTGGGTAAAGAAAAGTCCAGCAACAATCGCAAGCCGGACGGCATTTTCAAGAATATTCGCTTTTGCGAACCAGCTAAATTTTTCTTCCATTTGCAGGGTTGAATCAAGCAGCGTGCGAATGCTCGCAACGGCGATCCAAACGACAAGCGGTAAAAAGAACTGATCAAGAAGCTCTCGATATTGTCCGCCAAGAAGGGTGCGAAACCAAAAAAGGAGCACGACAATAAAACCCGTAAACAACACTTTTGTAAGAGCGAATCCGCCATAAATAGAAGCGAAGTCCTTCCAACGTTTTTCTCCTCTTGCACGTGCGCCTTGCGCAACAACCAGATCATCAAGCCCAAAGCCGGAGAGCGCAAGCACCGGGCCCGACACGGAAAGAGCGAGCGTGATAAGTCCGTAGTCGTGCAAACTTAAACCATTAATAATTAAATAAAAAGAACCGAGCGAGAATACTTTTAAAATAACTCTCGAACTCATGATGATAAAACTTCCACGCGCAATGCTGGAAAAAATGTCCTTCATAGTTTTTTAAATACTTCCGACAATTTTTGCGCTCTCTGGGCCCAGCTATTCGATACGGCCAAATCAAACCCAGCCTGAACGCGCACAGAGTCCCCTTTTACAGCTGTGTGAATAGCTTTTGCAAGCTCATCCGCGTCATCCGGTGGAACGAAATAAACCTCCCGCTCCGTTACAAGCTCTCGAATAGCGGGAAGATCGCTCGCAATTACGGGACGCTTGGATGCGAGATACTCCCATAACTTAATAGGCGAAGTCGTAAAACGCGAGTGCCAAGATTTCCCTGAGTTCGGGAGCGCGAGACAGTCTGCGGCTGCAAGATACTGCCGTACTTCTGCCTGAGGAACATGCGGGATCAACAGAACCTTTTCAAGCCCATGTGTTTTGACATAGGTTTGCATTTTTGCAAAATCCGCATCCGTTCCCCCAATAAGCACAATGCGCTGTTCTTCGTTGAGCTTTTGAGAAGCGTCTGCAAGAACATAAGCGCCTTTCCAGTCGTAAAAATGCCCCGTATACACAGTATACTGGAGCGCATCGTCCCAACCTAACTCCTGCCGAGCTTTTTGCTTCGCAATCGGCTGTTCATAAGGAGCTATATCAATTGCATTTGGAGAAACAATAGTCTTGTCTGCAACTGCTGTTCCCCAAATGCGCATCGCTTCCTGTTTCTTCCACGCATTTGTCATGACAAACAGGTCTACACTTCGTACAAGAGATTGATGTTTTTCAAAAAATCCTTCCGAGACGTCATGTATTTCAAGTGCCAGCTTCCAAGCCTTTTTAGAAAAGCGCTCCGCAAGAAACTGATCTCGAGTAAATACAACGGCTTGCTCATCCGGTAAACGCTTCGCCCAATGAAAAACCGATCGGATGAACGTCCATTCCATCAGAAAAAAACCGAGGCGGCTTCTTCCAAACCGTGAAGAAAGGAAGTCTACGACTGGAAGCTTGATAATAGGAAGATCTGTTTTGAGTCCATAATATAATTTTGCGGACTCCTTTATGAGGTTTTTTCGATCTGGAACTACAAGCGTTATGTCATATCCAAGATCAAGAAAAGCTTCGCACATCTTTGCGATTTGCCAGCCATGCGCTTTCTCCGTTGGAAAACGCACATTCATTATAAGATAAAGCTTCATGCGAGTGGTTTAGAAAATTCTGCCATAACGGTTTGTCCAAGATTCTGTATTCGCGAACTAGCGATCTTTCGATCCAGAGCGTGAAGCCATTCAATGGAAAACCAGAATCTCGAAATCCCATACAGATGCAATGGTGGAAACATAGTCGTTGCCCGGCTTTTTACGAATACAAAACCAGTGTCTTCCACCCGTTTTTTCCAAACCGGAATCGGGTGTACATGCGCATGCGCGTCCGGATGCCAAGGTCCCTCGTGATGATGTTGCGCTCGGTGTTTCCAAGGCTTCAACAGACGCCCAACAAAGCTCATCGCGTCTTCAAAATGATCATGCATCACAGGAAAGGTGATAAGCATTCTTCCTCCGGGGCGCAAAACACGGAAAAGTTCTTGCAAAAAAATATCCGGGTGCTGCACATGTTCAACAATATCGATTGCGAGAACAGCATCAAATGTATCAGATTCAAATGGAAGTTGCTCAACATTGCCCTCAACTAAACGCACGCGCTCCACACCTTGTGATTGGAGCATATGCCGAGCACGTTCCAAACGGTCTGTCTGGATTTCAACTCCGATCATCTCCTGAAAATTTCCATCATACACAAGCGCTTGAGGCCCATCCCCAAATCCCACATTTAAAACGTGCTCATTTTTCTGCAAAGGAAAAAATTCCGGATAAACCCGGCTACTCAACAATTTTCCACTTAGATAGGCGAATTCAGGCTTGAGGGGGTTCATAAGCTGTTCCAAGAGTCCATTGACGCAAACGTTCCCTTACAACGAGGAGATGATATCGCGCAAAACGCAGATGATGCTTAAAAGGAAGCGCTCCTCCTGCACGCCCATACCTTACGGCCAAATAGAGCGCAACGCAAAAAATCCAGCCGGCATACATAAGGTTCTTTCTCACGCTTCTCGCCATGACTTTGAAAGCGGGTCGTTTCAATACAGGCTT
>Ga0210044_10007113_pt1 | contig 14417 bp, 16 predicted proteins | sample CryGey13umfilter_2_FD_183959 | JGI IMG/M metagenome (GOLD analysis project Ga0210044, IMG submission 183959) | Groundwater microbial communities from aquifer in Utah, USA - Crystal Geyser 4/9/14 3 um filter (SPAdes) (version 2) | ecosystem: Environmental > Aquatic > Deep subsurface >...
TGTTACTATATTCTTTTTCGGATTTTAAATCCCTTTCTAAATTCATAAAATCATTCGATAATTTATATATATTTCCCAAATATAATCCCATTTTTTCTAATTCAGATAGCATTTTCTCATCATATGATCCCCCTAACATCCAACCACAAATAACGCCTATTTGACATATTAATCCATATTTTTTTGACATATACTCTATCATATTTTCTTTACTTCTTTTTTTTAATTTTTTTAATTTTTCTTTGGGATTATTTAAATTATCAAAATTATATTTTGTAATATCCGATTTCTCTATATATGTTTTATTTTCATCTTTATTAAACTCTTCCGCGCATAAAAAAGAAACCATTTTATCATTTATTATTTTACCCAAATTTATATACATTTTTAATGATTTTTCTTTTTTTATTTTTGTTTGTATATAATCAATATTTTGATTTAAGCATATATTTACAATACTTGGTATTAATTTGTATAATTTATCTATATTTTTCATTCCAATTTTATTTTTATAATATTCATTATTATCATTTATTTTTGACAATAATAATAATAATTCAATGCCAGTAATTATATAATATGCGTGCGTTGATATATTATTTTTTTTACTTTGAACATTCATTATTGCAATTACAACTATTGAAATTATATTATCATAATCCATCTCCTTAAATAACAATCGTGTACTTCCATCTAAATGATTAATATAACTCTTGTCTTTTATAAATTTTTCCATGCTTTTTTGATATCTGGAAATTCTACTCATATATTTTATTATTATATGTTTTACTGAAACTTATAGACGAGTATTAGTAAATTTTTATTTAATTATAATTTATTATTATATATAAAATAATATGAAATTTCAAGATCATAAAAATATTATTGATAATATTATTAAAATAATTTGTTTATTCCTTATTTTATTAATATTCTTTGTTTACTTTAATTCTATTCAGTGAAAAATTTTTTCCAATCAAATTTTTCCCTTTTCCAATTATCTGATTTTGGCAATTCTTCATTTGTTATATATTTTATTTTATATTTTTTATATCCTAGTTCATTCATTGTTTTTTCCAATTTATTTATTCCCTCTTTTTCTTTATCTTTTATTATTATAAATATTTTCTTTTCTATTTTTTCATTTAACATTAATAATTCAAATCTTTTTATTCTTCTTTCATATTTGTTTTTTATTTTATCAATTGATTCTTTATTTTTATATATTTCAGTATTAAAATCATGTGGAAATATAAATTTATATTTAATATGTTTCATGATTATTGTTTTATTTTCTTTTGATTCATCCCAATCATCATCAATAATTGGGTAATTATCTGATTCTTTTTTCATTATTAAATATTCATTATCAATAAAATTTGAAAATTTATTTCTTAGACATGTCTCTATATCCATTATATTACTTCTAATCCAGTCAAAAGGCAATGAATACTTCCTCATGCCAAGCATCTGCAAATGATATGCAATACAACAATCATTCCCAAATGAAATATAAATTGTCTCCATCGCGCAATAAAATTTGTTTTTCTGGTAATCCTGATTTTAATTCCTTATCTAAATTATTGAATGTATCTTTATTTAAAGTTATTCAATTTTTTTCAACTCTTATTGATTTTACGCATATTACTTGCCAATTTGAATCAACTAATTATGGGGATGTTTGTCTTGAAATTAATACAATAAATCCAATTGATCATGCCAAATTTATTGATCATATTCAATTTCTTAAAATAAATAATATTATTTTGAAAAATAATTTTGTTAAAGATCTTATTTTTGGATTTACTATTATCAGATCTCCATTGAGTTTTCATCAAAATGATAATAATATTAGATATCCATTATATACAACTATTACAACTATTTGTGCAAATATGACACAAAATATTGATAATTTATATTTTATTGGTGGGGAAATGTATATTTTTGGGGTTATACTGAAAAAATTTTATAATTGTGCTTATTTTTATTCTGATTACCAATCTATTGTTGATGATACATTAAAAAATATACCAAATCAAAAAAATTGTCATCTGATTGATTATAAAAATCTAAAATTTAATAATTATTCTGAAAAAAAAGATTGTTGTTCATATAATATTGCATTAATAAATAATGGTAAGGCTGGTTTTGGCAAAGAATTATGTAATGAAATATTACGTTCAGGTATTTTTAATAAAATATTTATTATTAGTTGTAATCAAAAAAGCTTTGATAGAGATTTTAATATATTGAAATCTAAATATTTTATTGATAAACAATTCACTTTTGAAACTAATTATATTATTAATTTTTTTATTTTAACCCAAAAATAAAAAAAATCGAATATATATAATATCTATATATTGTATATATTACTACAAAATAATCATGTCTGCCTGTGGAAAAAAACATGCCACCGCAATTGGAATATACTGCCAATAACCTTTTTTATACTTGTGATGCAAAGAAATTATTAACTGCATGTTTCCTATTTATATTTATATCATTAATTTCCCCTATCCATGGTGTTGGTTGTGTGAACATTGCTTTAAATATCTCTGATGGATATGCTTGATCATTTTGTTCTTCTTCTAATGTTCTTGGAATATATCTATATATTATTTGTTGTTTTGGACAACGTTGTTTTGTTCTTACAAACTCAACAATTATCATTATTAATCCAACAACTAATATTATTATTAATATAGCTTTCATATACTAATAATATATTTAAATTTTTTTTATATTTTTTATTTTTTCATCTTTGCATATTGTTCTTTTAAACGTGCAATTTTTTCATCTAACGTTTTCAATCCACTTTCTGCTTCCACTAATTTGTTATTTTCTTTATTCATTTCTTTTGTTTCTTCTTTCATTTCTTCCGACTTCTTCTTTAATTCAGGATCCTCTTCTTCTTCATTTGTATCAACAACTGATTTATTTTCCGCTCTATTCTTATTTAATTTATTTCTACATCTTTCGATTGCCTTTTCTTTCTTGCTTTTCTTTGATTCTAAAATTGCTTTTTGCATCATTTCTTGACGACGCTGGTTTTCCATTTCTTTTCCTTTCTCTTGATTTTCTTGATATGCTTTACTTAATTCTTGTAATTCTTTTTCTTGGTATACTTGATCTTTACATGAATTTGGATCTGCATCAAATGGTACCCAAAGTCCAACGGGGCCAACATAAATATCGTGTTTTGGGTGTTTTTCTCTAATTTTTTCACATTCTTCTCTTGCCCGTTTTTCTGTTGGAAATGTTCCTCTCACTTTTAATCCTCTTAATGTACAATTTTTAATTCCTTCTGGTGATAAAAATGAATAACATGCAAATTTATGCGATCCTTCAGGTAATTCATCTTCTGATAAGTAATCTATTGCAGTTCCTTTTGTTTCTTCATCTTCTGACATATTTATAATAATATACTTTTCTTTATATATATTTTTTACATTTCTAAACTCAATTTGTTATTTTTCCATATAGCAATTACAAACAGATGGGAAGTATAAATCTATTAAATTTACACCAATACATCCTATCATTGCTAATAAATATGTTGTATAAGTTATTTCGCATGAATTGTAATATACAACCAATAATATTATAAAAAATACTGCCAAATATTTAAATAATCTTTTTAATTTCTCCATATTATATATCAAGAAAAAATTGGAATTATATTTTTTTAGAGTCTTTTTTACCTATTATTGATTCATATAAGAATGAAAAGGGAACATATTTTTCACTTGGACCTGAAGTCAATCGTAGAAATAAATTAAACATATAATATAAACTTAATAAAAAACAAATAAATAATAATATAAACTGTAAAATATACCAAGTTCCTTGTATAATACCATATTGATATATATGGTATAAAAATATGAATACCAAATAAATACCGCAATAAATATCCAAATATTTTCTTTTAATTTCATTTTATTTTAATTACAATTACAATTATTATTAGATATATTAAATATATAATAATAAACTCGTTCATTAAATTTCAGATTGACGCAACATATGGCCATTTTAAATCTACACAAATTTTTTTCCATATTGAATCTTGTAAGCGTAGTTTTTCACTGCTTTTTAATAATCCAAAACATTTAGCCATTTCATGCATTTCAAAAATAACAAATATTTTATGTAATATATATGAATAATTTAAAAAATTAACTCTGTCTTGTGGACAGTATTTAACAAATGGTTCTTGCATTTGTTTAAACATCTGTTTAATTCTTTCTTCTACTTCTCTACTTAATACGATTGGCGGATTTCCTGTTATTTTACTAATAATATATGGTATATGTTCATAATATATTGTTTTTCTTAATTTTTGTAATATTTCTTTTATTACTTTCTTTGCTTTAAAAAACTTCATCGACTTTATTTTTATATCTAACCTTAATCTTCTCAAGTGATTTTTAATATCATCGTATATTTCTTCTGGAATTTCGGTTGATTCTTTTGCTTGGAATTGATTTAACCATTCTATTAAATGATTTAATCTCTTGTATGGATATCGCGTCTTATCACTTGATGGTTCTTTGTGATTTGGAACTTCACTCTCAATTATTACATACTCTATTTCTGCACAATTTGGACATACATACATTCCTTCCGATTGCATCAATATTTTTTCAATATCGCACTCCTCGCACATTTTAATTATGTTTAATTTCTTTTTTGTATTATATGAATTGTCTATTCTTGATAAATATTCTTCATATAATGAAGCTTTATTGCTATTCGATGGTTTTACTATTTCAGTTGCACTTGATTTTCCACCGGTTAAATAACTTAATATATCAATTGTCGGTTTTTGAATAAGTGTTCTCATTCTTTTTTTTGTTTCTTTTTTTGTTTTTCTATTTTGTTGGCTTAACATATTTAATTGTGTTAAACGATCCATTGATTTTATTTCATTTGGCTGAATGACTGTTTTACTATCTGAATCTCTGTAATATTCCATAACTACATCGTTTGTTTTACTATAATAATCTAATTCTCTGACATTATTTTCAATATCATATATGTTTTCTTTTAAATCGTCAATTAATTCTTTTAATTCTGCTTTTCTCCCAATGTCTTGTGGATCTCTTTTTTTTTCTAAATCTTCTAATTCATTTTTTGTTTTGTCTAATTTTTCTTTTAATCCATCTAATGATTGTTTTTCATTCATAATTTCATTCGTCTTTTTTTTATGCATTTCATCTAATGTTACAACATTGGTCAAATATTTTACCTTATTTGGCTTATACTTAAAAAGAGACATTTACTATAATAATATTAATACATTATTTTTTTAAGCCTGTTTTGAATATTTCATTTTGTTTATAAAAAAATTATTTTGACCAGTACCAATTCGGTATCTGCTCCAATAGTTTAATTTTATCTTCTGATAAAGTATTTTTCTTTTTATTTTTTCTTTTACTTGAACACCATGTTCCATATTCTTTTTCTTCTGTATTTTTTGATTTATCACTTGGTATTTTATTATTTTGAACAATCCATTCTTTAACATTTTTATATTGTTCTTCAAATGTTTTTATTGTTATTGTTATATTTTCTCCCCAACTCCAACTTGGAATAGTTTCAAATAATTTTATCTTTTCATCATCTAATTTATTATTTTTTTTACTTGTTTTTTTATTCATACACCAACTTCCTAATTTTGCTTCTTCTTCATTTTTAGAACGTTTTGATGGCAATCTTTTATTATTTTTTATCCATTCCTTTAATTTGTTAAATTGATCATCGAATATATTTACTTCTTTTGTAAAATTTTCATTCCATTTCCAATTTGGTATTGTTTCAATTTTATGGATTTTATCATTTGTCAATTTATTTTTTTTATTTTCAATTCTTTGGGTTGTACACCATCTTGCCAATTGCTTTTCATCTTCATCTGCACTACTATATGATGGATATTTTTTATTTTTTATGATCCATTCCTTTACATTATTTAATTTGATATCAAAAAAATCTTCTTTTTCCCAATACCAATTATTAATTTCTTCTAATTTATTCTTTTTATTAAGTGATAATTCTTTTTCTTTTTTTTCTCTTCTTCTATAGATGCACCATTTAGCTAATTTTTTTTCTTCTTCATTTTTAGATTTTACTTTTGGCATACAATTATTTTTTTTTATCCATTCTTTTACATTATTTAATTGTTCGTCAAATAAATCATCTTGATTCCAATACCAATGTTTTATTGTCATGCATAGTTTTTTTTTATCTTCTGATAATTTATTTTTCTTAAAGTCCATTCTTCTATGATTACACCAGTTTCCATATTTATGTTGTTTATTATCTTTCGAAGTATGTGATGGAAGTTTATTATTTTTTTTTACCCATTCTTTTATTTTATTGAACATAATATAAAATGGATCAATATAATTCCATATTTTATCTAATATTTTATTATTCCATTCAATTAAATCTATTTCTAAACATTTTTTTTCATTTTTAATATATTTTTCAGTAATTAATAATTTCCGTCCATTCTTTTTTTCATTTATGTCTTTTACTGTAAAATATTCTGTTATTCCTTCATCAGTTGTTCTTAAACTTTTTAATATTCTTATTATATTCCCATAAACACAGTCATCAATATTATTAATATCATCCACAAATGTTGGTATTATTATTTTTGCTATTTGTTTTCCATTATATAAACGTAATGCTCTTCCTATACATTGAACAATATCTATAGTACTAAAACGATTATCCACAAAACATATACTATCTACAATCGGTATATTTACTCCTTCATTTAAAACTCTTGCTGAACATAATATTCCTTTATCTGATTCAATAAATTCATTTAATATTTTTTTACGATTACTCATACTTGTTTTTCCATCTAAACTATCAATAAATACATTTTTATCTTTATACAATAGTTTATTTACTTTTTCCAAATATTCAACAAATTTTTTTACTCGTTTTACATTGCTATGATATGTTAACATATGATGACATGTTCCTTCATGTATTTTTTTTAATAATATAATTATAGAACCTAAATAATTTGCTTCTTCATCATTAAATTCTTTTTTAAATGATATTAATTTATTTTTCATAATATCTTGTTTAATTTTATTATTTTCTGCATAAATAGATATAATTTGATAATCGACTAATTTTTTATCATTTATTGCTTTTCCTGTATTATATTTATATATTTGTTTTCCGTAAATATATTCATCTTTCATGCTTATAATATCATCATCATTTATTAAACTAATTTTTGGTGTTGCCGTCATGAATAATCTTTTTTTTATTATAACGTCATTATCTTTTAATAATAATGCAAACTTTTTGTTTAACTGCCCAACTGTTTTATGTGCTTCATCAAATATTCCAAAATCAAAATCATATTTTGGAATTTTATCAGCACTTTGATATGTTGATATAAGAACAATTTTATTTTTTGATTTTAATTCTTCTTTGATTTTGTTTGTATCTGTAGTTAATATTATTCCATTTGATTTATATTTTACTTCATCTTCAACGTCATTATCTGAGCCAACTAATATATATTTTATTTTAATATCTTCCGTATAAGATTGATTTATCCAATCTGAATAAAATTGCGATAATAATTGCAATGATGGCACTAATACTATTGTTGTTTTATTATCTAATTTCTTGTCAATAAAATATGATGTTATACTTTTTCCAGTTCCGCAAGCCATTTCAATAAATCCATTGTTATTTTTTTTATCTTCTTTATCATCTTTACCTTTATCATCATCTTCTTCATCACTATCTTCTTCATATGTATCATATTCATCTTCATCTCCATCATCTTCTTCATCTTCATCATCTTCTTCATCTTTTATATTTATTATTTTATTATTTTTAAAATATTCATAAACATAATTAATACAATCATTTTGGTATGAATATGGTATTTTCTTTTTGTATTTTATAATTGGTTTATTATTTATGATATTACACATATTTGTAAAAAAGTTTTCTGGGAGAATATCAAAAAAATTTCCATAAATTGGTTTTACTTTTTCGGAATTAATTACTTCATCGCATAAATCATATGTATTTGTTACTAAATATCCATTTTTCATATGCGAAGTCATTCCAAATGATAGTCCATAAAATGTTGATAATTCAGTCCAATTTAAAATTGTATTATAATTTTGCCTAAATTTACATTGGATTGGTACATATTCATTGTTTTTTTTCATCAATAAGTCAATCCCTTTATCTTTAGGTGGAAGTTTAAGTAAAGTTTTTATTTTTTTTGGTATATCATCATACATCCATAATTCATCATAATTATTTAATAATGGGGATAATTTAAACATAAAATATGTTATTCTTTCAAATAAATATCCTTTTTCATTACAATTTAATTTATCAGTTTCTTTATATAATTGATCAAATGTTTTAACATTTATCAATATTTCACTTATTTTTTTATCATTTATCATCTTAATATAATTCATATATAATTTTTTAATATTAAAAATTATTCAATTTTTTTTATTATAAAATATATTATTTTATTATCATTTAATACTTTTTTAATGTATTTTTTTTGTTCATTCATTTTATTATTTACTATAAATTTTTTCTACCACTAATATATACTATATACATGGGAGGCGGATTAATGCAACTTGTCGCATACGGTGCCCAGGACGTTTATTTAACTGGAAACCCACAAATTACTTACTTCAAAGTCGTCTACAGACGTCATACTAACTTTGCCATCGAAACTGTCGAACACACTCTTGATGGAAGTCCAAACTTTGGACGTAAATCCAATGTCACTATTCTTCGTAATGGTGATCTTGCTACAAAAATGTTCCTTCGTGTTACACTCAATGCAGTCTCTCTTGCATCTGATTCACGTCTCCAAGTTGCTTGGGCTCGTCGTATCGGTCACTGCATGATTCACTCTGTTGAAGTTGAAATCGGTGGTTCTCAAATCGACAAACAATACGGAAACTGGCTCGATATCTGGTATGAACTTACTCACTCTGTTGAACAAGAACGTGGATACCGTGCCATGATTGGTGATGTTGATGAACTCACAACTCTCACTGCAGTCTCTGCAACTGAATCTGTTGTTCTTCCTCAATATACCCTTTATGTTCCTCTCCAATTCTGGTTCAACCGCAACACTGGACTCGCTCTTCCTCTTATTGCCTTAACTTCGTATTAAATCTTCATGATAACGATGCAGGGCTGAAAAGCACTCTGACACATGTATGTAGATATCATGTGTGAAAACAGTAAGGATTCTACAGTTATTAAATAAATAATAACTATCTTGGTGCTAGTGGATTTAATAATTACAATAATAATATTATATATTAAATTTGCAACAAAATCAAATTGCTGGAAACTCCTAAAGCTATTAATACTAAACTATAATAGTGATATTATATGTGGCTCAGATAGAACTGAGGTATAGTGACAATTTAATAGATAATGAAATAATAAAATTATTTCTGAAATGGACAATCAGCAGCAAAGCTACTTAAATAAATATTTATATTTATAGATATGCCAGAAATTGGTGAAATATACTGTATATCAAATACAGAAAATAATAAATTATATATTGGTCAAACCAAAAAAGGATTTTTAAAAAGATGGTCTCAACATGTAACAAAAGCAAATAATGATAAATTATGGAAAAATCACTTTAGAAGAAAAATATAATTTAGCTATAGAATATCTTAATAAATGTAATAATATTTAAATAAGTAGAATGTTCAACGACTAGACGGTTTTGGGTCATCTTTTAAGATGGCTTAAGGTATAGTCTACTCCCTTTAAAATATGCCGAAAGGCAGGGTATTAACGTGCAATATCATGAAGTACGTCTCTATTTTGAATTCGTTGACGTCAACCGCCTCATTATCTGGTCCGGTGTTTTCGCCCCTAACACAAGTGCTTTCTCTATGAAAGATGCTTCTGTTCTCGTCGATTACATCTACCTCGATTCTGAAGAACGTAGACGTTTCGCCCAAGTCGGACACGAATACCTTATGGAACAACTCCAATTCACTGGAGCCGAAACTATTAATGATGGTGGAAACGGAACCAGCATTAATGGAAAATACAAACTCGGATTTAACCATCCTACAAAAGAACTTGTTTGGGCCCTTACCAATGGTGCTTACAATGGTTCTTCTACCAAGAATCTTTCTGGTAACCAAGGACGTTTCCTCACTTATACCAATGACGAAACCAAATGGCAAACTGATGCACTTGACTATGGTGCTGAAAATCTTGCCCGTGGTATGGTTTCTGATGTATTCCCAACTACAGGAACTGTTGCAGCTGTCACTCTTGACCCTGCTTCAAGCCTCGTCACCGTTGTTGTCGGTTCTACCACCGTTAACTTCAAATACACTGGATCTCTTCTCTCTTCGTCCACTACTATGTACCTTGTAACTGATCCTCTCGTTTATGGAGGAACTTACAATCTCGCCCAATTCCTTGGTGAATTCGATGTTAATGTAACTGTCGATGACACTACTGGTCTTGTCACTGGATGGTCCGTAGTTGTTGTTTCCCACAGCCTTTCCCTCACCGATCTTTCCGTCCCTGTCTCTGACTGGACTGATAACCGTACCACTACTGCTAATAACGGTATCAATCTTTATGATGTTACTGTTGTTCAATGCACTAATTACGGTGTTCGTCTTGATGGAAAAGGAAACCCTGTTGAAAATGGTAACATCCAACTCAATGGACATGATCGATTTGATGTTATGTTAGGAAGCTATTTCAACTATGTTCAACCATTCAATTACCACACTCGCACCCCTGCCGATGGTATCAATGTTTACTCCTTCGCTCTTCACCCAGAACAACACCAACCTTCTGGATCCGCCAATCTTTCCCGTATTGATAACACTCAACTCAATATCAGATTCTCCGATCCTCTCCGTGCTAACAAGAACGTTCCTAAGTTAAATCTCTCCCGTGATTCTAACTTACTTATCTATGCCTTTAGCTATAACGTTCTCCGCGTTATGAGTGGAATGGCAGGAGTGGCGTATAGTAACTAAAGTGGTTTAGTTTTAATTAAATCATTTTATTATGGAAAATTATTTGTCTTTATAATTAAGTATAATTATTGAGAATTAAAAATAATAAAATTGAATTTTTTATTATAACATAAATTAATCTATCAATATATTAAATATGAATAGATTTGGAATAGATAATTTTGATAATGAGTATAAAATACTCGAAATAAAAGATAGTGGAAAAGAAAATGAAAAAAAATTAGTAAAAAATATAAAAACAAATGATAAATTTTATATTATGAGTTGTGAAAATGAATATGTTTATTTTTTAGAAAATTCTTTGCAATATGTTACAAAAATAGAACAAAATAATATTGTATTGGAGAATCCATTATGGAAATTTACTAAACTTCCAAATGGAAAAATGGTTATGCTTTTTGCTATTTTCCAGAAGAAATAAAAAATAATCAAACTGGTAAAATTTATAAAATAAATTCATTTTTGTATATGCATAGGTATTTATTGCAAAAAAGTTATGAAACTAATGGAAAAATTTGGGACAATAAATTAATGAGGGATGAAATAAAATCAGTTGATCATATAAATGGAATTAAACATGACAACCGAGTTGAAAACTTACGTATATTAAGTCAATCTGAACAAAATAAAAATAGAAATAGATATACAATTGGAAATCATAAATTACCTGATGGAATTACTAAAGATGATTTAGTAAAATTTGTGTATGATCGTGAAGAAATATACGATAAAAAATCCGGTGCAACTAGGATAAGATTTTGGATCGAATATCATCCATTACAATCCGACAAAAATCTAATAAAATTAATTGGATTAGAAAAACAAATGATGGAGAAAATAAAGATAGATATAGATGGTATGCAAGCACAAGTATTTCATATTCTAATGATGAAAGATATATACATGCATTAGAGCAACTTAAAATATATAATAAAATTTATAAAATGTGGCAAAATAAAGAAAATAATGAAGATATTGTCAAAGCTTTCAAAATAGTAGAAATTAAAGACCTATTCGGTGATCGCAAAAAAAATGCGCCGGTAAAAGAAAATACATCTGATTATATAAAAAAACATCCAACAAAAAATTATTACTATCTTATAGGTCATCCTCTCCAGTCAGACAATAATTTCACCAAATACTTAACTGATAAAAATTTTAAATCCAAAGTTACGCGATGGGAAGGCTGTAAGTCAAATGATTTTTCCGATGAAAAAAAACTAATGCATGCTGAACATCATTTAAAAATGTATGATGATGTTTATTCACTATGGAAAGAACGCCGTTCTGCAATTTATAATAAAGATATAAAAAAAGAAAATGATGTTGATATACAAATAAAAGAAAAATTTGTTAAATTAGATATCGAAAAATTCACTGGAGAAAAAAAATATGCACATATCACAGAAAAAAAGGAAATTAAAGAATTAATTTTATTTGTCAAAGAGAAAAGCACTGAAAAAGAATTCTATGTAATAAAAAAACATAATGCACAAAGAGATGATGAATTGAGAAAAGTATCGAAAATACCTAAAATTTGGAATAGTTCAAAAGCAAAAGATATTGATTTAGAAACAAAATATAAACAATCCGAAAAACAACTTGAACAATTTAATGAAATATATAATAAATGGACCATTGACAATAATGATAAGTCAATTATCAACTCATATAAACCAATAGATATAAAATATTTTTTAAAAAAAATCGAAAAATAAATATTAAGACTTATTATAATATTTATATTTAAAATGGCTACTATTGATAAATCGAAATATACTGATAAAGAATTTGAAACATAAATGAAAGATTATGTATTTAAAAGATATATGCATTATTTTGCAGATTATGATGCAGATACGCATGATGATCCTAAAATTCATCCTGGAATGGATAAAAAAATTTTAAGTGAAAGTTATGTACATATTACTGGTTTAACTAATACTCCCAAAAATTATGAAGCACTCATTGTCGCAATGAAACATTTAAACTAAACAACTAGTCTTTTTTAATTTATTTATTAATGCAAAAATAAAATGACATTATATATTCTTCTAAAATTTAATATTAACTATTTTTTCTTTATCTGAACAACTACCAATTCACGTTTCCCCTTTCCTTCAATTGGTAATGGTTTGTGCCAAATATCTCCATCCATCAAAATAATTCTTGCTTTGTCTTTTGATGGACGTGTATCAATAATATGGCTTTCTTCTACCATTCCATTATAATTGTTATAAAATTGTAAATGACCGCCTTCGACTGTATTTGCAGTATAACACAATAATGTATTGACATCAAAATCTACAGCGCCTTGGGAATCTTGATGTTCGCATAATTGTGTTTCAATTGTTTCTCCATTTACAACTGCCTTGTGAACCTCAATTAAATAATCTTTATCCATTTCCTTGAATTCATTCTGAACTGCAAAACCATTTTTATTTAAAAAATCAGAGCACAATGTAATAAAATCAAGCTCAAATTGAGAATGTTTTTTTGAATTATCTCCTGAAATACTATTTTCTTTTCCATCAGATCTTTCCATTTTCCATCCACTCCCCTTCAATTCATCTCTACAAAATTGAAACACTTGAGATAGTGTTGCAATCTTATGATCCAAATCAACGTCAATGATTTTAAAATTGTTAGTTGTATTGCTCATCTCACGTTTTTGTGTTATATTTTATAATAAATATATTAGATAATTTGTTTATTCAATTTTTCCTGTATTTATACTCGAATACTTTTTTGAAATAATTTATCATAAAAAATAGGTTATTTTTAAATATTTATTTTATAAATATTTATATATATAAAAATATGGGATTAGATTATTTTTTTTACATAACTGATAAAAAACCATCTTTTCATATCAATTTCTTTGATATTGATGGATTTTCCGATGAAGACATCCACGAAATTGGCTATTATAGAAAGTACCCTTATTTAATATTGTCATAGCTCGTATATATCGTAATAAAATAAAAAATTTTATTAAAAATGAATTGGAAAAATATATTATTAATGATATAATTGATTATATTATTTTTCCATTAAATTCTTTGGAATATGAATTTAATGATTGTCAGGTTCTTTTACATATTGATGATATTGATTTTATTAGAAATGAATTTATAAATTGTAATTTCTTTTTTCCTAATTTTACTTTAATAAAAAATGCTATTTTCCAAACACTTGATAAAGCCGTTGAATTTTTAAATGATGGTAAATATATATTTTATAGTTTGGGCAATTTTGTGTTTGATCAGATGTGGAGTGAAGAAACAAAAAAGGGCTTGGTCACTAAATTTATTTTTAGTGAAGATGGCATTGAGGAAATAGAGTTGG
>Ga0210044_10007114_pt1 | contig 14414 bp, 9 predicted proteins | sample CryGey13umfilter_2_FD_183959 | JGI IMG/M metagenome (GOLD analysis project Ga0210044, IMG submission 183959) | Groundwater microbial communities from aquifer in Utah, USA - Crystal Geyser 4/9/14 3 um filter (SPAdes) (version 2) | ecosystem: Environmental > Aquatic > Deep subsurface > Groundwater...
GCCGCGCGCAGGATCGAAGCCACCTTCGCCGTCACGCCTCGCGAACGCCACGACGCCGTACGCCTGCTCGCCGACCGCCTCGTGATCGTCGCGTAGCCGCGCCTCACGCTCGCTGCGAGCGCCACCCGCGGCGCGTCCAACGACGTCCGCTCCACAAGCATCGAGCAACGTCAGGTGTCAGCCCACCGACGCTGATCTGGCACCGGACGTCAGGCCGCCGCTGCGAGATCCGAGATTTCTCGCTGGTAGGCGGTTGACAAGCGCACCTCGTCATGCCATCACGAGCCTCGCCAGAGACGGCATGACGAGGTCCGTCCCCAATGCCTCCGCCAACGCCCCGCCAGAGACGGCATCACGAGGTCCGTCCCCCAGGGCGGCGGCTTCGAGGGCGTGACGCCTACCCTGGACGCGCGTAGGCTGTCGGCTCTCCGGGCGATATCGATGCGCATCCTCCACACCTCGGACTGGCACCTCGGCCGGCTCTTTCATCAGGTCCACCTGACGGAGGATCAGGCGCATGTGCTGGAGGAGTTCGTGACGCTGGCGCGCGAAGAGAAGCCGGACGCCATCGTGATCGCGGGGGATCTCTACGACCGCGCCGTGCCTCCGCCGGAAGCGGTGGAGCTGCTCGACGACGTGCTGACGCGCCTCACGCTCGACTTGGGCATCCCGACGCTCGCCATCGCGGGCAACCACGACAGCGCGGAGCGGGTGGGCTTCGCGGGCAAGCTGCTCGCCGAGCGCGGGCTCTACCTGGTGGGCACCGTCGCACAGCAGGGCGCGATCACGCTCGCCGACGTGCATGGGGAGGTCGACTTCGTGGCCTTGCCCTATGCCTCGCCCGAGGCCGTGCGCTCCGCTTTGCGCGACGACGCCGTGCGTGGTCACGAGCAGGCGCTCGCGGCGCAGCTCGCGCAGGTCGCCGGCTCGGCCACGCCCGGACGCCGTCGCGTGGCGATCGCGCACGCCTTCGTCGAGGGCGCGAGCCACAGCGAGTCGGAGCGTCCGCTCACGGTTGGCGGCACCGGCTGTGTGAGCGCCGCGCTCTTCGAGGGCTTCGACTACGTCGCCCTGGGCCACTTGCACCGGCCGCAGCAGGTCGACGCCAAGGCGCGCTACGCGGGCTCCCTCCTGCCCTACTCGTTCTCCGAAGTGGACCATTCGAAGTCCGTCAGCATGGTCGAGCTGAGCGCGGACGGCAGCGTGAGCGTGGAGGAGATCGCGCTCTCCCCGCGACGCGTCATGCGGGTGATCGAAGGCGCATTCGACGACTTGCTCATGCATCCTGCGAGCGACGACTACGTGCTCGCGCGGCTCAGTGATCGCGAACCCATCCTCGACGCCATGGCGCGGCTGCGGCGCGTCTATCCGAACGCGCTGCAGATCGAGCGACCGGCGCTCTCGCGAGGCGCGGACGGTCCACTCCCCGCGGGTCAGGATCATCGCAAGGTCGAGCCGCTGGATCTGTTCGAGACCTTCTACCAGCACGTAGCGGGCGAGCCGCTGAACGAGGAGCAGCGCCAAGAGGTGGGCTCGGCCATCGAAGAGGCGACGCGATGAGACCGTCGCGCCTCCGCATGCAGGCCTTCGGACCCTTCGCCGGCGAGGAGGTGATCGACTTCGGTGCGCTCGACGGCAGCGCGCTCTTCCTGATTCACGGCCCGACGGGCGCGGGCAAGACGACCATCCTGGACGCCATCTGCTACGCGCTCTTCGGCGAGACTTCGGGCGACGAGCGCTCCGGCGCGCAGATGCGCAGCGAGTTCGCGCCGGTCGAGCTGTCGACCGAGGTCGTGTTCGACTTTCGCTTCCAGGGGCGCGTGTATCGCGTCAAGCGCAGCCCCCAACAGCTGCGCCCGAAGAAGCGCGGAGATGGCTTCACTCCGGCCGCGCCCGACGCCGAACTCTGGGATCGCACGGACGTGACCGAGCCCGACGCCGACGGCGAGCACCTCGCATCCCAGCCCACGAAGGTGACCGATCGCATCAAGGCCATGCTCGGCTTCAGCTCGGCCCAGTTTCGCCAGGTCGTGATGCTGCCCCAGGGGCAGTTTCGACGCGTGCTCACGGCGCCGACGGCCGAACGCGAGCAGATCTTCGAGCAGCTCTTCGGGACGGATCTCTATCGCGTCGTGTCCGAGAACCTGAAGGCCAGGAGCAAGGCGCTGAACGACGATCTGCGCGAGCGGCAGAGCAAGGCGACTCACATGCTCCAGCAGCGCGGTGTGGCTTCGGTCGACGAGTTCGCGGCGCTGGAGATCGCGGCCGCCGAGACCTTGCGCGTGAGCGAGGAGAGCGCCGAGCAGGCCAAGCGAGATCGGGACGCGAAGCAGCAGGCGCACGACGTGGCCAAGGAGGCGCAGCGCAAGCTCGACGAGGTGGGCACGGCGCAGCAAGCCCTGCTCGCACAGGAGGCCAGGCGCGGAGAGACGCAGCAGCAGCGCGTGCGTCTCGCGTCCGCCCGCAAGGCCGAGCCCCTGGCACACGGCATGCGCGCGCTCGAGCAGAGAGCGACGGACGCTACGCGTGCGCGCGACGAACATGCAGCGGCCCAGAAGGACGCGACCGCCAAGGCGGAGACTCTGCGTCAGGCCTCGGCGGTGCTTGCATCCGAGCACGCGCGTGACCCGGAGCGTGCGGAGATGGCGCGGCGACTGGTGGAGCTCTCGGCGCTCGAAGGCAAGGCGTCGGTGCTCGTCGCGGCCACCGACAAGCGCGAAGCAGCGATGCACGCACGCGCCGAGGCCGATCGGGCCGTGAAGAAGGCCGAGGCCGAACACGCCAAGCATTCACTCGCGCGGACGGAGACGACGACGGAGCTCGAGAAGCTGCGCGTGTCGGCGGCGACGCGGGCGGAGCTGCAGCTGAAGATCGACCACGCGCGCGCCCGGCGAGGTGCGGAAGAGGAGTGCGAGAGGCTCGAGGCGAAGCTCCTGCAGGCTACCCGTCGTGCCGAAGAGACGACAGGCGCGGAACAGACGGCCCAGACGATCCATCGCGAGCTCCAGCTTCAGCTCGAGGGGCTCGAGCAGCGCTGGCGTGCGGGGCAAGCCGCGGTGCTGGCGCGCGGATTGACGGAGGGCGAGCCGTGTCCCGTATGTGGCAGCCCGGATCATCCCGCCGTCGCCGTCGCGGCTCAGGACGTGCCCGAGGCGACGGAGCTCGATGGCTTGAAGGCCCGCGTCGGTGAGGCGCAGCACTCCGTCGTGGAACGCGCCTCCGCCAAAGCCGCTGCTCGCAAGGAGATGGAGGGTACAGGCGAGGCGTTGCGCGCTGCCCAGGACGAGCTCGCGAAGAGATCGGTCGAAGGCGTGGACCCGGCCGAGGTCACGGCCCTGGAGGCGCAGCTCCAACAAGCGATCGACGCGGCCAAGCGTGTTCCCGACAAAGAGAAGGCGCTCGCCCAGGCGCAGGCCAGCGTCGAACGCTCCGACCTCTCCCGCCGCGCGTGTGCGTCGGCGCTCTCCGATGCGGACAAGACGATGGCGGTCGCGCAGGAGTCCTTCGCGAGCGCGCAGGCGACGCTGCCCGAGGGGCTACGCACGGCGGACGATCTGGAGCGCGCGCAGACGGACGCGGCGACCCGCGACGCCGCCCTGAAGCGCGCCTTGGCCGATGCCGAAGACGCCGAGCGCACTGCCGGGCAACAGGCGGCGAAGGCCGAGTATGCGCGCGAGGCGGCGAAGGCTCAGCTCGATCGCGCCACCGAGGCGCTCGAGCAGGCACAGGAGGCTTCGGGCACCGAGCGGCGTGCGGCCGGGTTCGACGACGAGGCCGTGTTCGAGGCGGCGATGGCGGACGTGCCGCAGATCGAAGCCCTCGCCCAGGCGGTTCAGGCCTTCGACGTGGCCGTCGACGCCGCGGCCGATCGTGTGGAGCGCGCCAAGCTCGCCGCGCAGGGCGTGTCCGCTCCCGACCTAGCGTCCGTGCTCAGCGCCCTCGAGCAAGCGCAGCAGGCGCACGATCGGGCGCTCGGCGTGCAGGCGGCGGCCAAGCTACAGCGTGAGCAACTGCGCGACGCTCTGAGTGCGGTGCGCGCGGAGCTGAAGGGCGTCGCGGGGCGCGAGGCGCAGCAGCGCCGACTCGCCCACCTCTCCGAGGTCGCCAACGGCAAGAACGAGCGCAACCTCAGCTTTCAGCGCTTCGTGCTGGCCGTGCTGCTAGACGATGTGCTGCTCGCCGCGACGGAACGCCTCCATCGCATGAGCCGCGGTCGCTACCAGCTCGTTCGCAGTGATGAGGTGGGTCACCGCGCGCAGGCCGCGGGGCTCGAGCTCTTCGTCAACGACTCCTACAGCGGCACGCGGCGACCGGTCGCGACGCTCTCGGGAGGCGAGAGCTTCCTCGCGGCGCTCTCGCTCTCCCTCGGCTTGGTGGACGTGGTGCAGGCCTACGCCGGAGGTGCCGAGCTCGACGCGCTCTTCATCGACGAGGGCTTCGGCTCCCTCGACGACGAGTCCCTCGAGCGGGCCATCGACGTGCTCGCCGAGCTGAACGGCGGCGGTCGCCTGATCGGCATCATCTCCCACGTGAAGGAGCTTCGTCAGCGCATCGACGCGCGGCTCGAAGTGCGGCGCACGCAGTCCGGCAGCACCACCACCCTCAGCGTCGGCTGACGCGATCCATGCGGCTCAGCGCACGCGCGATCAGGATGTCCACTCTTCACCGTGAAGGGTCAGCGCACGCGCGATCAGGACGTCCACTCTTCACCGTGGGGGGTCAGCGCTCGCCCTCGCGCGATCAGGACGTCCACTCTTCACCGTGGGGGGTCAGCGCTCGCGCTCGCGCGATCAGGACGTCCACTCTTCACCGTGGGGGGTCAGCGCTCGCGCTCGCGCGATCAGGACGTCCACTCTTCACCGTGGGGGGTCAGCGCTCGCGCGATCAGGATGTCCACTCTTCACCGTGGGGGGTCAGCGCTTGCGCGACCCCGACCGCGATGCCCACGCCGACGTACGAGAAGGATCCGGCACGGGACAAGTCCCGCGCCCCACGTTCGGTCGTCGATGAGTTTCAGCTCCTCCCAGTAGCCCGTCGGGGTCAGCGCTCGCGCGATCAGGACGTCCACTCTTCACCGTGGGGGGTCAGCGCTCGCGCTCGCGCGATCAGGACGTCCACTCTTCACCGTGGGGGGTCAGCGCTTGCGCGACCCCGACCGCGATGCCCACGCCGACGTACGAGAAGGATGCGGCACGGGACAAGTCCCGCGCCCCACGTTCGGTCGTCGATGAGTTTCAGCTCCTCCCAGTAGCCCGTGGGTGGTCAGCGCTCGCGCGATCAGGACGTCCACTCTTCACCGTGGGTGGTCAGCGCTCGCGCTCGCGCGATCAGGACGTCCACTCTTCACCGTGGGGGGTCAGCGCTTGCGCGACCCCGACCGCGATGCCCACGCCGACGTACGAGAAGGATGCGGCACGGGACAAGTCCCGCGCCCCACGTTCGGTCGTCGATGAGTTTCAGCTCCTCCCAGTAGCCCGTGGGTGGTCAGCGCTCGCGCGATCAGGACGTCCACTCTTCACCGTGAAGGGTCGGCGCTTGCGCTCGCGCGACGTCCACTCTTCCCCGTGGGGGGTCAGCGCTCGCGCGACCCCGACCGCGATGCCCACGCCGACGTACGAGAAGGATGCGGCACGGGACAAGTCCCGCGCCCCACGTTCGGTCGTCGATGTGTTTCCTCTCTTCCCAGTAGCCCGTGGGTGGTCAGCGCACGCGCGATCAGGACGTCGACTCTTCACCGTGAAGGGTCGGCGCTTGCGCTCGCGCGACGTCCACTCTTCACCGTGGGGGGTCAGCGCTTGCGCGACCCCGACCGCGATGCCCACGCCGACGTACGAGAAGGATCCGGCACGGGACAAGTCCCGCGCCCCACGTTCGGTCGTCGATGAGTTTCCTCTCTTCCCAGTAGCCCGTGGGTGGTCAGCGCACGCGCGATCAGGACGTCGACTCTTCACCGTGAAGGGTCGGCGCTTGCGCTCGCGCGACGTCCACTCTTCACCGTGGGGGGTCAGCGCTTGCGCGACCCCGACCGCGATGCCCACGCCGACGTACGAGAAGGATCCGGCACGGGACAAGTCCCGCGCCCCACGTTCGGTCGTCGATGGGCCACCCGCAGTTGGGCGCGTCCCCAGGTTCGGTCGTCGATGCGCGCGCGTCGCACGGGCCGCTGCTGCCCTCGCTGAAATGCCTGCCAATCCAGCGTTCCGCGCGCGGGAGGTCGGCCCTGCGCATAGCTGCCGACGACCAGCCGCGTCTCACTCCGCGCAACAAGGGCATCACCCGGAAGAGCGTTCCGTCCTCGGCCGTTCCGAAGTCGAGGATGTCGATCACGTAGGGGTGGCCGATGCGCGCGGCCAGCTCCGCCTCGCTTCAAAGTGCTCCCGCAGCTCGTAGGCTTCACCCGCCTGCGGCTGGATGAGCTCGATGGTGACGTCGCGGCCCGGGGCGACATGGGGTCCGCGCCACACGTCGCCCACGCCGCCCTCGTCGATACTTCTCGATCAACTCGCAGCGACCCGCGAGCGTCCTCCCCTGCACTTGTATCAACAGCACATCCCGCTCAGTGAACGCGAATGCGGCCCAGGCGGAAGCCGGGGCCTGTCGCCCGCTGCGCAGTGACCGCCCACTCGCCGTTGGGCGAGAGGGCCGCGTCGTCGAGGAAGGGCGTGTTGGTCCTCGTGCCCTCCAGTGGCTTGACCAAAACGCTGCTGCTGGCGTCGATGACCGCGATGGCGTAGCCGCCGCTCGAGTGACGAAGCAAGAAGGTCGTCTGCCCATCGTCCGACGCGAGCAGGCCGTCGTACGCGTCCACGTCGAACCACCAGACTGTCCCTGACGACATCCAATGCACGAGCCCCGAGGCAGTGCCCGGACACGTTCCCACGAACCACAGGCCGCCCGTGGGGTCGGCCGTCGCGAGGCCCACAGTGCTGTCGACGAGACAGCCGGTCGCGACCACCGGCGTTGATTCTGAAGGGGCGCGTCGGGCGGGCGCGGAAGGACCTCCCGGTGCGACCGGTGTCGCGGCATAGGCGACGGCGTAGCTGCGCTCTCCGGGGAGCACGGTCGGGACACGCGCCCGACCCCAGTTCTGGGTCAGAGGGATGGAAGCGGGCGGCGCGGAGCCTAGGGTCAAGGCATCGCTGAGGAGCGCATCCTGAACCACGCCGTCTTGCCCCGTCATGGCGAAGATGTAGTCTGCGGCGCTGCTCGCCCCTGCGTTGCGGATGTCAGAGGTGGCGTAGTAGGTGGACGGACCGATCGTCCCCGTGCGCGTCCCCGTGCCCGTTTCCACGCGATAGTGGTAGATCCCGCTCGTGATGGCGTCCGGTTGCGTGTTGCCTTGCCAGTAGGTCACCATCGCCCCGTCGTCGCTGATGCGAACGCCGGTCATGCCGTCCGTGATCACGTCCGAGCCCGTCTCCACGATCGAGGCAGGCGCACTTCCCACGGCCCAGCGATAAATGCGCTCCGTTCCGGCCGTGTCCACTCCGATCATGGAATTGGTCACGAAGACCACGGTGCCGTCGTTCGCGATGTCGACCGAGGGTAGGCCATTCATGGAACTGAGTGAGTCTGCCCCCGCGGGCGTCTCATCTGTCGTGATCGCCGTGAACGAGTAGGGCGTGCCGCAGCCATTCATGGCGGTGATGGTCATCGTCTCGGCACCTGGAAAGAGAGGAATGCGGTAGGGCGTGCGGAGCTCCCTCGAGCCCATACTGAGCGTGACCGTTCGGCTGTCCGTCCCGCGCATGATCGTGTACGCGGTGGCTTCGGTCGCGACCTCGTCGAAGAGGATCACCAGCTCTCCCTGGTGGTTCCAGGTTGTGCTCATGACGGACGGCGGCGTCGCGGTGCAGCCACCGTCGGTCGTGCTCGAGTCGGTCGTGCTCGAGTCGGTCGTGCTCGAGTCGGTCGTGCTCGAGTCGGTCCTGCTAGAGTCGGTCGTGCTCGAGTCCGGGACCGAGCCGTCGGGGTCGTGCAGGCCGCTCGTGGAGTAGACGAGTGAGCAGCCACCGCTGGCGATGGCGACCAAGATCACGAGTGCTCGGCGCATCAGAACCTCCCCTGGACGACGAGGCCGCCGCTGTTTGGTCCAAGCGCGGGCGCGAGCCGCGCATGCTCTGAGCCGTCGTCGCCGCCCGTCAACAGCAGGATCAATCCGACGGCGGCTCCCGCCACGGCTACGCCGAGTCCGAGGTCGGCGATGAGGGCGCTGCGATTCACGTCATTGAGCTCGGCCGCGGCGCAGGCACCCGCGTTGCAGTGGGTCTTCGCGTCTCCGTAACGTCCGCTGGTAACGATCGCGGCGACGGCGAAGGTCACCAGGCCGGCTCCTCCCACACTGAACGCCACGATCGGCCCGGCGAGAGAACGGGACGCCCTAGGCTCGACCGCGGCGGGAGCGCTCCCCGTGTCGGACTGCTGGTCACCACTCTCGACCGCCGTGTCAGCCGGCGTGTCAGTCGTCGCATCGGTGTCCAGCGGACTTGCGTGACGGCCGTCGGCGTTGGCTGCCTCGCGGGCCAAGGAGGTTCGCAAGACCTCGATCCGCGAGCGCACGATGGCCGCACGGGGCGAGCTCGGCACCGCGTCCAGGAACCTCGCGTAGGCGTCCGCGGCCTCCGCCTTACGATCGAGGCGATCGAAGCAGACCGCCAGGTTGTAGAGCAGCGCCGGCCGCTGGCTCAGCTGATAGGCGTTCTGATAGCGCATGAGCGCCTCTTCGAAGTGGCCCGCGTCATAGGCGCGGGTTCCAGCCTCGTACAGCAGTCGTGCAGCCTGATCGAGCTGTCCGCCCAAGCCTTCCGACTCGCCCTCCGCCGCCGGTTGCGCCCACGCGCTACTGGAGACCAAGAGGACGAGGCACCCCACCAGCCAGTGTCTCATCGTCGCACATTATCACCATCGTCTCCGGCGCTCCATCCTGGCTGATCACGAGGGCGCCCTGTCGTCGGAGACTTCAATCGCCACTTGTCGTCGAGGATACGGCCGATGGCTTCGGCGATGCTCTCATGAGTCCTGGCTCGGACGCTGGAGGTCGGAACCACGCTCTCGGCTCGGCGCGGGACGCGTTACCACTTCGTCTCGAGGCGCGAGCGCATGGCAGGGTCGCGAGACAGAAGAAGGCATGAGGTCGCTGACCACCGCATTGCTCATGCTGCTGGCCTGAGGACCCGAGCCCGCAGAACGGCATGGGCATGCGCGCGCAGCGAGTCGAGGACGTGTTCTGATGCTCGTCTGGTGAGGCGACGCTGCAGAACCCAGAGACGCACGCCTCGGTGTAGCGGTGCGAGGGGCAGATCGAGGTCAAGCTCGTGAACAACATGGTCGCAGACACGGCCGTGCGTTCGTTGCGCACCGCGACGGGCACGGCGCCGTAGCGGCTCACTCCTTGTCGAGCAGCTTCACGCCGTCGGGCAAGAGCTCGACCCGTCGCGCCTTGTAGAGTGCGCCGAGGGCACGCTTGAAAGCCTTCTTGCTCAGCGCGAGCCGGGCGCGGATCTCCGCCGGGTCGCTCTTGTCGTGGAGCGGCAGGTGGCCGCCGTTCTTGATCAGGGCGTCGAGCAAGGTCTGGGTCGCGTCGTCGATGGCCGCGGGGCCCGTGCGCTGCAAGCGGATGTCGAGCTTGTTGTCCGGTCGCACGAGCTTGACGAAGCCCGTCAGGCGATCGCCGACGCGCAGCTCGCGCGATGCCTCGCCGCGATACACCAGGCCCGTGTGTCGACCGTCGACCACGACCAGAGAGCCCAGGGCGTTCTCGTCGTACACCAACAGATCGACCTCGTCGTCGGCCCGCACCTCGCTGACGTCGTAGTCGAAGAAGGTGCGCAGCTGGCTCGAGGCGATCACGCGGTTCGAGCGCTCGTCGAGGGAGACGGCGAAGACCAGACGATCCCCCAGGGAGAGCCGCCGTATCTGCTGTTTGAAGGGCGCGAAGAGATCCTTGTCGAGACCCCAGTCGAGGAAGGCGCCGTGTGGGCTGAGGTCGATCACCTCGAGCAAGGCGAAGTCGCCCACCACGGCCTTGGGCGTCTGGGTCGTGGCCACGGGCCGATCCTCCGAGTCGGTGTAGACGAAGACCGTCAGCTCGGAGCCGACCTCGGCGCCCTCGGGCACGAGCTTGCCTGGCAGGAGCACTTCCTCGTCCTCGCTTCCGAGGTAGAGGCCCGCCTCGGCCTCGCGCGTGATCGGGAGCGTGTTGTAGCGGCCGATCTGGATGGGCTGGGTCATGGTTGTTTCGGGCATCTGGGGACGAGGCATAGCCGATCTCGTGGCTCGGCGCCGCGCCGAGCGTCATCACCCCGTCGGTTGATCCCGCGGCCTATCTCCCAGCGTCCGCCGTGGTACGTTCCCGGGCCCTCGGCACAGGAGTCGGCGTGACGCATCCCACGGACAAGATCCTCCTCGACCCGCGCAAGCTCGATCGCTCCTACGCGGATGATCGCTCCTCCGAGCTGATCGCAAAGACGGTCGCCTGGTTCGAGGCGCGGGGCAAAGATCGGCTGCTCGAGGCCTACAACGAGGAGGAGTGGTACGCGGACTTCCTCGAATTCGTGAAGAAGGAGCGCATCTTCGCCAGCGTGTGTACGCCGACGGCCGAAGGTGCGGGCGACACGGCCTGGAACACCTGGCGGAACTGCGAGTTCGGCGAGGTGCTCGGCTTCTACGGCCTGCAGTACTGGTACACCTGGCAGGTCACGGCCCTCGGCCTCGGGCCGCTCTGGATGTCGAAGAACGAAGCGCAGCGTAAGCGCACGGCGGCGCTGGTCGAGCAGGGCGGCATCTTCGCCTTCGGGCTCTCCGAGAAGGAGCACGGCGCGGACATCTACTCGTCGTCCATGACGCTCACCCCGCAGGGGGATGGCAGCTACCGCGCGAACGGTTCGAAGTATTACATCGGCAACGCCAACGAGGCGGCCATCGTCAGCGTCTTCGGCAAGTTCAGCGACAGCGGCGACTACGTCTTCTTCACGGCGGATCCGCAGCACGAGCACTACGAGCTCGTGCGCAACGTGGTGAACGGCCAGAGCTACGTGGCCGAGTTCCGCCTGAAGGACTACCCGGTGACGGAAGCGGACATCCTGCACCGCGGCCAAGAGGCCTGGGACGCGGCGCTGAACACCATCAACATCTGCAAGTACAACCTCGGCTGGGCGTCGGTTGGCATCTGCACGCACGCCTTCTACGAGGCCATCACGCACGCGTCCGAGCGCCGCCTCTACAAGCTGTCCGTGACGGACTTCCCGCACGTGAAGCGCCTCTTCGTCGACGCCTATACACGCCTCGTGGCCATGAAGACCTTCGCCCTGCGCGCGTCCGACTACATGCGCTCGGCGAGCGCCGAGGATCGGCGCTACCTGCTCTACAACCCGATGGTGAAGATGAAGGTGACGACCGAGGGGGAGCGCGTCATCGACTGCATGTGGGACGTGATCGCGGCCAAGGGCTTCGAGAACGACGCGCACTTCAGCGAGTGCGCCGTGACCATTCGCGCGCTGCCAAAGCTCGAGGGCACGGTCCACGTGAACATCGCGCTGATCGCCAAGTTCATGGCCAGCTACTTCTTCGCGCCCAAGGAGTACGCCGACGTTCCGACCATGAACGACGCGGGCAACGACGACTTCCTCTTCGATCAGGGACCGACGCGCGGCCTGTCGAAGATCCGCTTCCACGACTACGGCGCGGCCTACGACGCCTTTCACACGCCGAACGTGGAGCTCTTCGTGGCGCAGATCGAGCTGTTGAAGAAGATGCTCATGAGCCACCCGCCGAGCCCGGAGCAACAGAAGGACACGGACTTCCTGCTCGCCGGCGGCGAGCTCTTCGCGCTCGTGGTCTACGGGCAGCTCTTCCTCGAGAACGCGAAGCTGCTCGGCTACGACGACGACCTCGTCGACCAGGTCTTCGACTTCATGGTGCGCGACTTCTCCGACTACGCCCTGGCCATGCATCAGCAGCCGTCGGCGACCGCGGGTCAGGCGGCCGCCTGCCTGTCGATGATCCGGCGCCCGGTGAAGGACGAGGCGCGCTACGCCCGCATCTGGGATCGCGTGCACGCCTTCTCCGGCGCCTACGCCATGAAGCCTTAGGCCCCCCGCCTCGCAGTCCACCCGACCTCGGGCGCTCGTCTCAGTCGCAGGGATCCGTCTCGAGTCCGGGTGCGAGCACGGTCGCCGTACCGGTCCTGAGCTGCGTCGCGAGGAAGCAACCGTACTGGTGCTTCACGGCGTCGAGTTGAGAGTACAGCGCGTGCGGATCGTAGAGACCGTCGCCCTCGTACTGCACGACGACGCCGGTGTAAGGCGTGCCGTCCTCGGAAGTGACGTTGTCCGCGACGGGATACGCGACGACGCCGTCTCTGCCCGACAGCGCGAGCGCGTTCTGCATCGACGGCCAGATGATGTCCCCCGCCTCCTCGTGACCATAGGCGAGCGCGATCGCATCGTAGGTGTTGGTCGCGAAGTACGAGTCGCCCAAGCCGACGGGCTCGTAGATGGAGCGCACGGGATGGCCGGGCAGCGGGCGCCGTGCGATGCGCGGGATGTAGATGATCGGGTCCGCTGCCTCCCACGCGGTCTCGTAGATCTGGAGCGCAGGATGCAGGAACGTGAGCTCCACCGAGGTGCCGAGCAGGACTGTGCCGACGAGTGCGCCTGGATTCGTGTAGAGCGGCGTCTCGAGGATGAACTGACTCCAGTAGCCGCCCGCGCCCGTGGGTACGGCCGCGAGCACGCGCGGTTCCACAGCGGAGAAGAGGTTGGTGTACTGCCCGCCCATCGACTGCCCCTGCGCATAGATGTGACTGCCGTCGAACTGATAGTCGGTCGCGCCCGCGGGCAGCGACAGGCCCGCGCACGCAGCCACAGTGGCGGGCGGTATGCGCAGCGCGAGCAACGCCTTCAGGAACAGGCGCTGTTCGATGACGCCTTGCCGGAAGAGGTCGCGACCGGCGCCCAGGTTGGCAAAGTTGAGGTAGGCGGTCTCGCTGGCACCCGGAACGCGCTCCGGGTTCACGGGCAGCGCGCTGCCGGCGACGGCGATCCCGAGCCGCGCGAGGACGTGGGCCGGTCCCTCACCCTTCGTGTTGCAGCCCGTTTGACCTTCCCACTCGTCGACCGTGCCCTCGGGACAGCGCGTTGGATCGGTCTCGAGATGCCAGGTGCCGCGGTCGGTGCTCTGCGTGCTGAGGCCCCCCGAACCGTGGAAGTACATCGTCAGCGGGAAGCCCCCCGCGGGCATCGGGCCCTTCGGAATGTTGATCGTGATGGGCACCGTCTCTTCGCGTTGCTCGACGAGCGCGCCGCTCGCGTCGTGTACGAAGAGACCGCCGGTGTCGAAGGGCGCCTCGCCTTGTTGGAACTGCGGAAACGTGACCGAGCCGCGCAGCTCGCAGAAGCGCGGATGGTCCGCGCCGTCGTCGGGATCCAGCGCGAGATCAGTGATTGGAGCGTCGAAGTCAGCGAGCACCTGGTCGGAGAGTGTCGCGAGCTCCGCGACGACGTCGCCGGTCGTGAGCACCGTCGCGCTCGCGACCTGTGTGACGTCGATGCCGAGCGTGGTCAGCGTCTCGAAGAGCGGAGCGTAGAGCGCTTGCATCGCTGCGCCGCGCGCACCGACGGGCGCCTCACCACGAGCGAGCGCGGCGATGGACGCGGCGGGCGCGACGGGATCGCCGTCGGCATCGAGGAGCGCGGTCGTGACGACGAACGCATAGGTGCGCTGCGCGTGCAGCACGAAACCTGGTCGCGCGGCGACCGCGAGCATGCCCGAGGGCGAGTAAGCGTCGTGCGGGAGAGTCGCGGCGACAACAGGAAGGAGCGCGCCGCGATCCGGCGAGGCGGGATCCACGTCGATGAGCAAGAGCGCCGAGGTCGGATCTGCCGGGACCACGTCCGCCGGCGAGTATGTCGCGAGCTCGCCATCGAAGCGGAAGTAGGCTGCGGGCACCACGGGGAAGCCCGGATGCTGACCGGCGACCTCGACCAGCCCATCGATGACCGAGCTGCGCGAGGACACGGGCACTCCGCGCAGATCGGGCGTGCCGTCCTCGGTCAGGCGGAGATCCGACGGGTACGGAAAGTCGTAGAAGGTCTCGGGCGTCGCGAGCGCGATGTCGGCGTCCACGATGGCCCGCGTCGGCGGCGGACCAGGTGGCGCGCCGCCACCGCAAGCGGCGAGCGCCAGCAGCGAGAAGGAGCACGCGAGCGTGATGCGAAAACGGCAGCGCAGAATCATCGCGCCGAAGCTATCACGGGCTCGCCCATGTCCACACGTGCGCGTGTGTGTGGCCGCGCCGACCGGCTCCTGCCTGCCGGCCGCGCTCGTCGCCGTCTGATTCTAGGCTGAGTCCGCATTCTGGGCAGCGCCGCGACTGCCGAGTAGCCAGAAGAGCACGGCCAGACCAAGCCCGATGG
>Ga0210044_10007118_pt1 | contig 14411 bp, 7 predicted proteins | sample CryGey13umfilter_2_FD_183959 | JGI IMG/M metagenome (GOLD analysis project Ga0210044, IMG submission 183959) | Groundwater microbial communities from aquifer in Utah, USA - Crystal Geyser 4/9/14 3 um filter (SPAdes) (version 2) | ecosystem: Environmental > Aquatic > Deep subsurface > Groundwater...
CCACTTGTTGAAGTTGTTGCCGCTGTGCTCGTAGGGGATGCCGCCGGTGACCGTCCCATAACGAATCTCTGGGTTGTTACAGGTTAAACCGCCGTTGGCGATCGACTCGCAGCGCGTGTACTGCTCCTTTGTGCCGACCTGCAGCACCCAGCTCGTGTGGAAGTTACCGCAGGTGTCGGCGCCGCTGCAGTCCTGGTCGACGCCGTCACAGGTGTCGTCGACCGCGGCCGGGGAGATGTTGGGGTCGCCGTCGTTGCAGTCGCCGCTGTTGTCGATGTACGGGGACTCGAGCTGGCACAGGCCCTTCGCGGCGTTGGGGTCGCCGTAGCCATCGGCGTCCAGGTCGGCCCAGAAGTCGATGAGCGGGAGGTTATCGTCGACCAGCTGGTTGCAGTCGTTGTCGCGCCCGTCGCAGACCTCGGTGCCGCCGGGCAGATCGCTCGCGCTCAGGTCGTCGCAGTCGTCCGAGGACGTGACCCAGCGGGGGGATGGAGGCGCGCACGCAGCGCGGGTGGTGGTCATGTCGCCGTGACCGTCGCCGTCACCGTCGAGGAAGTAGGTGTTCGTGACGCCCTCGTCGACGCCGCCGTCGCAGTTGTTGTCCGCGCCGTCGCAGACCTCGACGCCGACGGGGTTGGTGCTCGCCTTGGTGTCGTCGCAGTCGCCCGGTCGCAGGGCGGTCTTGGCGGGCTGAACGCAGCCGCCGCCGCTGCTCGCGTTGGCGCCATAGCCGTCGCCGTCGGCGTCGGGGTACCAGGTGAGCGGGTTGACGGGGCTGTCGTCGACGAGGCTGTTGCAGTCGTTGTCGAGGCCGTCGCAGAGCTCGGGCGCGCCGGGGTGAGCTGCCGCTTGGGCGTCATCGCAGTCCCCCGAGCGGGCGATGGCGCCCTGGGGAGCGGCGCACGCAGCCTCCCCTGCGAGCGCGCCGTAGCCATCCAAGTCGGCGTCGGCGTACCAGGTGGGGGCGTCCGAGGCGCCCAGATCAACGCCGCCGTCGCAGTCGTTGTCGAGGCCGTCGCAGTGCTCGGTGCCGCCGGGGAGGGCCGTCGCAGCGAGGTCGTTGCAGTCATCCGAGCTCGCCACGAAGCCGGTGGGGGCTGCGCAGGCGGTGGTGGTCGCTTGCGCGTCGCCGTGGCCGTCGGCGTCGCGATCGGCGTACCAGGTCGCTTGGTCGATGGCGGCTTCGTCCACGACGCCGTTGCAGTTGTCGTCGACGCTGTTGCAGAGCTCGTCAGCGCCGGGGCGCACGGTGGCCGCGCCGTCGTCGCAGTCGGTGGCGTCCGCGACCTGCCCGGTGCCAGCGGCGCAGCTCGTGAAGCTCGTGGCGGCGTCGCCAAAGCCGTCGGCGTCCGCGTCCGCGTGCCAGGTGGGGGCGTCAGCTGCGGTGGCCTCGTCGATGTCGCCGTCGCAGTTGTCATCTGCGCCGTTGCAGAGCTCGATCGCCGAGGGGTTGCGCTGGGCGTTGGTGTCGTCACAGTCGTGGCAGGCGGCGACACCGTCGGCGTCGGCGTCGGCGTAGCCTACCGAGCCATCGCAGTTGTAGTCGATCGGGTCGGTGCAGTCGGGCTCGTCGGCGCCCGGGTGGATGTCGGGCTCGTTGTCATTGCAGTCGCCAGCGTCGGCGACGTAGCCGGTGGGCATGTCGCAGGCCTGGGTGGTGGTGGTGGGGTGGCCGTAGCCATCGCCGTCGCCGTCGGCGTAGAAGGTGGTGGTCTCCGTGTCGGGCGCGTCGTCGATGACGCCTGAGCAGTCGTTGTCGACGCCGTCGCAGAGCTCGGGCGCCCCTGGAAACACGGCGGCGTCGGCGTCGTTGCAGTCGGTGGCCGCGGTGATGCCGTCACCGTCCTCGTCGAGGGTGCCGGGATCGGTGGGGCGACAAGCGGTCGCGAGGACAAGGAGGAGGGGGATGAGGCGCATACAAGCTCCGAGTCGGCCGCACAGGCGTGGTCGAGTTCGACCAGAATAGCCGATCCCGGAGCGTCCGTGGCGGCGCTGCTCCCGCAGCAGGCGCGCTCAGTCGCCGAGGGCGTAGATCTCCCGGACCTGGCGCAGCTCGGCCTCGAAGTCGACGCGCAGGTCCTGGAGGAGGCCCTCGTGCAGGTCGTACACCCAGCCGTGCACCTGCGGGTAGCCGGTGTTCATCCAAGCGCGCTGCACCCATGAGGTCTTGATGACGTTGCGGCACTGCTCGATGATGTTGAGCTCGACCAGGCGCCGGTAGCGCGCGCCGCCCTCCACCGGCAGCGCGCGCAGCTCGGCCTTGTGCAGGCGGTAGACGTCGCGCACCTCGCGCAGCCAGCCGTTGAGCAGGCCGAGGTCGTCCGACTCCATGGCCTTGGCGACGCCGCCGCAGCCGTAGTGCCCACACACCACGATGTGCTTGACGTTGAGGTGCTCGACCGCGAACTGGATGACCGACTGGCCGTTGGCGTCGGTGTTCACGACGAGGTTGGCGATGTTTCGGTGGACGAAGACATCACCAGGTTCCAAGCACATGATCTCGTTGGCGGGCACGCGGCTGTCCGAGCAGCCGATGTAGAGGAAGGTCGGCGTCTGCTCGCGCGCGAGGTGCTCGAAGAAGTGCGGATCCGCCGCCTTGCGCGCCTCGACCCACGCGCGGTTGTTCACGAAGACCTTGTCGTAGAGGGCATCGTAGGGCTTGGTGGGCATAGCGAGCTCCTGAGGATGGAGCGAAGAGCTTAGTCGCCTGCGGATGGGGCAGCCACGCCGGCGCGAGCCGGACGACGGCTTAGGCGGCGCTCGCGACGAGCGCGTAGCTCCGCCACAGGAAGACGAGCGCACCGAGGACAGGCGGCGCGAGCACGAGCGCGCCCGCGAGCGCTCCGCCGAGCGTGCGGCGCGTCGCGAGCTGAGGAGCGACTCTTAGGAGCGCCACGATCGCTGCGGCGATCATGCCGGCGGTTTGGAGCGCGCCGATGACGACCGAGGTGCCTAGGGCCGACCAGAGCTCCGCGTAGTGGCTCGGGCCGCTGCCACCTTGTGCGTAGTGGGCGGCGACGTCCAGAACCTGACTCGCGGTGAGGCCGCTCCGGGCGAGGGCGAGGGCGAGGACGCTTAGGACGGCCAGGCTCGCCACCGTCACGCGCCCTGCGAGCCCCTGTGTGCGCGCTTCGTCCGAATCCCCGACGCGACCGACACCGAAGAAGAGGGCGAGCGCGACCGGAGGCAGGATCGGCGTCGCGAGCAGGTCGTACTGCAGGTCCCGGAGCGAGTACACGGCCTCAGCCGCGAGCGCGAGCGGAACGGCCGTCGCCGCCGCGAGGCCGTCGAGCGTCCGGTGCGAGGGTCGGCCGGGGCGCAGCGCGATGGCGGCGCCCAACGCGGACGCGGCGAGCACGAGCGAAGCCGTCATAAAGCCGGCTGCTGCGGGTATCTGAACGAAGCTCGCGTTCATAAACAGCACGACCAATCGTTGGTCGCCCGGGAAGTCACTGACGACTTGCGTGACGTCCGGCATCTGCCACAGGCTCCACCCGACCCCCACGGTGGCGATGACCGACGGCATGAAGAGCCACACCGCCGTGGGCGCCTGGTGTTTGATCCACGCCGTGATCGTGAGAAGGAGGGCGATGAAGAGACTGAACGCGCCCAGCGCGATCATGACGTACGAGAGCGTGCCGCCTGAGAGCGCGTCTTCCAATAGCCTATACAACCCTTCCTCCGCCGTTTGGTGTGCTCGTGGATGAACGAGTCATCATTAGCACAGGTGAAGCGGGGAGCGAAGGGGCTGCGAGGCGAGGCCGCCATCACTCGGCGTGCTGAACCTTCGCAGCCGGCGCGCCGGGCGCGCGGCGTTGGAGCAGGCCCAGCAGCGGAAGGCTCAGCAGGAAGAGCACCATGATCGTGACGAACATGTCGCGGAAGGCGAGCTCGACGGAGGCGCGCATCATGTGGCCGTAGAGCAGCTGCGGCCCGAGCGTGCGCCCGGCGCCGGGGGGCAGGCCGAGGCCGAGGGTGCCTTGGTTCACGGCGGCGAGGCGGTCTTGCACCACGTCCGAGTAGGGGTTGATGTAGCCGATGAGGTTCGCCTGGTGGATCGCGCGGTAGCGGCCGATGAGCGAGGAGAGCCAGACGATACCTAGGCTTCCGCCGAGCTGGCGCGTGAGGTTGAACAGGCCCGTCGCTTGGCCCATGCGCTCGCGCGGGATGCGCGCCATCGCCGCGACCGAGAGCGGCACGAAGCAGAAGGCCATGCCGATGCCGCGCAAGATCTGCGGCAGGAGCAGGTCGTTCATCCCCGCGCGGCTGTCGAGCTGGCCCATCATCCACATGCTCCACGCAAAGACGACGAGGCCAAAGCCGGAGAGCAGGCGAACGTCGCCGCGATCGGAGAGCTTGCCGCAGATCGGCATGGCGACCGCGGTCGCGAGGGCGCCGGGCACCAAGGCGATGCCCGACTGCGTGGCGCTAAAGCCGAGGAGCTGGTTGAGGAACAGCGGCAGCATGAACATGCCGCCCATGAGCCCGACGCCGACCGCGACGTTGACCAGGGCGGCGGCGCGGAAGTTGACGTCCTCAAAGACGCGCAGCTCCACGGCGGGGTCGGGGTGCGAGAGCTCCCACAGGACGAAGGCCATGAGCAGCAGCGCCGAGGTCGTGAGTGACATCACGATCCAATCGGCTTGAAACCAGCCCGCGTCCTCGCCCTGCTCCAGGACGTACTGCAAGAGCGCGACGCCGCTCGCGAGCAGGATGATGCCCATCACGTCACCGCCGGCTTTGGCGCGCCGCCGCAGGTAGGACGGATCGCGCAGGACGAGCGGCACGAGCACCATGCCGAGCAGGCCGATCGGCAGGTTGATGTAGAAGATCCACGGCCACCCGTAGTTGTCGGTGATGAAGCCGCCGAGGGTCGGGCCGATGGCTGGGCCGACCATGATGCCGAGGCCGAAGACGGCCATGGACGTGCCGCGCTTCTCGGGGGGGAAGGCCTCGTACAGGATCGCTTGGCCGGTGGGCATCATGGCGCCCGCCGCGAAGCCCTGCAGCACGCGGGCGAAGATGAGCCACGGGAGCGTAGGGGCGACGCCGCACAGCGCCGACGAGGCGGTGAACACCATGATGGCGAACCAGTACATGCGCGAGCGGCCGATGACCGAGCCGAGCCACGCTGAGAGCGGGATCATCACGACGTTCGCGAGGGTGTAGGCCGACGCGACCCAGGAGATCTCCGACACGCCCACGCCGAGGGTGCCCATCATGTGCGGGATCGCGACGTTGACGATCGACGCGTCGATGATGCTCATGATCATGCCGAGCATGACCACACCGGTCACCGCCCAGGGGTTGGGCGTGTCCGCGTCCACGGCGGGCGGCGCGTCCAAGACGGCGGCGGTGCTCATCGAGCGCTCTTCACCAGGACGTTCGCCGAGAGTCCGGCGGGCATGGCGGTCGCTGCGGCTTGATCAGCCACGAGGATGCGCACCGGCACGCGCTGCACGACCTTGATGAAGTTGCCCGACGCGTTGTCGGCGGGGATGAGCGAGAAGATCGAGCCCGTGCCAGCGCCGACGCTGTCCACCGTGCCGACGAGCGGCTGCGCCGGGAAGGCGTCGATGTCGATCTCGACCGCGTCACCGGGGTGAATGCGGGCGAGGTCGGTCTCTTTGAAGTTCGCGACGACGTACCTGGCGTCGGCCACGATGGCGAGCGCCGCTTGGCCGCGCTGGACGAGCTCGCCCGGCTGGAGGTCGACCTTGGACGCGACGCCGTCGCAGGGGGCGTGAACGAGGGTCAGCCCCTGGTCCCGACGGGCGACGGCGACGGCAGCTTCTGCGGCTTCAACACGGGATTTGGCGGCATGGATCGACACGTCGGCGGCGGCGATCGCGACCTGCGCGCTCGCGACGTCTTGCTGGGCCATCGCGGTCATGGCGGCGGCGCGGTCCACGACCGCCTTCACCGAGGCGCCGCCCGAGACGAGCTCCTCTTGCAGGCCGAGCTCGCGCTTGGCGTCGGCGAGGCGGACCTCGCCCTTGCGGGTGTCGGAGCGGGTGAGCTGGGCGGCCTTCTCGGCGCGCTCCGCGTCAAAGCGCGCGGCGGCGAGGTTCGCTTCGGCTTGGGCCACGCGCAGCGCGTAGTCGGCGTCGTCGACCTGCATCAGCACGTCACCCTGATGGACGTGCTGGTTCTCGATGACGCTCACCGAGACGATGCGCCCCGAGACCTCGGCAGGGACCTGCACAATGTCGGCGCGCAGGTAGGCGTCATCGGTCGACACGCCGAGCAGGCTGCGCCAGTACAAGTAGCCGCCGACGCCGGTGGCCACGACGGCGGCGAAGAGCAAGAAGAGGACGCCGCGCAGGGCGCGGTTGCCGGTGGACGGCGCAGGGGGTGCCTCGGACATAGGATGCTCCGGTGGCGCTTTACAGCGCCCAAGGGTCATCGCCGACGGCGCGGGTGAGCGCGACCTCGGCGCGATGCGCGTCGTAGAGGGCTGCGGCTTGGCTCGAGCGCGCGCCGGTGAGGGCGGCCTCGGCGTCCAGCAGCTCGGTCATGGTGGCGGTGCCTGCGCGGTGGCGGGTGTCGACGAGCGCGAGCGACTCCTCGGCGACGGCGACGCGCTGGCCCGCGAGGGCGTAGGCGCCAGCGGCGGAGCGGAGCGCGTCGAGGCGGGCGAGCACCTCGACCGTCACGCCGCTCTCGGCGGCGGTGAGGCGGGCGCGCGCGGCGTCGGTCGCTCGCTGCGCGGCCTCGAAGCCGAGACGCTGACGACCTCCTCCGAACAGCGTCCAGTCGAGGGTAGCCCCGACGAAGGCGGAGTTTGGCTCGGCGAAGAGGCCTTGGCCAGCGGAGTGGGTGGCGACGCCGATGGCGTTCACTTGGGGCAGGCGCGCCAGGTGGGCGGCGTTGGAGGCGGCTTCGCTGGCGACCACCTGGGCGCGCAGGGCTTTGAGCTCGTCGCGGCTCGCGAGCGCGCGGGCGACGAGCGCGTCCGCGTCGGGAGCGCTGCGCGGCGGCGCCATGACCTCGTCGCTGGGGGCCGGGCGGGCGCCGGCGTCGCCGACCGCGAGGCCGAGGCGGGCTCGGCTCGTGTCGCGCAGCGAGGACACCTGGAGCTCCGTCTGCTGTGCCGTCGCGAGGGCGAGCCGGACCAGGAGCAGGTCACCGCGGGTGAGCGCGTGGGCGTCGTAGGCGAACTGCGCTGTCACTACGCGGGCCTCGAGCGCGTGGATTGAGCCGTGCACGACGTCGAGCTGCTGGTCGGCCTGCGCGGCAAGGAGCCACGCATCGGCCGCTTGATACCTTGCCTCTTCGAGGACAGCCTGCTTGTTCGCGTCCGCGGCGTCGGCGCCAGCGTCGGCGGCGTCGATGGTGTCGCGCGCCGTGAACAGCGCCGTGAGCGGCTGCACGACCCGGAGGCTCGCGCTGCCCGTCACCTGGTTGCGCGCCGTGATGGGGGTAGAGAGCCCGTTGCAGAGCGCGTCCATGCCGGCGCTGAGCGTGGCGCAGTCGATGGAGCCGGGCGGCAAGAAGCTGATCGGATGCGCGTCGGTCCACAGGCTGGTGTTGGCCTGCAGGCTCACGATCGGGAGCCTCGCTGAGCGCGCCTGCTGGACGCGGGTCGCGGCGAGCTGCGTGCCCACGTCGGCGAGGGCGACGGCGTCCGCGTGGGTCTCGGCGAGGCGCTGCGCGTACGCGAGCGACAAGGTGTCGGGGGCCGCAAAGGCGGCGGCGATGAGGAGGGAGAGCAGCACGACGGGCGGTCCCTTGTGAGGAAGACTTGCAGAGTCGAGCGTGGCTGCTAAGTGTGAACGATATTCACGTCAAGCCCGGAGCCCCACCGTGCCGCCATCCCAACGCACCGCCCGCCAAGAGCGCGAGCGGGCCCGCCATCGCGCCGAGATCCTCGCCGCCGCGCGCGCCGTCGTCACAGAGCGCGGCGTGAGCGGGTTCACGATCGAGGAGGTCGCTCGAACCGCCGAGTTCGCGGTAGGTTCGATCTACCGTCATTTCTCGTCGAAGGATGAGCTGCTCGATGAGCTGGTCGGCGAGATGGCGGAGCCGCTGTTCGCCGAGGTGGAGGCGGTCGCCGCGAGCGGGGCCCCGTTCTTGGAGCAGCTCGAGCGCTTCGCGGCGTCGGCCTCGGCCTCGCTCGGCGAAGAGATGCCGCTGATTCGCGCCTTCCTCGCGCACCCGCAAGAGCGCCCCGGCGAGTCCGCGCAGCGCCTCGCGCCGCTGCGTATGCGCTACTTCGGCGCCGCGCTTAGCATCGTGCGGGCAGGTCAGGCCGAGGGGGCGCTCCCCGAGGGCTCCTCCGACGTGTACGCGGTCGCGCTCATCGGCCTGCTGTCCGCCTTCACCAAGTGGCAGGCCTTTGGTGTGCTGCCCCCGCAGGTGGACGCTGGCGCCGAGGTCGTGAGGTTGTTCCTGCACGGGGTGGCGACGCCCAAATTATGAGAATGTCGCCGGAATGTTGTCAGGGCACGTCACACCCGCTGTCGCTGTCGCATATGGGGCGGCTCCCACCCGCATAGCGAGGAGTCCTCTTGCGCTTCTTTTCTGTCTTTGCCTTGGTGTCGCTGCTCGCAGCTTGTCGCGGTAGCGGGACCCCCGATGATCCCAACGCCGTCGACGCCGACGGCGACGGCGTAGTCACCCCCGCGGACTGCAACGACGCCGACCCGACGGTCCACCCGTGGGTGGATGAGATCTGCAACGGCGTCGACGACAACTGCAACGACCAAATCGACGAAGAAGACACGAACAACGCGAACACCTGGTACGCGGACACCGACGGCGACGGCTTCGGCGACCCGAACGCCACCGCGCCCGGCTGCGCAGCGCCCGCCGGCTTCGTCGCGGACAACACGGACTGCGACGACGCAGACGCAGCCTTCCACCCGGGCGCGCTCGAGAACGACTGCTCAAACCCAGTGGACTACAACTGCGACGGCTCGCTCGGCAGCAGCGACGGCGACGGCGACGGCGCGCCCGCGTGCGGCGACTGCAATGACGCCCGCGCGGACGTGCACCCAGGCGCTCCGGAGGTCTGCGATGGCGTGGACCAGAACTGCGACGCGATCATCGACAACAACCCGATCGATCCCAAGACCTGGTTCGCGGACGCCGATGGCGACGGCCACGCGGGCGGAAGCCTCATGCAGGTCGCGTGCACGCAGCCCGCTGGTTTCTACCCGACCGCCGACGACTGCGACGATCTGGTCGCGACCACCTACCCGACGGCCCCCGAGCTCTGCGACGGCATCGACAACGACTGCGACACGCAGGTGCCGCTCAACGAAGCGGACGGCGACCTCGACGGGTTCCGGGGCTGCGCGGGCGACTGCGATGACGCGGCGAAGGCGGTGTACACCGGCGCGCCCGAGCTGTGCGACGGCCTCGACAACAACTGCGACGGCGTGGGCGACTCGGCGGCGACGGGCTGCGCCTACAGCTGGGCGGCGGACGCGTTCGGAGCCTGCGACAACACCTGCGGCGACGGCGTCCAGACGCGCGCGGTGAGCTGCCAGCAGGCGGACGGCGCGTCGGTGGACGCGAGCAACTGCGACGCTTCGATCATGCCCTCGACCTCGCAAGCGTGCTCGGACGTGTCTGGTTGCGCCGAGTGCGCGCTGCCTTGGGGCGGCACGCTGACGGCGGGGCTCGGCATCACGGCCTACGCGTCGGCGACGCCCGTTGGGGCTTGCTTGAGCGAGACGCGCTCGTGCAACAACGGCACGCTCAGCGGCACCTACACCGCGCAGGACTGCGTGGCGGGCTGCAGCTTGCCCTGGGGCAGCACCTTGCTGTCGGGGCAGAGCGCGCAGGCCTTCCAGCTCGACACGTCGACGGGGCAATGTGTCTCGGAGACGCGGACCTGCACGGACGGCGTGCTCAGCGGCGGCTACGCCCTGCAGAGCTGCGCGGCGGGCTGCACCTTGCCGTGGGGCGGCAGCCTCGGGTCCGGGCAGAGCGTGAACGCCTTCTTGTCGGCGTCCCCGAGCGGCGCCTGCACGCAAGAGACGCGGACCTGCACGGACGGCGTGCTCAGCGGCAGCTACACCGCCGAGAGCTGCACGGGCGGCTGCAACCTGCCCTGGGGCGGCAGCTTGGCGGCGGGTCAGAACACGCAGGCCTTCCAGTCGGCGACGCCGACCGGCGCTTGTGTCGCTGAGACGCGCACCTGTAACAACGGCACGCTGAGCGGCAGCTACTCGGCGCAGAGCTGCCTGCCAGGCTGCTCGCTGCCTTGGGGCGGTGGCATCGCGTCGGGTCAGAGCACGCAGGCCTTCCCCTCGGCGAACCCGATTGGGCCGTGCGTCGCCGAGACGCGGACCTGCACGAACGGCTCGCTCAGCGGCTCGGCCTCCTTGCAGAGCTGCACCGCTGGGTGCAACCTGCCTTGGGGCGGCGCCATCGCTTCGGGTCAGACCGCGCAGGCTTACCCGTCGGCGAACCCCGCGGGGGCCTGTGTCGCAGAGAGTCGCATGTGTACGAACGGCACGCTCAGTGGCTCGGCGACCTCGCAGAGCTGCAACGCCGGTTGCAGCCTGCCTTGGGGTGGAACCATCACCTCGGGCCAGAGCGCGAAGGCGTACAAGAACTCGCAACCCGTAGGGCCGTGCGCTTCGGAGATGCGCCAGTGCACGAACGGCGTGCTGGCCGGCTCGTACCTCTTCACTAGCTGCGCAGATGGCTGCCTCGTCCCCGGCACGGACGGCGGCTCACAGTCGGGCACTGGCCTCTCGTCCTATAGCGAAGCGTACCCCGCCACGTCGTGCAGCTCGGTGAGGATCAACTCGTGGTGCTCCAACGGCTCCTACGACAAGCCCCCGGGTGTGTTCGTCTGCCACGAGCCCTGCGCGCTGCCCTGGGGCGGCTACACGCGCTCCAACTCGTCCGTCACGGCCTACGCCGAAGCGACGCCTGCAGGCGCTTGCTCGGGCATGGCGCGCTCGTGCATGGACGGTGTGCTGAGCGGCAGCGGCAACAGCGCGTCGTGTACGCCCGGGTGCGGCCCCCAGACGCTGAACTTCGGTCCGGGGTGTTCGGCGACGCAAACGGTCGGCTCGCCGGCGGGGACGTATGGGTGCGCCAGCAACACCGCCGCGCACTACACCGGCACGATCTGCGGCACTTGCTCCGGCGGTTCGTGGCAGATCTCGTCGCAGGATTGCCACGCGAGCTGCTTGGCGGTGCCTGGGTTCGCGTGGTACAACTGCGTCGCGAACATCCCCGAGACGGCGCACGGCGCGTACCAATATGTGAGTGACACCATCGGCCCAAACACGGGCGCGGTGTGGGGCACTTGCATGGACGGTGGCTACATCAACGTCGGAAGCAGCTGTAATTAGTGAGCAAGTCAGCGGTCTGGTCGACACGGCCGGACCGCTGGCGTCGCGGTGGGTGTTGCGAAGGCTGAGCTGGCTGCTCCTCGTCGCGCTCGCGGGGTGCTCGGACCTGCAGGCTGTTGACGAGACAGCCCTTGGCAGCGATCCGTCGACGGACACGGGGAGCGACACCGTCGCGCCGGCTTGCCCCGACGCGGACGGCGACGGCGTCACCACCTGCGCGGGCGACCGCGATGACGCGGACCCAGCGCGCTTCCCCGGGGCCCCCGAGCGCTGCGATGGCGTCGACAACAACTGCGACCGCGCGCCCCCGACTACCAGCTCGAGGGCGTGCTCGGCTACGCCGCGGATGCGCCGCTGCAAGGCACCACGCCGCTGCTTCGCACCTTTAGCGCGAGCCCCTACGACCACGACGTGGGCTTCGCCTCTGACCCGCGCCTGGGCTGCGGCGCCGAGTATGAGCTCGGGCATGTGTTCGCGCGCTACGGGCTCGAGACGAGGTCTTGCTCCACTTGGCGGGTAGTCAGGTCTCGCTCGACGCGAACCCCGCGGCGGGAGGGGCGCTCTGGCAGCTTCGCTGGGGCGGTCGCGACCTCATCAACGCCTTCGACTTTGGTCGCCAGGTGCAGATCGCGCCGCAGCTCAACGGCGCTGGCGAAGCGGACAACCCGACCGAGGCCGGCGATCGCTACAGCGCGGCGTCGGAGCCGCTCGCGTGGCGGCACGGCGCGCCTGTCCTCGACGCGTCGGTGGTCGGCGACACGCTCAGCACCAGCGCCCACCCGCTCCAGTGGCAGCCCGAGCACGTTCACAGCCTCGACGTGCGTGTACGTCCGCGGCGACTGAGCGCTACCGCACGTAGAACAGCCAGACGCCAAGGCCCGACTCGTGGTAGTCGCAGTTGCCGTTGGCGGTGCAGTCGGTCCAGCCGTAGCGCACGTTCGGGATGCCGCTCCAGAAGGGGTCGGTCAGGTTGTTGAGCAGCGTGCCGCCGCCGTAGGGGAGGGCGTTGTAGCCCGCGCCGCTGTTGGTGCAGCCCGTGCAACTTGAGGCTCCGCTCACGTGGTTCCACGGGTTGGTGGACTGGGTGTACGGCGGGACCTGGTTGCCAGAGGCCCAGCCGACGGAGGGCGTGGTGTACGGCCCGCCGTAGCTGTTGTTGTTCTCCTGCACGTAGAGGTGGTCGCCCGACACATAGCTGAAGGTGCGCGCCGCCCCGCTGTTCGTGAACCACTGCGTGAACAGGTTGCCCGTGTACACCCCCTGGCGGGTGAGGTTGTAGGCGCTGTTCTTGGCGCTCGCGCCGTAGTTGTTCGCGTAGTTCCAGTTCTTGGTGATGATGCGGGTCTGGCTGACGTTGTTGCCCATCTGGCGGCAGAAGGTGCCGTAGTTGAGCTGCGTTGGGCTGTTCCAGGTGGCGGTGGTGCGCGCGGGGGCGTCCTCGTCGTAGACGAAGTCGCTGTTGTTGTTGAGGCGCGCCTGGAAGGCGTAGCGCGGCTGATTATAGAGCATGTCCGCCGGCACATAGCCCTTGGTGAGCGAGGCGCACAGCGTCCAGCCGCCGCCGTCGGTGACCATGTCGCAGGAGGCCTGAATCGCGTTGGACTTGTCGCCGTCGGCGTCGGGGTCGAGCCAGTAGGCGCCGGACGGCGCGCCGGGGAAGTCGGCGAGGAGGGTGGCGCAGCTGTTCGCGGCGCTGAGCTGGGACAGGCCGTCGCCGCACAGGTCCCAGCAGCCCGCGTCGGTGTCGTTGAGGTCGTCGCCGCCGTAGGCCGCGCTCTCGTGCCCGTCGCCGTCTTGGTCGAAGTCGTTCGCGCCGTCGCAGTCCTCGTCGATGCTGTCGTACCAGATCTCGACCGCGCCGGGGTAGCTGGCGGGGTCGGCGTCGTCGCAGTCGGTGCTGTCGGTGATGTAGCCGGGGGGCGCGAGGCACTCGGAGGTGAGCGTGGCGACGTCGCCAAAGCCGTCGAGGTCGGCGTCGGCATAGTAGTCGGTGCGAAGGTTGTTATCGACGACGCCGTCGCAGTCGTCGTCCACGTCGTCGCAGACCTCCAGCGCGTTGGGGTTGACCCGCACGTTGCTGTCGTTGCAGTCGCCCTCGCAGCCCATCCAGGAGTCGTGATCGGCGTCGCGCTCGTCGAGCGGCAGGTTGCCAGCGCAGGCGTTGTCCAGGCCGTCGCAGAGCTCGGGCGCGCCGGGGAACACGCTCTGATCGAGGTCGTTGCAGTCGTCCTTGTTGGAGACGTAGCCGCTGGGCTGGCTGCAGGCGCTGGCGCTGTTGCCCGAGCGGCCGTGCCCGTCGCCGTCGAGGTCGGCGTACCAAGTGGACGTGAGGCCCTCGTCGATCACGCCGTCGCAGTTGTTGTCGAGGGTGTCGCAGAGCTCGGTGGCGCCGGGGTAGGCGCTGGCGTGCTCATCGTCGCAGTCGTCCTTGCTCGCGACGAAGCCGAGCGGCTGCTCACACGCCTGCTGCGCGAAGGTGCTGCGCCCGTGTCCGTCACCGTCGAGGTCGGCGTACCACGTGCTGTTGAGGCCCTCGTCGGCGAGGCCGTCGCAGTTGTTGTCCACGCCGTCGCAGAGCTCAGGCGCGCCGGGGTACACGCTCGGTCGGGCGTCGTCGCAGTCGGTGCGGCTGGCCACGAAGCCGGCGGGCGCCGCGCACTCGGTGACGCTCGGTCCAGCGCCGTAGCCGTCGCCGTCACCGTCGCCGTACCAAGCGGAGGCGCCGGTGGCCTGGGGGCCGTCGACGCGACCGTCGCAGTCGTTGTCGAGGCCGTCGCAGATCTCGGTGGCGCTGGGGTGGGCGTCGGCGGAGGAGTCGTTGCAGTCCGTGCCGTTCGCGACGTAGCCGCTGGGCTGCGCGCAGGCCTGCACCGCGTCGAGGGCGTAGCCGTACGCGTCGCTGTCACCGTCTGCGTACCAGGTCTGCTCGCCGACAGCGCCTGCTTCGTCGGTGGCGCCGTCGCAGTCGTTGTCGATCCCGTCGCAGCTCTCGACCGCGTCCGGGTTCACGGCGGCGGTGGCGTCATCGCAGTCCTGGCACGCGGCGAAGCCGTCGGCGTCGGCGTCGGCGAAGCCAATGGAGCCGTCGCAGTT
>Ga0210044_10007119_pt1 | contig 14406 bp, 15 predicted proteins | sample CryGey13umfilter_2_FD_183959 | JGI IMG/M metagenome (GOLD analysis project Ga0210044, IMG submission 183959) | Groundwater microbial communities from aquifer in Utah, USA - Crystal Geyser 4/9/14 3 um filter (SPAdes) (version 2) | ecosystem: Environmental > Aquatic > Deep subsurface >...
CATACCACCAACCAACCATCCTTGGCGACAAACAGCCAATTCTGAATATCTTAAGAAATTAACAAAAATGTCCAACTAGGACATTTCTAAATCTCCAAAAGTAGGACATTTCTATTTCCCGTTGACATTCTGTAAAACATCCTTGCAAAAAAATACTTTATATGCTAATATATTTTCGGTAGAAATTTGTCTGCCAAATGGTTCTTTCCAATCCGAGGAGAAGTAGAGATGAAGAAAATAATCTATCTTTGTGTTTCGTTGCTTGCTTTTGTTTTTCTAACTGCATGTGCAGATGATCAAACAGAAGTACTAACTGAGACAAACAGCGAAATTACTTCAGTTGTCGAATTTGGGGAACCAATTCAGGCAAGTGAATTTTTTTCACTAATATCTCAGGAAAACAAAGTGAATCCTTCTGTGAGAGTGTTTATCCAATACGGAGAAACAAACTCAAGTTGGGCCGTTCCATCAGGCACACAGAATGAGCAATTTCAGTGGCTTTTGGATAAAAATATCAAAAGATTTGAATTTCTACTTGGAAACTTTGATCCTTATGATTCCCTTGAAGGACGAGTCCATGCTGAATTGCTTAGTCTCTTGAGTGAACTTGAAAATACTCAAGATATGAATATAACAAAAGTGGAAATTAAAGAACCTCTTTTATTTATTACAGAAAAGCTTAAGATATATTCTTCAATAATGAGTGTTTATGAAAAAGAAACACCAGATATAATAAGAGAAGAGACACAGCAGATTCCAGAAACAACTAGTTTTATTAGGACGTCAGAACAGGCTCTAATAGATTGGACTGATGATGCGGGACATGTTCCTGTGGCAGGCACTTCAACTTTTTATAGTGATGGTATTCTGCATAAATTTTGGTTTGATAGTTCATCTAAAAGTTATTATAGCAGTACTTTTACACTTGCTTGGCTAAATTTCAATAAGGCTCCTGCCTTTGAAATAGATACCATGTTTACTTCGTATCAATCTGGTAATGGTGTAGTTTCTTGCGGGAACGACTCTACAAACCAGATTGGTAATTTGCCAAATCCCTATGTAGACACAGAACTATTCGATGGTAATACATGGAGAGTTTGTACTGTAGGAACTCAAAATACTTCCAATCTTCAGACTTGGTATCTGTACTGGACTTGGCGTTCATTGGATAATTTAAAGATTAACGAATATCCTTATATGAGGTTAAACTTACAGCCAGGCGAAATGTGTACTTGGTGCAACACTTTAACTTATTATGAGTCTCCAGCAAATTGTACATGTGGTATAGGTGCCTATGGTAGTATAAGTAATCCTAACAATATTGATGGAGATCATTGGTGGCAATGGATTATTGAGTATTATTATATGGAAGGTCCTGGAGTAGAAAAATCTTGGATTAGAAACTAAGAAACGTAAGGGGTGTCTTTTACACCCCTTTTTTGATAAAATAATAAATATATGAAAACATTTTTTAAAAAATATAAAAATATAGCTTTAGTAGTCGTACTAATGTTATTTGTAATGGGTAATATAATACCTTTCTTTTTTCATGAAGATTTCTACATAGGCTACCGTAGAAACCCCTTAACAACAATTGACATGAAAAGTGAGCTTTTGAATAAAATTGGTTTTGATAGTAGCCAACCCTATCCAGATACAATTCTTTACTGTGTCCAGTTTAATTTAAGCGATAATGTGCTTCCGGTAAGTTCTTTAGAAAAACTACTACTTTTAAGAAAGATAACTGTTATTAACAAAACAGAACAAAATCAATATGAGTTAGAGTTAAAAACCATCTTTAACATAAAATACCGAGAAAATATTATAACAGAACCATTAGATCCCCTACTAATAAACAAGGGTTGCCGTATATAAAATTAAAAAACAAACATCAAAAAAATAGCTAAATTTAGCTATTTTTTAGGGTTTTGCTCGGGGTGGTGGACGATGTTAGAACTAAAATTACCGTAAAATAAAGAAATAATATTTCATTATCTTATAATTTTTGGAGCACATTGAAAAAATAACTCAGAACATTCGCACCTACCTTTACTCATAAAAATATTACTTTTGGGTATGGACCTACTAAGTATAATTTCGACCCATTTCGCCACTTTTTCTTTTTCATTACTATATTTTGATGTTGTTAGATCTAATGATAATTCGATGTATCTTCTGAGGAAAAAACATATAAAATCCGCAAGCTGAATTAATCCAACTTGCTCTGAATCAACAAAGTGTGGTACATCAATAATTTTATCCATTTTTTCTTGTTTTCTTTTTTTATCGTAATAAGAGTCTGTCCAATCTGGTGGTGATAATAGCATGTCAATATATTGTTTACTTTCTCTATATTCATTATCAAAAATTAACACACAAGCACCTTTTGGATTTACTTTTCTTTTATTACCCATTGAAGTTCCTTGATATTTTTTTTGGACAGACAGGGCGATATGTAATGCCATAAATTGCCAAAGACTACCAATTTCATTAATCTTATTTTCTGATTTTTTATCAGAAAAAATATCTTTTTGAACAGCGGTATAAACTACATCAAGTCTTCTTTCTTGAAGCCAATTAAAAATTGCATTTATTATATCAGATCTTTGTTCCCCTGTTATATCTCTCCAAGGACCATTTCCAGCATAAAAATCTTTTGTATGAATTTCTTTAATCTCCCTTTTTATTATAGTACTTAATTTTAAAAGTAATTCAGACCAATGAGATTTGGTTACCCTCATAGTATAAGAGTCGGCAATTACACCTACCATCACTGCTATGGGTTCACTACCCGTTCCGCTTTCATCAATGTAACAAAATTTCATATATCAAATTACCCAATGACTTTTAATATATATGTGTGCTTCTTTCATACTTAGAGGCTGAGATGAAGCTGAAGCTCTAATAAAAAATTCTTCGTTTCCATTATTATTTAAATAAACTGGATTATTTGCCTTACTTATATTTATTAAACATATTTGTCTTTCTTCAATAGTCTCTTTTTTTATATCAATAAATTGATGATTTTCTTTGCCTAAAAAATTATTTATGTTATTAATTAATTTCAAAGAAAATACATCAAAATTTCCATTCTTAAAAGTTTTATAATCATTTTCTATTCCAACTATAATACCCTTGTCATCAACACCTATTATAAGTGAGCCACCCTCTGAATTTAAAAAAGATGATATGGATTTGACAATAGCATATTCTAATTTTTTATTAACTTCATTTAAACTATAATCCCACCTTAAAGATGATTTTAATTCAATAAAATTATCTTCTCCACTATCTATCATCTCTTTTGTTGTTAGGTTTATTTTTTTATGAGAACTATTGCTTTCTCCAGGAAAAATAAATACATCATTTTCTCTATGTTTAAAAAATAAAGTTTGCTCATTATTAAAGCATGCCTCAAGAGGCCAAATTAAATTTTTTAATTTATAATATGTAATTTTATTACTCTCTGTTAAATAATTCTTTTTTTCTAATTTTTCTTTTTTGCTTTTCCAAATATTTAGCATTCTTAAAACTAAAGCAGATAAATCTTTAATAACTTCATCATTTAATCCAAGCTCGTTTAGGGGAATATCATATGGCTCGTTATCATAAAATTTATTAGGATCTTCCAAATTTAAATTAAATCTATCAATCTTTTTTGCAATATCTTTGTAGTCATTTATTAAATCTTTAATTTCTTCTTTTGTTTCCTTTGTTAATTCTTCATTTACTATATTTTCTAAATAAGGCAAAAACTCATTTATAGCTAGCCTATAATATTTTACAGTGGTGGTAAATAATTCACCCATATAGTTTATATAATTTCCCTCAAAAATTCATAAATTTTCACCATGGCCCAAGTATCTAATTTACAATATTCAAGTAGGTCTTTTTTTATTTGTTCTTTTTCTTCTTGCGGTATCTCTGAATTTATCATTTTTTCCCAGCGTTCACTGGCTTAATCTTTTTCTGAGATGTCATACTTTTTATTCAAAACTACTTCAATTTTACTTTCTAAAATCCTTTTTGTCAATTATAAAAACAGCTAAATTAAGCTGTTTTTATAATTACGCTCGGAGTTGTGTGCAAGATTAAAACTAAAATTTAATCCTAAACTGTTAAAATAAACTAAGTGCTTCTAAACTTTTTTGATTATTTTAAATTAAAAAGGTATGTCGGCTGGATTTATGCCTTGATCTTTATTTATTTTTTCACTTGTGTTTATACTATTTTTATCAGGTTTTTCATTAACTTCCATTTCTCCTTCAATATCTCTTTTTATTATTTCAAATTCATTTTCTATTTCTCCTAAGCGTCCTTTACTTTCTTTGATTAATTCGTAAGCTTCTTTAACTTTTTTTAATCCACCTTCTACATCAATTTCTTCTTGTTCATCAAACCAATTTGCAATTTCAGATAATTTTGTAAGATTTTTACTTAAATCAATCTCTTTTACATTATCAGGCATATTTTTTATTTTATACTTTTAACCTCTGATATGATGCTACCGTCAGAGATTTTTATATTTATTTGATCACCAAAATTAATTTGACTTATACTACGTATTACTTTATTTTTTTGAAAAACTATACTATAACCTAATTCTAGTTGTCTTTCGGGATTGTTAGTCTCAATTAATTTTTTCAGTGTTTTTAAACTATCTTGCTTATCTTTGATTATTTTGGTATATTTTTTCAAAATAAACTTAGGGATATTAAACAAACATTTATTATTTACTTCGTCTATTGACTTTTGAAATTGTTGGGTTATATATATTTTTTTGTCAGATACTCCATTTTGTGTTTCTTTTATTTTTTCTTTTATTTTTTGCATCCCATGTCTAAGGGATTGCTTTGTGTTATCATGGATTTTGAGTATTTTATCAAATGATTTTTTTGCCTTTTCGAATGTTAAACGTAATATTTTACTAGATCTTTCTAATGAATATTCATAATGAGAAAAAATCTTCCTTTGTATGTTGTCAACTGATTGTTCAGCTTTTTCCCAGGAACGCCCAATTAATTCAGCTGTAAGTGAGGGTGTTGATTCAGAAGCATCGGCAACAAGTGAAGCAAGAGTTACATCCTCATGATGACCTACCCCAATAATTACTGGGGTAGGAAAGTTAGCAATTTCACGTACTAAAGCTTCGTTGTTAAAACCAGCTAACGATTGGATAGACCCTCCGCCACGGATTATCACAAGTAAGTCAATATCTTCACCTCTTAATGCCCGTACACTTAATGCTAATTCAGGTCCAGATTCAGATCCCTCTACGCGACAATCTAAAATTTTTATTTGGAATCCAGACTTTCGTAAATTATTGGTAAAATCATGTATAACCGCCCCATAATTAGATGTAATTACAGCAATTTTTTTAGGAAATAAAGGTAGTGTTTTTTTTCTTGAATTATCAAACAACCCTTCTTTTTCTAATTTTTCCTTTAGTTTTTCATAAGCTTTTTTAAGTGCCCCATCTCCTACAAGTTCTACATTTTTGGTAATAAAAGAAAGTTTGCCAAATGGACCATAAAACTCAGGTCTACCTTTTATTAATATCTCCATACCGATCTCCATATCAATTCCGTTTAACAAATAATTAGTTTCCCAAATTGTACAAGGTAGAACATACCCAGTTATTTTATCCTTTAATACAAAGTAAACATGACCTTTAGCCGAAATAGTTATTTCGCTAATTTCACCTATAACCTCTCCATATAAATTAGACAGACTATTATTTAATAATTTGATATACTCGGATACTGATAATTTTTTGTCTTTCTCAGACCCAACGTCTTTAATAAGAACCATATTTTAAATTTTCCTCAAAAACTCATAAATTTTAACCATGGCCCAAGTATCCAGTTTACAATATTCAAGCAAGTCTTTTGCAATTTGATCTTTTTCTTCTTGTGAAGTGTTTGGGTTTATCATTTTTTCCCAGCGTTCACTGGCTTGGTCGCCTTTTGAGATGTTAAGGTTTTTGTATGTTAATTCTGGCACAATAACTGGCAAAACTTTTTTAATACTAGAACTTCCTTTGAAAGCAGGGTCTACATAATAGTTTTTAGAAAATATTGTCATTAGGTCAAACATACCCTCGTTTATATTTTCTAAAAAATCTGCATAGTCCGGATGTAATTCGGCAAGTTTAGTATTTCTTTGTTTCTCATAAGAACTGTACCATGCAATCACCGTACCATTAGGTTCTATATCTTGTCCAATTCTTTCAACAAGCGGTCGCGTGAGATCCCCTTTTGGATCAGTTATTAAAAATTCTTTGTGTTCTATACTTCCGTCTTTTTGCATGATATGTAAGGAATATTGAAAAGGAACTTGTTCATAAGCACCAAAACCATCAAACATGGGAATAGCACTTACAAAACCCTCATAATCAAAAAAGTACAAAGGAAAAACAAGCTTGTCTAAACTTTCTTTTATTGCAATTGGATTAACTATGGGTCTGTTTAGCATATAAGCGTCGTACTGGGCTTTTTTGGCTCCTGTAAGAGCTTCTGGTTTGTCTATTTCTTCAAGAGTATAAATACCTCTGTCTATCCAGTCGTGAAATAATTTTTTACTTCCTCCTATTCTATTTATATCATGCACAGAATATTCTGGAACATCCGGATTAGAATATGCAAAAGTTGTACATTGGTCATTTCTTCCTCTGTATAAACACTCACAACCTTTTTCTTCTGGCATGTCTAAATATTGTTTAATATCAGACATTTGTTGTTTAACAGCTTCTTGTGAATTAAAAACTTCATTTGTAAGGTCAACAGTAGTAAACACTTCATTATAATCTATTTTCCCAAATTTCTTATAGTTCTTGTTTAGATGGATTACACCCGTTTTAATTACGTTTAAACTGCTCTTTTCAATAACACTTTTTTGAAAAGCCAAGTCATTAATGTAATTAAATGGTTCTTTCCTTTTAACACCATTAGAGGCTTTCACTTCATAAAGTTCATAACCATCTTTTTCTTTATTATAAACAAGAATATCCGAACGAATAAAAAAGACATCCTCTGCAAAGGTTGCCTGAAATATTACTTCTTGTTTGTTCTCTATGTATTGTTTTGTATCTTCCACAGCTTCCTCGCCATAACAATCTACCAAAACGCCTTCTGGAAATAGTTTTCGTGCTTCTTCATCTGCTATATTCCCCTCTTCTATTATCTTTTTTTCGAAGTCTGATAATTCTATACCTTCAAAAAGCTCTGGCTTATGTTTTTTAAGCCAAAGGTTCTTTTTACAAAATGTATATTCGAGATAGTCTGTTTTGGTGATGTTCATTTTAAAATTTTAATTCTTTCCATTCACTCCAATCACTTTTTTCACACTTTTCCCAATTATACTTTTTTTCACAATTTATTTTCCATTCATTGGATTTCTTTATTACTATACCACCAAATAATTGTGGGTTCTTTTGTTTTTTAATATATTCTTGTAATTTTTCAGCTTTAACTTTTGTTAAAGTCTTTCCGTCTTGATCACCCTCATGTTTGGTTTCAAAAATTCCAAGCTGTCCATTCTCAAATTGTACTAAATAATCCGGATAAAATGTCCTTATTTGTTTAGCATATTCATATTTAATACCAAAATAAGTTTGTTTATTTTCACCGTTTTTCCACCACCAAGTAATTTTATCTGGATTTTCTTCAAGATATTTTTCAAATTCTTTTTCAGGTGCTGTTCTTTCTATTCCTAAATAACAAGGATTATAAATATATTTTTCATGTTTTATTTTTTCTTCTGTATATGGATTATGAAATTGCGTTACCTCTAGATCAAAATTATATATTAATTCACTTTCTTCTACTCTTTTTTTAACTTCTTTGTCTTTCACATCTCTATATTCTTCAATTGATTGCGATAAAACTTTTTCAAATGTTTTTAAGTTATTTGAATTTAAAAATATTTTTTGAATTAAAACCATTTGTTCTCTCCAGTTTTCTGAACCTAAATATTTTTGAAACCATAAATAAATAGCTGTTTTTACAGCAGGAACAGACCTTTTTATATTTTTAAAAGACCCTAAATTATGTTTAATTATTTGTTCAAATTTTGCCTGTATATCATTACCCGCCATTTCTAAACTCATTCTATTTCCAGAATCTATTTTACCTTCTAATTCATCAAAATCTTTGACGTCAATTTTAGCATCTAATATTAATTCTTGTTCATATTTTTTTAAATCGACAATCAGTCCTTTCTTTTCTAATATTTTTTCATTAGCATTTGACATCAAATACTCTTTCTTTTCATTTAACCCCAACTCACGACAAAATACAGTTTTCAATACATCATTAAAACTTGAAGTTATATCGCCATAATCAGCTCTTTTTTTGTAATATGACTTTAGATTAATGTTTTTATAAATATCTTTTCTAACTGATTTTAATGTTTTAATAATATTGGGATTATAATCTTCTTTTTTAACAATAATACTTTCTATATTCGTAAAAATATATCCTGTGTTTAATTTTTCGTTAAAATAATGTTTTTGTTCTGGCATTCTAAGTATTCTACCAACAGTTTGAATCTCAAAAGTTTCACTTCTTGTTTCTCTAAATTTAATCAAAATATGTGCTCTTGGACAATCCCAACCAGTATCAATGGCTTGTTTAAAAACTAAAAATTCAATCTCACTATCACTTTCTGCTATTTCATCTCTGTTTTTTAAGCTTTGTTCTGTTTCGTTTAGCCAAAATCTTAATTTATTATTTTTTTCTGTTATATTTTTTTTATCAAAGAAACTTTTTATTGCTCTAATTTTATCTTCACCAGCTTCCGAGGTTGGAATTTGAATTAAAACTAAAGGATTTATATTTGAACCCTCTTTTTTATATAATTTTTGAAGCTCAATTCTCTTTTGATAAGAAGCCTCTAAAACTAAATCTTGTGAATCTCTTGCCTTAATATCATCAATGCCGTCATTAATGACAATCTCTTTTTTAATCATTCCCTGATCAATGACCTCATTTGAACCAACTTTTATTATTTCATCAGTTTTTGAAGTTAAAACTGGTGTAGCCGACATTTCAAGTGTTAAGTCAGCGTCAATAAGTTCTCGAACCTCGCTCGCTCTTTCTGCATTAAAACCGACTTGGCTTTCATCTATGATTAAAATGATTTTTCTCTGCTCCCTAGTTTTATCAAGGATATCACGAAAATTTAGTTTTTCGCCGTCTTTCATTAACAAATTTTTCCATTCACCGGTTTTACCGTCCTTGCTTCTTATTTTTTCCCAATTTACAACCACAACCTCATTTCTAACAATTCTTTCTCTTGATCCGGTAAATTCGTTTTCCAAAAGAGAAACTCTTGGAGCTCCGCCAAAAATTTTATCCAAACTATTTTTGCTTTGGATATGCAATTCACCTTTACCCGGACTAACCCAAATAAAACATAAATCTATTTCCGGAATCTCTTTAATAAATTCTTCAATAAATTTAGCGACCATAACTGTTTTACCTGCACCAGTAGGCGCTTGAAAAACACAAATCTTACCTTTTTCATTTTTTTCAAGGAGTTTTTTGTTTCTATAAATTAAATCATCAACAGCGTTGCGTTGATATTCTTTTAAACTAATATTCATATATATCTTTGTAAACATCTAATATTTTTTGAGGAATTGGTTCAAGACTAACATCATCCCAACCAATAAAATCGCTTTTATCTAACCCTAAATAATCAAGAGTAAAACAATACAATACTTTTTCACCCTCTAATTTATCTAAACCTTTTTTTAAGCTGTCTAGCTTGTCTTTTTCAAGAGAATAATAAACTGCCATTATTTTATCATTCTGTTTAAAAATCTTATAGCTTTTTAAACTTTTTATTTCTTCAAAGATTCCTTCACGCAAACAAAGCATTTCAGTACATTGTTCGGTTATTTTTATTTTCATCTCATCCCTACTAATAGAATTTTTAACAAAAGCTGTCTTATAATATTTTAAATTACTATTCAAACCTTTATTTTTTTTATAACCATTTATTATATTTTTTACTCTGGGATAACAAATGTCATTACAAATATTATCTTCATTGTTTGTACAAATTATAAAACTTCTTTTCCCCAAATCTTCTTTATTTAAATCCAAGACAGCGTGTGCTGTTGATCCTGAACCAGCAAAAAAATCTAATACTATACAATCATTTTTTTTATGATAATTAATTAATTGTTTTAACATTTTTATGGGTTTTTTACCACTATTAAAACTTACTCCGCCCTCATGACTTATATTTCCAAAATCTGGACTAAAATCATAAAGATTTATAATCGGTTTAAATATTTCATTATCTCCATTTTCTATTTTTTCTTTCTTATCTGTTGGTACCTTTGTAAACATTTTCCCTCTCGTCGAACCAGTTCTTTGAGGATTTATCATGTACCTATAGCCTAATCCATCTTCGCCCAATCCATATATTTTATAAAGTACTTTTAGTCCATCAGTTTCTACCCTTTTTTCTACTATTTTTTGATAAGTTTTTCCATGGCCAGTGCCAGAATAAATAGAACCAGATAGCCAAGTTTCCTTAAATAAATCAATTTTGCCTTCTTTTTGTTTTTTAATAGAATATGATCCCGGTAAAAATATATCGACCTTTTTTCCAGCAATCTCCAAAGATTTATCGGGTTTTTTTATTTCTTTTATCTCTAGATTGAATTTATTTAAACTATATTCAGCTGTGGGTTTATTTGCTTTAAAATTATAAGAATTTTTAGCATAAATTAATACATATTCTAATAATTCTTGAAAATCTTTTTTTTCATTTAAACTTTTGTTTCCATATCTAACTTGTATATGATGCGTTGATAGTCTGTTTTTTTCACCAAAAATATTATCGCAAACTAACTTTAATTGAGCCATTTCATTGTCATCAATTGATATAAAAATTATTCCATTTTCATTTAATAATTTTTTAGCAAGAGTCAATCTCTTATAGATAAAAGATAACCACTTGCTATGTCTATAAGAATCGTCTTCATTAATCCATTTATCGTTATATTTAAAGTCGTTTTTGCCAGTATTATAAGGTGGGTCGATATAAATAACATCAACTTTTCCATGATGTGTAAAATTTAAAACAGAAAGGGCGTGATAATTATCACCCTCAATTAATATGTTTGTAGGGCTTTCATTATCTGTTTTAATTTCCTTGCTTTTTAATTCTTTTAAGACTGGTAAGGCATTTTCGGCGTCTTTCTCGAATTTCTCTTTTGTTTTTTCTTCATCCCAAATAAGCCCGTATTTTTTACGGGATTCTAGTTTTTCTAATTTTTCTATTAAATCTTCCTTAGAAAAGTTGCTGTAATTATCTTTGGACATAAAAAATAGTAATTGCTCAATTAATTTATATAAACTATATAACATTATCCTCCAAAAGTCTAAAAAAGGTTACCCACCAACAATTTTTATTAAAATTGCTCACCTTATTTATTCCATATATACTAACTAAATAAATTATGAAAACATACAACCTTAAAATACATGTTCCAATATGCTTCCAAAATCAAAAAGAAGATGAACGAGTTTGCTCGTCTTTTTTCTATTGAAAGGAACATATTTCAAAGGTTTGTGATTGTGTATAAGTATATTCGTTTTTGTAATTCTGATCCGCTTGTTAAAGATGTTTTGCAGAAAATTTTTGATGACACGGCTAAATACATTGGTGAGCCAGAAGAAAACCTAGATGAAGATAAATTCCTTGATGTAAAAGGACAAGCTCTTTTTTCACGAGAGTTTTGGATTTATTACAACAATTTGGAAATTATCTATGGTAAAATGAAAAAGATTAAAAATTGTAAGTTAAAAGACAAAGAAGATTTTAATACACTCTATCGCCTATTTTCTAAACCATACTCCAAACAAATGCTTGAACTTTCTTTTAAGATTGTAAATAGTGAAGTTTTTGATAGGTTGGACCAAGAATGCTTTTTTTCTCATAACGAAAATGATGACAAAACATATTTTGAGGATGATAAAAGCATTTTGTATGTAAAGGGAAAGAAAGTGAAGATAAACAAACAGGATAAAATCACCAACGCCCACAAAATATTACATCACATTTTTATTAGTAATAAAGATAATTTAATTGATGACTTCTTTTATTCTGAGATTGCCGAAGATGAATTTGGAGAATTGGATTATAAATCTCGAAAAAATAACTGGAAGAAATACCACAATACTTGTTCTGATCTTAATAAGAAAATAGAACTAGACATTGGAATAAAGAATTTCTTAAAATTTAACACCGGAAGAAAAGGAAAATTAAAATTAAATCCTAAATACTTATAATAAAAATAATATGGGAATAGCCTACAAAAATTTTTGGAGTTTAAACACAGATGAAGCCGTAGTTTCAGGTATTTTAAGAGATCAAACGGATAAAAATATCGAAGTGTTAATGCCCATGAATGCACAAATGAAAGGAGTTGATTTGGTTTTAATGAATGTAAATACAAAAAAGGCTATAACAATTCAAGTAAAAGGAAGTAAGGCATTTGAACCTAAAAAGAATGAATTAAAATTATATGGTCATGGAAATATTGGTTGGTTTTTTTTAGATGAAAAAACCATACTTAATGCAACTGCTGAATATTTTATTTTTTTAGTTTATATAATAGAGGAAAATGTTAAAATAGGTAGAAGAACGCTAAGTCCACATTCAATTGTAATTCCAACGGAAAAACTACAAAAATTAACTAGAGAATACAAAAAAATCCATGGTAAAAGATATAGTTATTATTTTTGGGTAAATCCAAAAACAAAAGAAGCTTTTGATATTAGGGATAAACATTTTTATGTTAGCGAATATTTAGACGAAATTGGTTATGAAAAACTAAATAAAAAAGTTTTATAATTTGTTAAAACGATAAAAGTTCTGGAAAAATAACCTTAAAAAGTCCCTTAAAATGGGGCTTTTTTAATTGTTCTGGAAAAAGGTACAGGAACTTTCCAGAACTCTATTTTTATATGATGAATTCAGAATCGCAAAAGTAAAGGTCGATTGCGAAAAAAATAAATTATAAAAGAAAAAATATATGTTCAAATTAACTGGAATTCTCAAAAAAGAGGAAATAAGGGAATTTACACGTAAAGACGGAACTCAAGGAAAAAGTAAAACTCTTTTCATTGAGCCTGCAGGAAGTATTTACCCTCTTAAAGTCAATGTTTCTGACCTAAACTTTAAAGTTGGTAAACAAGGAGATGAAATCTCTTTGAATGTAGAGATCTTTCCTTACTATATTCAAGATAAAAAAAGAAAACGAGCATTTGTGGATTTTTATATCCCTAATAAATAACTATGGATTTCTTCACCATAACTTCTACAACTTATGCCTTAACCGATAGTGCCTTGGACTTAATCAATTTTTTTAGCCAGCTTCTTACGGTTTCGTTCGCTATCTTGTATGGATTGTTGGTGTTGTTAATCCTTCTAATTATTTTCAAATCCTAATATGGCAGAAATGATAAACAATTTATTCGCCGGACTGGGTTTGAGTCTCGTCTTCCCTCTTGTTCTATTCGTGGTCTTAAGTATTTTTTTAACAATAATTTCGGGCAAATAATATGTGTTCAATCTATATCTTACTAAATAATTCGTGCTATCTAGATGATTTCCTAATGGTAGGGCTTGTCTTTGTAAAAGCGATTACGCTTGGTTTGGTAATAGGAACAATGGTCGGCGTATTATTGTTATTTGTTAAGAAAATTAATTGATAAAGACTATGAAAAATAAGATAAAAAGTCTTATCTCAATGAGTAAAGCCAAATTGACTGCTTTCTCCCTTGCTGTCGCAGGTGGATTGTTAGTAGCTTCAAATGCTTTCGCTGCTGTTGACGCAGATGTGGCCTCAACTACCGCTAGCGTGGTAGATACGATGAAGGAGAATGTTATTGGTGTAATAACCACTAACATCGCAAACATTGTTATTGTGGGCGTGATCATCTTCTCAATCGGCTTTGTATGGCGATTGGCTAGACGCTTCATGAGATAGATGTTGATGTGAAGGGGGCTTGCCTTTTGACTAGGCAAAAGCCCCCGTTCGCATATATGTAAACAATATGAAATTAAAAATTATTTTTCCACTTCTAGGTTTCTTGTTCTTTGCGACTCCCACACTCGCCTATTATGATTATGAAGAAAATTTTGACACTGGTGGACAGGTCAATAATTATGCTGACTGGAGTTGCCATACTTCTTGGGTTTCTGCTTCTTCAAAGGTGAATTGGGGTGATAATTCGTGTAGTTGGTCGGATAGTGCTGTTGGAATAGAATATTATACTTATGGCACTTTGAATATTTATAGGAATACAAAAAATAATTATTCTTGGAATATTTATGATGACGGCGGATACCCTATTATACAATTTGCGACTAATTACGTTACAG
>Ga0210044_10007120_pt1 | contig 14406 bp, 10 predicted proteins | sample CryGey13umfilter_2_FD_183959 | JGI IMG/M metagenome (GOLD analysis project Ga0210044, IMG submission 183959) | Groundwater microbial communities from aquifer in Utah, USA - Crystal Geyser 4/9/14 3 um filter (SPAdes) (version 2) | ecosystem: Environmental > Aquatic > Deep subsurface >...
GCCCTGGGCAAGAATTTCGGAAGTCTCTTGCATCCTGTAGAACTCGATCACATGGTAATCGCGTTGGGAATGCACGGTTTCAGGGCGCGCCTGTACAATAAACAGTTCACCGGAGAGACCATCCTTGGCCCACTCGATATCCATCGGCTGCAGATGACCGGCAAGTTGCGAATAATGCTCTTCAATGGTCACGGCATAATTTGCCAGTGTGATCAGTTCATCTTCGCTCAGACAGTAAACACGCTGATCTTCCACCGGCACATGCACATTTTTGGTCGGATGTTTCAGCGATTCCGAATAAACCATCTTCTGCGCCTTTTCGCCCAGCGTGCGACCGAGCAGCGCCCTGTACCCCTGTTTAAGCAGCGGCTTGAACACATAGGCCTCATCGGGGCGCACCGTGCCCTGCACAACATTTTCGCCCAACCCGTAAGAGCCGGTAATGAATACGGCATCGTTAAAGCCGGTTTCCGTATCGATGGAGAACATCACACCGGCTGAAGCCAGGTCGCTGCGCACCATCTTCTGGATACCGGCGGAGAGCGCCACTTTCATATGATCAAAGCCTTTATCCACCCGGTAGGAGATGGCCCGATTGGTAAACAGTGAGGCAAAGACCAGTTTGACATGATCCACCACATTGCTGCTGTCGCGCACATTGAGAAAGCTCTCCTGCTGGCCGGCAAACGAGGCCTCCGGCAGATCCTCGGCAGTCGCCGATGAGCGCACGGACACGGCCAGCGGCTGTTCATCATATTGCTGCATCAGCTGTGCATAGGCATCTATAATCTCGGCTTCCAGATCCTGCGGCATTTCTGCATGGGCAATGATGGAGCGCAGGTGACGGCCGCAGTCGGCCAGCTTTTTCATATCATGCGTATCAAGCCCTGCCAGCGTATTGGCGATCTCATCTTTAAGCTGATTGTGTTCGAGATAGTACCAGTAGGCATCGGCGGTCGTGGCAAACCCGTTGGGAATTTTGATCCCCTTAAGGGTCAGTTTGTTATACATCTCGCCCAGTGATGCATTCTTGCCACCGACGATGGCCACATCAGCAAGGCCGAGTTCTTCAAAAAAACGGATATATTTCATACAGTTCTCCCGAACCTGCGTGACCTGTCGTTTAGTAACCGCGCACCTTCGTGATGGCCGCTGCAGGTATTATAGCAAACGTCTGATAACCTGACTCAACTCTCCTACTTTATAAGGTTTCGTGATCAGCATACTCTTATCAGGCAATGAACTACAGGCCAGGGCGCTTTCGCGATCATAGCCGCTGGCAAAAATAACCGGCATATCAGGGCTGACCTTGCGCATCATTTCTGCAGCTTTGCCACCACCCAGACGCGGCATCACCAGATCGAGGATGACAAGATCTATTGAAGCGTGATTTTCGTTGAATATTTCAACAGCCTCTTCTCCGTCAGCAGCCACCAGCACCTTATAGTTCAGATTCTTGAGCACTTCCTCTCCGATCTCCCGTACATTCTTCTCATCATCAACAAGCAGAATCGTTTCACCCTCACCGTTGACCAAATCAAAATGCACCTCAGCCTGCTCCGGTCGCTTCGCCTCTTTCACCAACGGAAGATAAATATGGAAGCCTGAGCCCTCACCTTCACAGCTCTCCACTTCCATGACGCCATGGTGATTCTGGATCGCTCCGTAGGCCATCGCCAAGCCGAGGCCGGTTCCCTTACCGACCTCCTTGGTCGTGTAGAAAGGGTCGAATATCTTGCCCTGTTCATCCTTAGGAATGCCGCATCCGTTATCGAGAACTGATATTCTGGCAAAAACAGCAGCCTCCAGATCGCGGTGACGACTGCGGAATTCATGATCGGGAATGTACTCAGTCAGGCGCAAGGTCACCTTCGGGTCATCCACCTTCCCGACAGCATCATGGGCATTATTAAGCAGGTTCATAACCACCTGCTGCAACTGTGTTTCATCCCCGAGAATCACAAGTTCCTCCTCGGCGATCTCACTGTAAAATGCGATATTCTCGGGAATAAACAGACCGTTGAGTTGCAGCACTTCCTGGAAAAACGAACTCAGTCCCAGCAGCTTCATCTGCACACTGTCTTTGCGGGCAAAGGTCATCAGTTGTTTGATCATTCTGGCGGCGCGAAAACTGAGTTTCTCAACCACATCCAGGCGCCCAACTGCAGCAGGGTTCTCGCTGACCAGCGCACGGGCGAGATAAAGGTTCCCTGTCATGCCGGCCAGCATATTGTTGAAATCATGGGCTATGCCACCGACCAATGTCCCCAGTGACTCCATTTTCTGTGACTGTTGAAACTGCTCCTCCAGCGCTAGATGTTCGGTCATATCATTGGCAATCAAAAGATAACCGACAAGCCCGTCATCAGACCGGATAGCAGAAAACTCTATCTCAACAGTGCAACGACCATCTCCCCTCACGATTCTCTTCCGGAAGCTGCCTTTCTCCACAATAATTCTGCTAACAAGCTCCTGATCCAGTGATGGGAAATGGCCGTGAATCAACACGTTCTGGAGCGTATGCCCTTCCAGGGAAACATCCTGATATGAAAACATTTTACTTGCGGCCGGGTTTGAATTGGCAATCACCATCCGGGTATCCAGTGCAACGATCGCAGTATCGATTTCTGAATGCATGATGTTGGTCAATAGAACACGCTGGTTCAAGCGGTGTTTGGCTTGGCTTAACTGGGCGCGCATATGGTCGATGTATCGTGACTCAAAGACAGAAAGCAGGCTGGTCTGAGTAATAATACCAGCCAGATTACCTTCAAAATCTACCGCAATGACCTGCCTGATTGAATGCTGATGTAACAGTTCGGAGACTTCGTAAGCTGACATATGAAGATCAACAGTGATCACCGGACTACTCATCACTTCAGCCACGGTAATACCTTCGATATCCCTGAGCTCTTCGACAACCCTGGGTATATCCCGCTCGGTAATAACACCAACCGGCTTGCGGTTGTGCGTAACAACGACCGTAGTTACCGCCCGCTCGACCATCAATGCAATAACACTGGAAAGAAGATCTTCCGGTGCAACGCGCGAAACACCCGGCAGCATGACATCGATGACACTCTTTTTATGCAGCAGATCCAACATACCAACCGCGCGCAGCAAATCGGAATGCGTCAAAACCCCGGCAGCTTTTCCGCAACGGGTCACCACCAGGTGACGGATATCGCCACATTTGAGTATCTCGTAGGCATCATAAATCGAGGTGTCAGCACCGGTGGAAAGAACGGGTGAGCTCATGGCTACTGAAACCGGTTGTGTGATATCCACCTTCTGATGAATCAGGCGCATCACATCGCGTTCGGTCATGATACCAACAGCCTGACCCTCATCGATAACCAATATACAGCTAATACGCTCACTGCTCATGATGTCGATAGCTTCGGCTATTGTGCTATCAGGTTGGACCTGAAATATTTTTCCTGTCAGTAGCTGATCCACACATGTCGACAATACACACCTCCCCTGACCATAACAGCAGGCTGCATACGGTCAGATTCCCGCTTGGGTAAAGCAAGTTTAATGCCTTTTTATATATACAAAGATATGATCCGGACATGGCTGCTTGAAATACCTCAAAGGAGAGGCCTATGATTAACGGAAGCTGCCTGTGCGGGCAGGTCAGATACGAAATCGACGGCGAAATGGGGCCGATCACCCACTGCCACTGCCCGAGTTGCCAGAAGGCTCATGCCACCGCATTCTCGTCCGTATCACGGGTGGAACTCGATGACCTCACATTCATAACCGGTGCGTCGCTATTGAAATTCTATGAGTCATCGCCGGGCAAAAAGCGCTATTTCTGCTCCAACTGCGGCTCACAGATCTATGCCAAACGCGAAGACCAGAACCATTATATCTTCCGTATGGGCACTATTGACGGCGATCCGGGTGCCCGCCCTGCCCAACACATATTTACCCGTTACAAAGCCCCCTGGTACAATATCCACGATGATATTCCGGAGTTTTCCGAGTGGCCTGTTGAAGCAGCAGCCAGTTCCCAGATACGGAAAGAAAGACAACAGTTAGACCTGCGCATCCAGTCGGCACTTGCCCTGGCTGCCAGACAGGGAACAGCAACATCGTTATTACTGGTCAACGTCAGTGATACAGACATATCAGACATACATGATCAGATCAGAATGAATGTGCGTGACTCTGATGTTGTCGAACAGCTTGATCACAAATTATTTGCAGTACTACTGCTCTATACGGACGGTAGTGCCTCAATTATTCTGGCTGAACGGATATGTAACAGCATCAAGGCAGCCACGCATAAAGAGGGAGCGCTGCTGAATGTCGGAGCAGCCACACTGCGTGCCGCCCAGCTGCATAATGAGTATGCACCGGGCAGTAATGAGATCATCAATATGGCAGAAAAGGCCCTCTGCGCATCAAAGCTGCGAGGCAACAAAAAAATTATTCATTTTAACAGCATTAGCTCGGATAACGGCAGCCTGTCGGAGGCAGGGTGACGCAGCAGAAGTTTGTCATCTCATAAATCCGACAGACTCCTAGCGTTTAATCAACCCGACAATAAAGATAAGAATCACTGCCCCGAGTACGGCTGCCAGCAGTGTGCCCAGCAAGCCGCCGAAGGAAAACCCGAGAACACCGAATACATATTTGCCGATAAAGGCGCCGACTACGCCGATCACCATATTGCCGATCAGGCCGTAACCGCCGCCTTTCATCAGGTTGCCTGCGATCCAGCCGGCTACAGCGCCCAGCAACAGAAATATGAGTAAATCCATGTTTTCACCTCCCAAAATAAACAGGCCGGCAGCTTAACCGAGTCTCGGGCCTTCAGCCATGCGGTTGCACTTCTGCAATATCAAGCTGCTGCCATTCTCCGCCGAGCGTTTTATACAACTGTGTGAGATGGGTCAGCAGGCGTGTTTCACTGCTGACGATTTCAGATTGCGTGGCAATCAGCGAGCGCTCGGCATCGAGAATCACCAGAAACCCCTCCTCGCCGGCCTCAAAGCGCAGGCGGGCTATCTCAAAAGCCTGTTGCCTTGATATTTCCACTGTGCGCAGTTGTTTGAGTGTCTGCCACTCGCGGGCATAACGGGTCAGTGCAGCCTCCGTATCTTCCAGTGCCAGCAGCACGCGCTGCTCATAGCGGGCAAGTGCTGCTTTTTCTTCAGCGTGAGCAACATCAACAGCTGCATGCAGTGCGCCGCCGGCAAACAGCGGCCAGTCCAGCAGTGCGCCAATGGAGCGGGTCAGCGTGGCCGGCGTAAACAGATCGCTGAACACACGGGCGCTGGAACCGATGGAGCCGGTCAGTGAAAAATTGGGAAACAGGTCGGCACGGGCAACACCGATATTCGCCGTGGCCGCAGCCAGTTCCCGTTCCGCCTGCTGCACATCCGGGCGCCGCTTGAGGATATCCGAGCGCAAACCGACCGGCACATGGTCACGCACCACCGGCACGGCGCCAACTGCCGCAAGGATGTCGGCATAAAATTCAGGCGCTTCGCCCGTCAGTACGGAGATGCGGTAGATACGCGCAGATATTTCAGCTTGCAGATTCGGCAGCGTTGCCTGCATGTTTTCGCGCTCGCCGCGCGCCCGCGCCAGATCCAGCTCACTGGTCACGCCGAGTTCGGATTGCGCCCGTGCGATCTCTTCCACCTCGCCCAGCAGCGTGATGTTGTGCAGGCTCACCTGCTGCTGGCGCTGCAGACCGCGCAATTCAAAGTAGTTGGCAGCAAGCTCGGCGACCACCGACAGCATCAAGCCCTGGCGAACTGCCTCGACAGCTTCAACCTGTGCATCTGCGGCCTCGAGGCTCCTGCGTGTGCGGCCGAACAGATCCAGTTCCCAGCCGGCATCGAGCGCTGCACTGAAACTGTTGCGCGTGCCTGTATTGGCGCCGAATCCGGTCTGTCGACTGTAGCGACTACGGCTGGCTTCACCTGTGGCGTTGACGGATGGCATAAACGCAGCCCCCGCCATATGGCGCAAAGCTCTGACGCGCTCGATATTGGCCAGAGTCGCAGCCAGATCGCGATTGTTCTGCGCGGCTCTGGTGATCAAAGCGGTCAGCAGCGGATCCTCGAACTGCTGCCACCAACGCGCCTCATGCCGGGCTGACAGGGACTCATCCCTGACCTGTTCACTGTGCCACTGCTCACTATGTTTGAATGCAGGTGTTTGATAATCAGGCCCCAGCGTACAACCGCCCAGACCGAGCAGCAGCAGAGCAGACAGCAACAACCTCATATCTTCTCCTCCAGCTCGGCCAGTTCCGCTTCGAGCCGGCGGCCTGTGGCTTTCGGAGATGAGCTGTGGCCCGACCACATGCGGTACATGGCCGGCACAATAAACAGCGTGAAAAAGGTCGTTACGATCACACCGGAAAGGATCACCGTGCCGATCACCAGTCGCGTTTCCGCACCGGCACCCGAGGAGAGAATCAGCGGCACTGCACCCATGGCCGTGGTCAGGGCCGTCATGATAATCGGACGCAGGCGTTTACCGGATGCCTGCAGAATAGCCTCACGGAATTCGACACCCTCATCGCGCAACTGGTTGATAAACTCGACAATCAGAATGCCGTTTTTGGCGGCAATGCCGATCAGGATAATCAGGCCGATCTGGCTGTAGATATTCAGACTCATACCAAACATCCACAGTGCTGCCAGTGCGCCGGTGATGGCCAGCGGTACGGTCAGCATGATAATCAGCGGATGTACAAAACTTTCGAACTGACCGGCCAGCACCAGAAACGCCACCATCAACGCCAGCGCAAACACCAGATACATCGAGGCTCCGCTGTCGATAAAGTCCTGCGACGGCCCTTTGTAATCGATGGTCGCTCCCGGCGGCAGGTTGTCGCGCACCAGCCCCTCCAGATAAGTCAGCGCCTCACCCAGCGAATAGTCTTCAGCCAGATTCGCTTCCAGCGTAATGGCACGCTGGCGGTTGTAGCGGTTCAGTGCGTTGCTGTCGGCAAACTCGTGGATTTCAACCAGACTCGATAACGGAATCAGTTGCCCGCTGCGTGCCGAGCGCACCTGAATATTGCTAATGTCCGACGGGTCCTGTTTAAGTGACTTCTCACTCTCCAGCAGCACATCGTACTCCTTGCCGCGATCGATAAAGGTGGTCACCCGGCGCGAGCCCATCAATGTTTCCAGCGTATGATTGATTTCGGTGACCGACACTCCCATCGCATCGGCACGATCGCGGGAGACCGTCAGTCCGATCTGCGGTTTGGTTTCATCATAATCGTGATCCAGCCCGACCAGCCCGACATTGTCGGCCGCTTTGGCCATGATAATGTCCCGCCACCCGGCCAGCTCCGCATAGGTCGGGCCACCGAGCACAAACTGTACCGGTTTGACTTCGCCACCGCCGAAAGCCTGACGCACAGTCGTGGAAACGCGCACGCCCGGAATATCGGCAGTCAGCTTTTTAACCTGATCGAGATAGTACCAGATCGGTTTACGCCCTGAGTTCCAGTGACTGAGTACGATAATGCCCCGGGCATCGCTGAAGTTCGATGACGAGCCGAAACTGCCGGGTGCACGCATCAGCAGGCGTTTAAACTCGCCGGTTTCGGTAAACGGCATCAGCCGCCGCTCTACCTCATCCATATGCTCGCGCAGATACTGGTATGAAGCGCCCTCGGGCCCCTTGATCATGATATAAAAGACGCCGCGATCCTCTTTCGGTGAATACTCCTGTGGAATTTCACGCATCAGCAACATGGCCGCGACCAGCATCATGGCAATCACCACCACACCCCTCCATGGTTTTTCCAGCATGTTTTGCAGATGGATGAGATAAGTGGCGCGCAGGGTGGTAAAACCCCGATCCATAGCCAGGGAAAAGCGGCTGTGCCGCCCGCGCTCTTCAATCAGTTTGGAAGCCATCATCGGCGCAATGGTCAGGGCGGCAAAACTGGAGAAAATCACTGCCGCGGTAATGGTAATGGCAAATTCACTGAACAGTCGCCCGGTATCACCCTCCATAAAGGTGATCGGCACAAATACGGCCACCAGCACGGCCGTGGTGGCAATCACCGCAAAGCCGACCTGACGCGTGCCGCGAAAGGCCGCGACCAGCCTGCTCTCGCCCATTTCGATACGGCGATGGATATTTTCGATGACCACAATGGCATCGTCCACGACCAGACCGATAGCCAGCACCAGCGCCAGCAGTGTCAGAAGATTGATCGTGTAACCGAATGCATAGAGTACGGCGAAGGTTGCAATCAGGGAGATCGGCACGGTCACGGCCGGTACCAGCATGGCCCGCACATTGCCGAGAAACACGTAGATCACCAGCACAACCAGCAGAATGGCGATCAGCAGCGTTTTGAACACTTCATCGATGGCATTGTCGATAAACACACTGGAGTCGTAGCTCTGCTCCATATGCATGTGCGCCGGCAGCACCGCATTGACGCGCTCCATTTCCTGTCGGGCCAGCCGGGCAACTTCAAGTGTGTTGGCTTTTGACTGTTTGACGATACCGATACCGACCATGGAGATACCGTTGCCGCGCATCGTTCTGCGCTCTTCCACAGCGCCGATTTCGATCCGTGCGACATCGCCGAGCCTGACCAGATAACCATCATTGCCGGCCTTCAGTACAAGGCCGCGGAAATCATCGCTGGTCTGGTAACTGCGCAGCATACGCACGGTGAAATCGCGCTTCTTCGATTCCAGTGTACCGGCAGGAAGTTCGACATTTTCGGAGCGCAAAACCAGCTCGACATCGCTGACCGTCAAGCCGAAGGCAGCCAGCTTGTTGCGATCCAGCCAGATGCGCAGCGCCTGCTCCTTGCCGCCACCAATCTGCACACGGGCCACACCGTCGAGGGCTGCGAATCTGTCCTCCAGATAACGTTTCGCATAATCCGTCACCTGCATGCTCGTCATCTCTTTGGCCGTCAGATGCTGCCAGATAATGACTGAATCATCGGCATCGGACTTGCGGATGTCGGGCGCATCGGCGCCATCGGGCAGGTCATCCATAATGCGCGAAACACGATCCCGGATATCATTGGCAGCCGCATCGACATCGCGATTGATGGTAAAGCGGATGGTGATTTTCGAACGCCCGTCCGTGCTTTGCGACGTAATGGAGCGCACGCCTTCGACACCGGCAATGCGCCCTTCAATAACCTCGGTAATACGCGTTTCCACCACACTGGAAGCGGCGCCCTGATAATCGGTCGTTATGGAAATAACCGGGGGATCGATGTCGGGATATTCGCGCAGCGGCAAGTGGGTAAAGGAGAGAATGCCGAAAACAATCAGCAACAGATTCATCACCAGTGCAAGAACCGGTCGGCGAACGCTGGTATCAGAGAGCCACATATCTGTTCCCCGTCATTACAAGCCCGATTACGTTCATCTGCGCGCTAAGGATGTTCTGAAAAACAGAGTATCCTGCGGGACATGGATGTCCTGCCAACATTAGGCACTGCAAGTGCTTGATGTTGTAAGCAAAGGAAAAACCACGCTTTTGCCTTTGCGTGCTGAATAACTTCAGGACGAAGTTATTCAGAGCCTCCCTAACGCAGCTCATCCGAAATGGCATACTGGTGATCACGTATGCTGTCCCATGTTTCGCTGATAGTGACTGTTTGTCCGGCTTTGGCAAAACCCATACCGCGCACCATCACCAACTCACCGGCGGCAAGCCCGTGGACAATTTCGACCATACCATGCCGGCGCAGACCGACCTCAACACCCCTGAGTTCCACCTGCCCGTCAGCCCCGACCAGCGTCAAAAAATGCTGTTGCTGTTTCTGGGTAATGCTCTCTTCCGGCACCACCAGTGACTCTCTCGCATGGCTTTTGAGCACTACCCTCATCAGCATGCCGGGAACAAGTTTTCCATCTTTGTTATCGATCTCGGCACGTAGCAGCATGGAGCGGGTCAACGGATCAATACGCGAATCCATGCCGGTGAGCTTGCCGCTGAACTGTTCGCCGGGCAACGCATCGCAGCTTGCTTCTACAGCCAGACCTGCTGTCAGCCCGCCCAACTCGGTAGAGGCAACGGTGAAATCCAGTTTGATTTTTTCTGCAGCATCAAGGGTGGTGATCACCGTACCGGGCTGAATCATGGCACCCGGACTAACCCTGCGAATACCGAGTCGGCCTGCAAACGGGGCACGCAGTGTCAGTTCACTGATACGCGCCTTGATCTCCTTGATCATACTGGCAGTCAGAGCAGCCTGCGTTTTGCGCTGATCCAGATCGCGTGCGGCGGCCGCCTTGCGGGACAGCAGTGACTCGAGTCGTTTGATTTCACGCTGATGTTCAACCAGCTGAACCCCGGCTGCGACCAGTTGTGCCTGCTCCTCATCCTGATCCATGCGTGCAATCACATCGCCCTTTTCCACCTGTTGCCCGTCGTTAAAACTGACCTCTTCAAGTCTGCCGGCAATTCTGGCGGTAATCGTAACGGACTCATCGGCCTGTGCCGTGCCTAGCGCTTCCACTCGGTCAGTCAGTGGCAGCGTATGCACCTTGAGCACCACAACGGTACTGCTCTGTTTCTGTTGAGGCAGATCAGCCTGATTGCCGCAAGCGCACAATAACAGCGCTAACAGGGTCGCAGCAGGCATAGTCAGTGAAGGATTGAAAGATTTCATGGCGTCCTTATCGCAGATTTAATGTGGCATGCAAGCGTATGCTAGCCGGATAGCCCTGCTCCTGACAGTATAGTGATGAACCGGCAAAACGATTCGGACCAGCACATCTGTCATTGAAATCTTTATGGCATCACTGCTTGCAATCATGTTGTGACTGATTATGATGCGCCGCCACTGCATGGGAAACCTTGCAAACTACATACCTTGCTCCGGGCGCGCTAAACGTACCGGGGCGTACGTTTGTACACCGAGAGGAGCGCCGTTTTGTATTACGAAACTATTTTTATCGTTAATCCTGATATCTCTCAGGAAAACACCGAAGCCATGACCGACACCCTGGTCGAAAAAATTGAGAAAGTCGGTGGTCGCATCGTTAAACGCGAGAACTGGGGCTCACGCCCGATGGCATATTCCATTGCCAACCGTAAACGCGGCAACTACATGCTGCTGGTAACCGACGGCAGTGCTGAAGCGATCAAGACTCTGGAACATGCGATCAGTCTGGAAGAACGCATCATCCGCACCCTGACCACCAAGCTGACAGAACTTTCTGACAAGCCATCTCCACTGCTGCGTCGCGCTCAGGCAACCGCCAAGCGTGAAGAAGACGCTGCTGCTGCAGTTGTAGAAGCTGCTGCTGCACCTGCTGAAGAAGCTGCACCTGCTGAAGAAGCCGCCGCTGCTGTAGAAGCCGCTGCACCTGCTGATGGAGCAGACGCAAGCGTCTGAGTTTAACCGTGCCCGGGTTTCGGGCCGGCTACGCAAATTGCGTAAACGTTGGACACCGGACGGTTCGCTGTCACTGATTGCAGAACTGGTTACAACACGCCCGCAACTGGGCCCTGTACGCGCCGGAGTTCAAGACCAACAACCCATGCCGCTACGCGCGACCGGCGAGATATGCAACATCATCTCGGCTCTCGAAGAACAGCATGTGATCGTTGAAGGTAGTTTACGCAGACGATTTTATAGCAGGGACGGTGAACCCTGCTGGGGTCAGGTGGAGATCTGGGTTGATTCATGCCGGTTGGTCAAACAATCCGCAGACACCCCCTGAGTAACACCTGAGAAGAGATTTAGGAGTTAATGATGAGTGAAGAAGTAAAAACAACTGCTGCTGCGCCACGTCCACAGCGTCCGCAAGGTGACCGCCCACAGGGTGATCGTCCGCAGCGTCCACAGGGAGACCGTCCACAGGGAGACCGCCCACAAGGCGATCGTCCACGTCGTCCGCAGGGTGATCGTCCACAGGGTGGTGATCGTGCCGCCGGTGGCCGTTTCCAGCGTCGTCGCAAGTTCTGCAAGTTCTGTGCAGACACGTCCCTGACCATCGACCACAAAGATCCGGATATGCTGCGCAGCTTCATTACCGAGCGTTACAAGATTCTGCCATCACGCGTGACCGGCACTTGTGCAAAACACCAGCGTTTCCTGACCACGTCAATCAAACGTGCACGTATTCTGGCACTGCTGGCGTTCACCCCTCTGCATCACGATTGATTATTCAATCGTAAGGTGATCTGATGGAAAATCAGGCACCCAGCCCGATCATGCCCGCGGCAGTTGCGTATGTTTTAACACACCGACTGCCGTGTGCGGCATTGATGCTGGTGATGATGATGGCAGCAATATGGTTACCCGTACTGCTGCAGGGACTGCCGCCGTTTATGATTATGCTGGTAGCCACGCTCGGGCTTGGATTGCATATCCTCACGCCTGCGCTGATTGCCCTGATCACTTTTGGTGGCGGCATGGTGTTCGCGGTGCAGGTAGCGGCTATTGCAGCCGTAGCTGTCACGGCGCTGGCGGGTTTTTCGCTGCTACCGGGCTTGATCGCATTGCTGGTATATGGCCTGATACCGATAGGTGCAGCCCTGACCATGATGCGTGCTGACGGGGTAAAGCGTAGCGCCCAACTGCTGGCCCTGTTGTTGGGTGCACTGGTTTTCTTTGGCCTGATGATCACTGCCATGGTGCAGGATATGGGCTTGAGAGAACTGATCGGACAGATGCTTGCGCCGATGTTTGATGAAGTGCTGACGCAGATGCCTGCCACTGAAGTTGAGGCAAGACAGATGCTTGAGCAGGCACGCCAGACCATGATTTCGGTCCTGCCCGGACTGATTGCACTGGGACTCTGGTTCACCTGGTGGGGTGATCTGGTGATGGCGCGCAACATCGCCCGCCGCTACGACTTTTACCGTGGCGATGTGAGCGGATTGCTCGACCTGAATCTGGGTAAAGCAATGGCATATGCCTTTTTGGGCATGTTGCTGTTGATCAACCTCGGTGAGGGAGATTTAAGCTACTTTGCAGCCAATGCTGCCATCCTCAGTGGTGGCCTGTTGGCAACGCAGGGCATAGCGGTTGTACACAGCTGGATGAAAGCGAAAGGTATGAACCTTTCCATCGGGCTGATGTATTTGTTGTTACTAATCTGGTCGATCATGATCGTGCCTTTCGTGATTGTCGGCCTGTTGGATATTTGGTTTGATTATCGCCGGAACATTCCGGCTGCTGGAGGATAAAATGCAATTGATTCTTTTGGAACGTGTTGAAGGTCTGGGTAACGTAGGTGACGAAGTCAACGTACGTCCGGGTTACGGCCGCAACTTCCTGCTTCCTAATGGCAAGGCAACACTGGCCACAGATGGCAACCGCAGGACTTTCGAACGCCGTCGTGCACAGCTTGAGAAGAAACAGGAAGAAGTTCTGGCTGTTGCCAAGGCAGAAGCTGCGAAACTGGCCGTCCTGACTCTTGGAGTTGTTCGCGCCACTTCAGATGGCAAACATCTGTACGGCTCTGTGAGCACCCATGAACTGGCCGATCTGCTCAACGCAAACGGTCAGCACGTAGAGCGTCGCAACATCCTGCTCGACGAGCAGATCAAAACTGTTGGTGAACATAACTTCCGCGTACGTCTGCACCCGGACGTTACGGCTGAACTCACCATCAAGGTTGAATCAGAACAACATTGAGTCGCGTTAATCCCCCGCGTACCGATACGCTCAGAGAGCGTACTCCGCCTCATGCCTATGATGCTGAGCGAGCGGTACTCGGGGGCATTATGCTTGATGCCGAGGCACTGGAAAAACTGGAAGGTACGCTGCAACCCGAGCACTTCTATGTTGAAGCCAATGCCCGCGTTTTTTATGTTATTCTGGAACTGGCCGCCAAAGGCCAGCCTGTCGATGTACTGACGATCAAAGATCACCTCGAGCGCCGTCAGGAGCTCGAGTCCTGTGGTGGTGACGCCTATCTGGCCGACCTTGTCGGTGCCGTACCCACGTCCGCCAATGTAAAACATTATGCCGAAATCGTGCGCGAACGTTATATTCTGCGCCAGCTTCTCTCCGTCTGCAGCGATGTCACCCGCGATGTTTACGAAGAAACCGCAATGGCAGTCAACGAACATCTGGATATAGCCGAGAAGAATATTCTCGCCATTGCCGAAAGCTTCAACCGCTCACGCCCCTCCTTCAGCAGAATGTCCGACCTGATGCTGGAGACCTACAAGGAACTTGAAGAGCGCTATGCCCAGAAAAAGCTGGTGACCGGTGTACCGACCGGCTTTGACGACCTTGATAAAATGACTGCCGGCATGCAGCGCGGCGATCTGATCATTATTGCCGGACGTCCGAGTATGGGTAAAACCGCCTTCTCGATGAATCTCGCACAGAACTCCTCCCTGCGCGGCGAAGAGGGTAAAGGCGTCGTCGCGGTATTCTCGCTGGAAATGTCCACCCAGCAGATCGCCATGCGT
>Ga0210044_10007123_pt1 | contig 14402 bp, 12 predicted proteins | sample CryGey13umfilter_2_FD_183959 | JGI IMG/M metagenome (GOLD analysis project Ga0210044, IMG submission 183959) | Groundwater microbial communities from aquifer in Utah, USA - Crystal Geyser 4/9/14 3 um filter (SPAdes) (version 2) | ecosystem: Environmental > Aquatic > Deep subsurface >...
TGCGCCAGTCGCCCGACGCCATCGCCCGCGCCGCGCTGGAGGAGGGGGTCGACGTGGTGGGCCTGTCGATCCTCTCCGGCGCGCACCTGCCACTGTGTCGCAAGGTGGGCCAGGCGCTCGACGAACGACGGCTGCAAGACGTGATCTGGATCGTGGGTGGCAACATCCCGCGCCGAGACCACCCTGCGCTGAAGGAGCTCGGCGTCGACGGCATATTCCCCACTGGCACCGCGTTCGAACAGATCGTGGGCTTCATCCGACAGAAGGTGGCATCGTGAGCCAGAGCAAGCGCGACAGCGCAGCGCCGCCCCTGTACTGGGAGTCGGGGCTGGAGGTCAAGCCGGTCTACACCGCCCAGGACCTGGAGCAGAGCGGCGGTCCGGACCGCATCGGCCTGCCGGGAGAGTACCCCTTCACCCGGGGAATCCATCCGCTGATGTACCGCCAGCGGCCCTGGACCATGCGACAGTACTCGGGCTTCGGCACCGCGGCCGAGACCCACGAACGGTTCCTGTACCTGATCCGCAACGGACAGACCGGGCTCAACGTCGCATTCGACCTGCCGACCCAGTGCGGCCTGGACTCCGACGACCCCATGGCCGAGGGCGAGGTGGGGCGCGTGGGGATGGCGGTGGACAGCCTGGCCGACATGGAGCAGGCCTTCGCCGACATCGACCTGAACCAGATCACGGTCTCGCTCACGATCAACGGCGCCGCCGTGCCGATCATGGCGATGTACTTCGCCATGGCGCGCAAACGCGGCTTCGAGCTCGCCTCCCTGCGCGGTACGGCGCAGAACGACATTCTCAAGGAGTTCATCGGCCGCGGCACCTGGATCTTCCCCGTGGAGCCCTCGATCAAGCTCATCGGCGACACGATGGAGTTCTGCGCGACCCACGCGCCGCGCTACAGCCCGGTGAGCGTCTGCGGCTACCACATCCGCGAGTCCGGGGCCAACCCGGCCCAGGAGATGGCCTACGGCCTGGCCATCGCCTGCGCCTACCTCGATCACGCCCTGGGCCGCGGCCTGCAGGTGGACGCGGTGGCCCGCGGCATCACCTTCAACTTCGACATCCACGGCAACCTGTGGGAGCAGGTGGCCAAGTTCCGCGCCGGCCGACGGCTGTGGGCCCGCCTGCTCCAGGAGCGCTACGGCGTGACCGATCCGCGGGGGATGCAGCTGAGGATGATCGCTGGCGGCGGCGGCGGCGGTCTGACGATCCAGCAGCCGGAGAACAACATCGTACGCGGCGCGTACTACGCCCTGGCCAGCGCGCTGTCCGGAACCCAGACCATGGCGCTCTGCTCCTACGACGAGGCCTACACCATCCCCAGCGAGCACGCGGCCAGGCTCTCGCTGCGCACGATGCAGATCCTGATGCACGAGACCGGGCTGTGCGACACCGTGGATCCGCTGGCCGGCTCGTACTTCGTCGAGACCATGACCAACGAGATGGAGCGGCGCGTGGAGCAGCTGATGGCCGAGCTCGAGGGTCAGGGCGGCATCGTGGAGGCCGTGGCCCAGGGTCGGGTGCAGGCCGACGTCAACCGTCAGGCGTTCGAGATGGAGCGCCGCCTCCAGCGCGGGGAGGTGAAGAAGGTCGGCGTCAACGTCTTCACCGAGGAGGAAACGGAGCGCGACGTGGAGTTCCACCCGTACCGCGAGGACGAGGGTCGCAAGCAGATGGAGCGCCTGCAGCAGGTGCGCGCTCGTCGCGACGCAAAGGCGGTGAATCGGTTGCTGGAGCAGGTGCGACTGGCCGCGCGCGCGCGGGAGAACGTCATGCCGGCGGTGATCGACGCCGTCGAGGCCTACGCCACCGTGGGCGAGGTGTGCACGGTGCTGCGCGAGGTCTACGGCACATATCAGGAGCCGGTTCGGTTCTAACCACCTCAGCCAGGAGGCTTCATGTCAGGTCAGGTAAAGGCATCTCACATTCTGCTGATGCACCGCGGCTCGTCCCGGTCCAGCGCCACGCGGAGCAAGGAGGAGGCCCAGCAGCAGATCACCAGCATCAAGCAGCAGCTGGACGGCGGCGCCGACTTCGCCCAGCTCGCGGCGCAGCACTCCGACTGCCCCTCGGGGAAGCAGGGGGGCGATCTCGGCGCGTTCGGCCACGGTCAGATGGTCAAGCCCTTCGAGGACACGGCCTTCGGGCTGGAGGTGGGGGCCACCAGCGACGTGGTGGAGACCGACTTCGGCTACCACATCATCCGGCGCACGGCGTAGGACGGGGTGAGGATTCCCGGGTGCAGCCTCGGATCCGGAACTACCAGGACTGCATCTTCTGCACGATGGTGTAGTTGGGCTTGATGTCCACCGGGACGTGCTTCAGCCGCGTGAGGGCCTGGCGCATCTCGGGGCTCATGGTCCCGTTGCGCTCCAGCAGCTTCCTGGCGTGGTCGTAGCTGCCCCTGGCCTGCAGCAGCAGCAGCTCGCCGGCCAGCTCGCGCACGCGCTTGTCGAACACATCGTAGTTCACGCCGAAGCGCGCCTTGGCCTTGTCGTAGGTGAAGGCCCCGCCCTGGAACAGGTAGTTGAAGGCCAGCAGCACGGCCTTGCCGTGGGCCTCCTCGGTGCCGAAGCGCACGGCGCGGAACACTCCGGCGAGATAGGTGGCGGGAAGGCGCCGCTCCATCTCCTTGGGCAGCGCGCCCTTCGTGATCAGGTAGGCCCCGTTGACCAGGCCCACGATGTCCGCCTTGCACTCCTCGATGGCGGGGTACAGCTGCTTCAGCTCGCTGTTGACGCTGGTCTTGCGCCCGTCGACGGTGATCTCGCCCGGACCCATGCCGTGGGCCATCTCGTGCAGCAGGATGTCGGTGAAGTAGGTGTCGAAGTCCAGCAGCGGCAGCAGCGCGGAGTCCACCACCTCGGTGGCGATGGGGATCAGCACCTTTTTGAACTTGGCCTCGGTGACGTTCTTCAGCATCACCTTCTTCGACCCCTTCTTGGTCCGGACGCGCTCGTCGTTGGGCAGGTTGAAGGCCGCCGTCTGCACCCCGGCCCGGGTGTCTCCCGCGGTGAACAGCTCGATCACCACGCTGATCGGCGACGAGGTGCCGCGCCTGGTGTGGTACTTCACCTCCAGCGGCAGGTTCTTCTCCACCTCCTGGTTATGGGCCGCCAGCTTCTGCAGCCGGGCGCTGTAGTCCGGGTCGCGCAGCGTGATGAAGGCCTCCATCGCCGCCTTGTATCCCATCAGCTTGTCCTCGTAGACCTCGTATGGCCCCAGCACCACCTCCAGCGGACTGTCGCCCAGATCCATCCATGCCATGTCGCTGGCGAAGTAGTCGTTGGACATCAGCGCGTCGCCGCGCAGCGCCAGGTACTTCTTCAGCGCCGCGTGCTTGGTCAGCGCCGCCGCCTCCTTCAGCAGCGCGGACGCCTGCTTCAACCGGTCACCGTAGGCCTGGGGATAGGGCACCGCCTTCAGCTTGTCGCCATCGCGACGGACCACGGTGAAGTAGCCCTTGAGCGCCGCCGCCTCCTGCGGGCTGGCCTTCTTGATCCATGCCTCGAGGTCGGCCTTGGTCAGGTCCGGCGGATAGAACCCGGCCCCCACGGGCTTGGGCACGTCGCCCACAAACGGCTCGTCGTTCTTCAGCCGATCCCACGGACCGTACATGATGTCGAAGTAGTCCAGCACCGCCTGCGGCACCTTCTCCTGCACCAGGTGCTGTCGCAGCTCGCGGTTGTTCGGGCTCACCTGGTCGAGGTAGATCTCGTCCAGCAGCTGGGCCGCCTGCACCAGCTTCACCAGCACCTTGCGATCCTCGGCGCTGACCAGCTTCTCGTCGAAGTCAACATCGGTGGGAGCGAACTGCGCCAGCCGCTGCGACACGTCGGGGACCATCTTCACCGTGCTCACCTGCTTCCGTTCGGTCTGAGCCTGTTCCTGCTGCTCCTGCTTCTCCCGCTGCTGCTGCTCCTCGGTAATGTTTGTCGGTTTGTTCGGCTTGCAACCGACAAGCGCCACGAATACGAAGGTCATCGGAAAAATCGGGGGCCTGCTGCTGCTGAGTCTGCTCATGGGGGCCTCGCTCGTCAGAGGTTCAGTCGATCGGCAGTGTCGCGCCTGTGGACTGTGGGATCAAGGGCGGAGCGAGACGGGGGCAGCGATGCTCAGTCCTTCGTCCCCGCGTCGACGACGGTGGTCTGGCACTGCCCCATGTACTGCAGCGCGATGCCCGCCATCAGCCGGATGCAGTCGTTGCTGTAGGTCAGGTTGTTGCAGCCGCATACCGGAGCCCAGACGAAGGGGCAGTTCACCGGCTGGAGCGTGCAGTAGCCGGTGTCATAGACGCTGCAGCCCTTGATGTCGCAGACGTAGCCCTTGCCACACCCGCCGCCGGGGAAGTTGCCGCAGAGCTTGGTCGCGTCGACGACCCCGCCGTCGGTGGGGGGAACCGCGCACATCCCGACGTACTGCTGCGCCACCCCGGCCGCCAGGCGGAAGCAGTCGTTGTCGTAGGTCGTGTTGTCGCAGCCGCACACCGGAGCCCACAGCTTGGGACAGCCCGTGGGCTTCGCGACGCAGGTCCCGACGGCCCCCAGGCCGCAGGAGTAGAGGTCGCAGACCATCGTGCCCGGGCACTGGCTCCCGGGGAACACGCTGCACTTGACGGGAATCGAGGTGTCGGGCCACACGAAGGCGTCGGCGGGCTTGGCGTCGGCAGACCAGGTGTCGGTGCCCGCATCGGTGGCACAGGCACCGGTGTGCGCCAGGGCGACGCCGGCCATGATTCGCACGCAGTCGTTGGCGTAGGTCGCACCGTTGCAGCCGCACACCGGAGCCCACAGATAGGGGCAGGGGGCCTTGGCGACGCAGGTCCCCCCGGCGCCGACGAGGCAGGACAGTACATTGCACACCGAACCGGACGGACACTGCCCTCCGAGCCACGGGCCGCACTTGCTGGGCAGCACGTCGGGGGGGCCGCCGTCGGTCACCACGGCGCAGACGCCCTGGTGCTTGAGCGCGACGCCGGCCGTCAGCCGCAGGCAGTCGTTGGAGTAGGTCAGGTCGTCGCAGCCGCAGACCGGCGCGTAGATCTTGGGGCAGCCCTGGGGCTTGACCACACAGACACCCGAGGAGCCATCCAGGCAGCCGTGGATGTCGCACACCTGGGTCGGGCCGCACTGACCGCCAGGGTAGGACCCGCAGACCTTCTGTGGCCCGTCGAGCTTCGGACCATCGAAGCGCGGCATATCCTGCGGGCGATAATCCCGCACCGGCATTAGATCCCGCCGCGTCACGTCGTCCATCCACCCGTCGAGGAGTTCGCCGTCTCCTGGCCCGCCGTCCAGCATCGCGGGGTTCGAGCGGGAGCAGCCCGCGATCAGGGTTGCCGCCAGCAGCACCATCATCAGCCGGGTCATCGATAGTCTCCTTCATCAGCCTGAGATCGAGGATTATGCCACATGCACAACGCGGCGGCTTTGTCCTTCTATTCCACGGTCAGGTGCGCTACCGTCCGCGTTGGCCATGGCACGCTACAGGCTGCTCATCGCACTGGCACTGGCGATGGTCGCGGCCCCCGTCGCGGCCCAGGATCTTCCTGCGTCTCTTGCAGCAATCCCTCCGACGGTCCCCACCGAGGGTAGCCTCGGGCCGGGCGTCTACCTCGAAGACATCACCTACACCATCCGGCTGGCCTTCGTCCGCACCCTCACGGTCTCCCGCACCAACCCCGACGTGGCCTTCGCCGGCTCCTACGACGGCTTCGTGTGGAAGACGGTGGACGGCGGCAGAACCTGGGACGAGTCGCGGCTGATCGTGGAGACCAAGCCGTTCTGGGGCGACGCCTACGAGCGCGTGTACTTCGGCGTCCACCGGCTGGACAGCGGCCCCAGCCGGGCGTTCGACGACAAGACCGCCCGCAGATCCGGCCGCACCGGCAACCGCGAGGGCGCGGCGTCGGGCGGCGGCAACGAGAATCAGAGCTCGGGCGGCGGCCGCGGCGCCGAGGCCAACGTCAACTTCGGCATCGGCGTGCCGGGGGGCGCACCGCGCCTGCAGCTCCTGGTGCGCAAGCTTGGCAAGCCCACGAGCGGGATCAACATGAAGCAGCTGCTGCTGCTGCGCGGCTCCCGGCCGCTGGAGGTGCGGATCATCATCATCCACCCCCACAACCCCAAGGTGGTCTTCGCCTGCACCATGTTCGGCCTGTACAAGACCGACGACGGCGGCCTGAACTGGGTCCGGACCTTCGCCGGCACCAGCCCCAAGGGCTGGAACACATTCCACCTGGCCGTGGACCCCAGCGACGACAAGCGGGTCCTGCTGGCCACTGGCGAGGGGCTCTACATCTCCAACGACGGCGGCGACAACTTCAGCCGGTCGACCAAGAAGGGCGTGGGCGAGGGGACCATCGACTGGATCTACTACAGCCCCTACGACCCGCGCTACGTGTTCGTCGGCACGGACTACGGCATGCTGCGCTCCAGCGACGGCGGCGAGAACTGGGACTGGACCTACTTCACCACCTTCCCCGACGGGCGCGTGGTGCGCAGCATCGAGATCGACCCGTTCGACAAGAAGACGGGGTACATCGCGACCCACGATGGGCTGTACTACACCGACAACATCCTCACCGGCGGGCTCGAGGACTGGAAGCGGATGGGGGGGCTCAAGTTCACCGGGATGGAGACCTCCAAGATCGCCGTCTGCCCCCGGCACCGGGGGCACATGTGGACCTTGACCAACATGATGGTGTTCACCCCCACCTCGCCGGGCAAATCGGAGACCGGGGGTGCGTTTGTGTACGAGACGCTGGACGGCGGAAAGACCTGGAACGTGATCTTCGCCGGCAACACCACGGGCTCCATGCAGTGGTTCGACACCGACCCGCGGGATCCCGACATGCTGTGGCTGGTCTGGTCCAGGTCCATGTCGCGGCTGCGACGGCAGACCCCGGGGGCGACGCAACCGCCGAGGCAGATCATCCCCGACGATCCGCCCATCGGCGACGTGCTGCAGGCGGCGTTCCGCTACCTGGGAGCCGAGCCCGGCCTGCTGCTGGACTACCGCCGCCGCTCGCGGATCAAGGCGCTGGTCCCGCGCGTGGACGCGCAGCTACTACACTACCGCTGGAACGACTACCTTGCGCTACGCGACGGGCTCTACCCCACCCTGCCCTACCTGCGTGACGAGGGATGGGGCACGCCCCAGACCGAGCTCCGCCTGATGCTGACCTGGGATCTGGCGCCACTGATCTTCACCCTCGACGCTTCGATGTTCGGTCGCATCGAGCGATTGACCTACGAGCTGCGCGAGTTCGTCAAGTTCGAGGTCCACCGGTTCTATGGCGAGCTGCGCCGGCTGCGGGCGCTGATGGCCATCAGGCCGCCGAAGGATCGTCGGATCAGCCTGATGTACAAGCTGCGCATGGAGGAGCTGGCCGCCCACATGGACTTCGTCACCGGCGGGTACCTCACCCGCTGGTGGAAGGGAAAAGGCCACCCCTCGGGAGCAGACACCCGCTGGTGGGAGCGGTGGAAACCCCACCCCTGAGCCTGTAGACAATGGTTTACATTGTGAACATGTTTCACGATTCCGTGGAATACGTCGCGGCAATGCCTTGGAATCACGCCAGGTGTATCCAGGCATGCATCCTGCTTCGGGCTCACCCATAACCAGGAGAGGCCATGACACGCACATCCCTCTTTGTCCTTCTGCTGTCCCTTCCAGGCATCGCCTCGGCTCAGGTCGAGGAGATCACTCCACCCGAGGCAGCCCCCGCGCCTCCCGCGGCGCCCCCGCCCGAGGGCGCCCCCCCGCATGAGGCGGCGGCGCCACCCTCCGCCCCGCCCCCCGCGGCCGTCCCGGCGCCTCCCACCATCCGACTCACGCGCTACAGCCGCTACCGTACGTCGTGGTACATCGGCTTCGGCCTCGGCGGAGGCGGTGGCTGGGTCAGCACCGACGGGTCCAGCCAGCGGTCCGACAGCCGGGGCGGTGTCGCGCTGACGGTGCTCAAGGTGGGGTGGGTCGCCCAGCCCTGGCTGCTCATCGGTTTCGAGGGCGGCGCCTGGCGCCACGACGAGGACGGCTACTGGGTCCAGTTCAACCACTATGACGCCGTGGCCACGTTCTTCCCGATCTTCGACAGGGGGCTGTACGGCAAGATCGGCGCCGGCGCCGGGGTGGCCATGGTCGGCGCGCGCGACATCGTCGGCCTCGGCGAGGTGGGGGGCCGCACCGACACCGGCTTCGACCTCAAGCTGGGACTGGGCTACGAGTGGCAGCTGCTGCGATCGTTCAACCTCGGGCTGGATCTGAGCTACGCCATGACGGCCTACGACGACGGCAAGACCCACGATCTGACGGCCCAGCTCACCTTCACCTGGTACTGATCGCTGTTCGGGCTCCGCGCCACGGGGCCGACGGAAGCCCCGCCCGGCAGCCCGGCATGAGCGGCTCGCGGTCCGGGCCAGTTCCGACTACACTACATCCGGGTGTTGGGTGCAGGGCCACCTGGAATTCCGGAGCTGTCGATGACCTCGATCCGTTTGTTGCTCATGCTGCTGCTGTTGCTGCCCCTTGGCTGCAGCGACGATACGACCCCCGCGGTGGATGCCGCGCCCCCGCAGCCCGACATCGGCGCCTGCAGCTACAGCTCCCCCCGTGCCGTACCACTTTCGGTGTCGGTGCTGCCGGACGACGGCGAGAAGCCGTTCCTCGACGTGATCAACGCCGCGACCAAGACCATCCGCGTCTACTGCTACCTGATGGGCACGGGGGGGATCCTCAGCGCGCTGAAGCAGAAGGCCGGCAGCGGGGTGGCGGTCCGGGTGCTGTTCGACCTGGGCCAGGACGTGAACAAGTCCTACTTCACCGAGCTGATGAACGCCGGGGCCAAGGTCGCCTGGAGCGATCCGCAGTACACGCACATGCACGCCAAGGTCATCGTGGGCGACGACCGGGACGCGGTGATCTCCACCGGGAACTACTCCTACAGCGCGTCGATCAACCGCAACCGCGACTTCGTGGCGCACACCGCCGACGCGGATGACGTGGCCGACCTGATCGCGCTGTTCGACGCCGACTGGGATCGAAAGCCGGCCAGCCTGTCCTGCACCCGGCTGCTGGTGTCGCCGATCAACGCCCGCCTGCGGCTGGTGAGCGTGATCGAGTCGGCCAGCACCTCGCTGCTCATCGAGTCGATGCAGTTCGCCGACACCAAGGTGCGGGAGGCCGTGGCGGCGCGCAAGAAGGCCGGCGTGGAGGTGCGGGTGCTGATGGCCGACGGCACCTGGGTCGAGGCCAACATCGAGGCGGCGAAGTACCTCGCGACCCAGAGCATCCCGGCGCGCTGGATGAAGGACCCCGGCGTGCACGTCAAGAGCGTGATGGTGGACGGCAAGCAGGCCTACCTCGGCTCGATCAACCTGAGCTACACCTCGCTGGACAAGAACCGGGAGGTGGGGCTGGTGGTGCTGGAGCCGGACCAGGTGCAGCGCATGACCGCCACCTTCGAGAAGGACTGGCTGACGGCCAAGAGCTTCTGATCACGAGCAGAGCCGGTTCCTTCAATCCTCCATCAGCACATCCAGGCCCTCGGGGATCGGCAATCCACGCTCCTCGAGCACGCGCTGCGCCGCCTGCGCCAGGGCGATGCGCACGTTGCTGATGTCGCTGTCGTCCTGACCCACGAGCTCCTCCGCGGCGGCGATCACGATCCGGCAACTGATCCACCACACCTCGGGTCTGCCCGAGTACCTGGAGCTGGCCAAGGCATGAGCCGCACGACCGTCGAGGGAGAGCAGGCAGTGGGCCCCCGGGCCCGAGGCTACTGGCGCGTCCCGGGGTTGAAGCGCTACGGCCTCGCACGCGAGGCCGCCGGTGAAGGCACGATCGTCGGCGACGGCGGTGTCCACTCCTGCCTGCAGGACATGCGCAAGTGGGCCCTCGGCCTTCAGGAGGGCAAGCTGGTCGGCGCAGACACCATCGCGGCTTTCACCCGTTGGACCTCGCCCTGGGGCTGACCAAGGATCGCCTCAGCATGCTGCTGCTCTCCGTCTGCGTCCGCCTGGCCACGAAGCTCAGCTTCTCCCAGGCACGCTCGACCGCCCTGTGGTTCTTGCCGACGGTGCCCTCGACGGAGGTGATCGAGCAGACGACGCTGGGCTTCGGCCGTTTCACCGCCGAGTGGTTCGAGCGTCGGCCCGCACCCGACGGCGATGGCGGGCGCGGCTCGAGCCGCGGGAGCTGGTCCGGCTGGCGCCCCCGCTGCAGCTGGACAACTTCGAGGGCCTTGCGGTGCAACGGCACGCCTCGGGGATCCTGCTGTACCTCGTCTCCGACAACAACTTCAGCCGGCTGCAGCGGACCCTGCTGTACCAGTTCCGGCTGCGCCGCGCGGGAGGCGCGACGTGATCGACCTGCTGCAGTCCCTGACTCACCAACTGGCGGCGATCGATGCGGCCAGCGTCGAGGCCTGTGCCCGGGCGCTGGGTTGTTCACTGCAGCCCGACGCGCGCCGACCACAGCAGCACTGGGGCAGCGGATTGTCCGAGGGGATCGAGTCCATCGACGTGCGCATCGGCGACCGTGGGGGCGTGGTGGTGGTGCGGCTGGCGCAGACCGCCGACCGGGAGCGGGCCGCGGCGTGGGCCGAAGGCCTCGGTCCGCCGGTGAACATGCACATCGTATCGCCTCCGATCCACACCCCGTGCGGCGGGCGTCCGCCGTGGGATCGGGCGTGGAGCGTGACCCACACCATCGATGGCCAGCCGCTGCACTTCAGCCTGGAGCAGCACGGACAGCGTCGGCTGCTGGTCTCCATCTCACACACGTTCGACGCGCCATGACCTGGCGCGACAGGGAGCAGAAGCTGGGAGCGCGGCTCGGTCGCCTGCCCCCGCTGCGCCAGGGGATGCTGGTCATCCCCCGCAAGGCGGATGCACCGCAGTTCGAGCAGTACGTCACGAGTCCGACCCAGCTGCGGCGCGCGCTGCCCCGGCTCGGGGAGCTGTTGCGGGCGGTGTCGGGCGGCACCGAGGAGGAGCAACGCTGGCGTCGGCAGTTCATGCCGCGCCTGGCCCGCGTGCTGGGACGGCTGATGGCGCAGGGCGATCTGCTGGCCGCGGCGATCCACGCGCTGTGCCTTCCGCTGTTCGAGGGGCCAGCTCCGTCGCTGGACCACCCGCTGGATCCTTCGGTGAAGCTGGTGCAAGAGATCTTCGATGGCAACCAGCGGAGGTGGCAGCAGGCCCTGGAGACCGTGGCGCGCCAGCGGCCCCCTCAGCTGCTGTGGTCGCTGGTGGATCTGTGCGACGTGCTGGAGAGCTGGCCTGGAATCGAAGACAACGGCGCCTACATCCGGCTGGCGTTGGCGCTGCACGCCTTCGGCGGCGATGCCATCACCGCCCTGGCCCGCAGCGTGCCATCCGGCGAGCGGATCCACCTGTGCGGCGTGTTGCTGGAGCTGCTTGATGACCAGGAGCTGGACCGGCTGATGCAGCAGGGGGATCGACAGCTGCTGGCGCAGGTGCTGGCCGCCTCTGGCCGGCCCGATGCAGACGCCCGCCTGCTGGGCTGGCTGGCGGAGGAGATGGGGCACCCGGACACGTGTCTCGGACGGCTGACGCTGGCGCGGCTGACCGACGTGCTGTCCCGCATGCCACCACCGAAGGTGGGCGCCACGACGGACGTCGCGGCGCTCCCGGGGCTCACGCGGCAGGGGTGGCTTCCAGCCGGCGTGTGGCGGGCGCTGGTGCGCCTGGCCGTGGACACGCCCGATGTGCTGGTTCGGCTGATGCAAACCGAGGCCGAGGCCCGGCTGGTCGTGTTCGAGGAGCTGGTGGCGCTGATCGACGCGGGTGTCGTGTTCCACGTGGATGGGCTCGAGGCGTTCCTGCTCGACGTGGTGCACCAGACACCATCGCCGGAGCGCATCGAGCAGGTGGTGGCGCTTGGCGACCGGGGATCGGACTTTCGTGCGGAGTGCGTGCGGTTGATGTCCGGGCTGCTGGCACACGAGGCCGATGCGGTCGCGCTGGCCACGCTGCAGGAGTGCGTGACTCTGGGAGCCACCGAGCTGGTACCGCAGATCCAGCAGCTGGCCGACAGCGGTGCACCCGAGCGGCGGTCGGCCGCCGTCGTCGCGCTGTCACGGCTGGGGCAGGTTGAGGAGCATCTCGGGCGGCTGGTGGACCTGGCGCTGGACGCCGATCCGGCCGCGCGAAACGCGGGCCATGAGGTCCTGCGGGAGCGGGGCTTCGTCCGACTGGCGGATCTGGCGCGGTCGCTGTTCGAATCGCTGGCCGGGGCAGATGACATCGAGACGTTCCTGGCCGAGGAGCATCCCCTGCTGGTGCGCATGCTGGTGCGCGTGATCGGGGGACCTTCCCGGGAGGACGGGGGTATCGGTGCGCAAGACGTGATCGTGCGGGCGCTGGGCGCGATGCGGCGATGGGTCGGCCAGCCCGTGATGGCCCGCATCGCGTCGGAGCTGGCGGGCGCGGATGGCGATCTGGGCCGCTGGCTCGAGGACCGATTCCGCGACGAACGGGATCTCGGTGTACGTGCGGCGGTGCTCGCGCTGCGGCGCGACCTCGATCCGGTGTGGGTCTGGACACCGGAGTGGGACACGCTCTTCGGTCAGGCGCTTCAGCGGCTGAGGTTGAGCGCGATCGATCCGCAGCTGCTGAGGGCAGTTCTGGAGTGCAGGGCGGGGCCACTGCCTCTGCTCCAGCGTCGGGAGCTGGCCGACGCGTTCCTCGAGATGGTGCCGCTCAGGGCCGAGTCGATGTGGCCCGTGGTGGCGGAACTCACGATCCTGTTTCTGGCCGGCCAGCTATGGGCCCGGCCCTGGTTCGGCCGGTCCCTGACGCGCGAGGTGCTACAACGTGCGCTGGACACGCCGGAGCTGGCGGAGGATCTCCGTTGCGTGGTGAACCTGTGTGCCATGGTCGGCAACGTCGAGCCGGATGCGGTCGTGCTGCAGTTCTTCACGACCCACCTGGCGCGCGTGCTTCCGCGGCTGCTCGACCTCGCCGGGCAGAAGGATGCGTCGGCTGAGCGCCCTGGTGTGAGGCCCCTCGACCTGGGCATCCTGCCCGCGCGTGCCCGAGAAGTGCTGGCGCGTGTGGCGAGGGAGCTGGATCGCCCGCAGGACGTCGAACGCCTGGTGGAGTCCATCGTGCTCCGGTGGGGAGAACTCGGTGGCGAGGACTGGGCGCTGTCTCTGCTCCGGGAGGCCCTGCGAACGCTGAAGCCGATGGCCACACCGGCCGTCCTGCTCCACCTGCTGCAGGCCTTTCACCACAGTCTGCCGCTGACCGATCGCGGGCAGCGCAAGCAGTGGGATCGGATCTGGCACGCGGCGGGGGTGGATGACAGGGTGGCGATGGAGGGCAAACTGGCGCCGCTTTCGTATGGTATCCCGGATGGCCTGCTGAGCGTGGTCCCGCGGCAGGTCGTGCGGGAGTTCGTGCTGTGGTGGTTGCAGCACGACTCCGAGCAGCCGGCCTCCCTGCTGTCCTGCCTCGAAAAGCTGATCGTGGAAGGTGCCGAGTCCCAGGAGCTGATGGCGATGCTGGGCGGCGCCATGCGGCACGTGGACTCGCCGAGTGAGCTGGTGCGACGTCAGGCCCTGAGGGTGGCGGCGAAGGTGCGCGCGCTGCTGCACGCCATGCCCACCAGCAGCGACCCTTATCGCGGCGGTGGATCGCAGGTGGACCTGGGGGCGGTGGATCGCCGTCTGGCGGCCGCGGCTCCACAGCTGGACATGCGCCAACGGGTGCGGGACGCGCTGGATGCAGTGGCCTCGGCGTCGTCCGAGACCGTGGAACAGGTGCTGGCCGAGCTGTCAGGAGCGCGGGCGACCTGGGCCCTCCCCACCGTGGTGCGAGCCTACGAGCAGGGCGTGAGCGCCGGCCTGGAGCCGTTGTTCGAGCGGACGATCGAGGACCTGGCGGACGCGCTGAAGCCGGTGCGCCGTGCGGTGTGCCTCACCTGCGTGGCGCATACCGTATCGCGGCGGGTGAAGACCGGGCTGCTGTCCCGGGTGAGCTATCCGGTCTGTGAGGTGTCCAGCAGGTCAGACGGCTCGCATCCAGTTTGGTCAGACGGTGAAATTCGATCCTGACACGTGCGCCGCGTGTCGACTTCGCGGCGCCTGCACCAAGGCTCACAAGGAACATGGTCGGTCCGTCTCGATTGCGCACGACGAGCGGTTGCAAAAGAAGCTACGCGAGGCGGCCAAGACCAAGTCGGGCAGGCAGCGATTCTGTGAACGTGTTCCCGTCGAGCACAGGCTCGCCCACATCGGCCAGAGGCAAGGCAACGATGCCCGTTACTGGGGCACCAGAAAGAACGTCTATGACCTTCGACGTGCGGCGATCATCCAAAATCTGGAAACCGCCCAACGGAAGGCATCATAGTGGGATTTCAAAC
>Ga0210044_10007125_pt1 | contig 14401 bp, 11 predicted proteins | sample CryGey13umfilter_2_FD_183959 | JGI IMG/M metagenome (GOLD analysis project Ga0210044, IMG submission 183959) | Groundwater microbial communities from aquifer in Utah, USA - Crystal Geyser 4/9/14 3 um filter (SPAdes) (version 2) | ecosystem: Environmental > Aquatic > Deep subsurface >...
CCGGTCCAGCACGATGGCCGCCACTTCCCGGCGCCGGTCGATGGTCTTCGCGATGACCGCGTCGTCCCTGAGCCGGCAGAAGACGTGCTGTCCCACCATGATCGCGTCCTATGGTCGTGTCTGCAGGGTTGTCGGCTCTGGTGGCCATCTGGTTGCGTCGGATCCGCCAGGGCCCCGCCCGACGCCGTTTTCTCCTCGATCACAATCTGAAAACCCATTCTTGTAGCGCGCGACGCTGTCGTGCTACCGTTGCCTCGCGATGACGGTTCGGCTTCGCATCACACGACTACCCGTACTCCTGGCAACGCTGCTGGCGTTGGCCCTGCTCATGGGGGGACTGGGTACCGTGGTGACCCTGTGGTCACCGCCTGCGCTGGGCTCGAGCGGCCCGGTGGAGTCCCTTGCCCAGCCCCGGCAATGTCGCCCCGAGACCCCCTGTCTGGCGGTGGTCATCGACGATGTGGGTCGGGATCTGGCGCGCCTGGACCGGCTGCTACGGCTGCGTCTGGACCTGACCTTCTCCGTGCTGCCCCACGCACGTCACACGGCGAAGAGCCTCGACGCGATCCGCGCGCGCGGACGTCAGATCATGGTCCACCTGCCCATGGCCCCGCTGGACCCGAAGAACATCACGGACGAGCCAGTGGTCATCGGACGCGACGGACCGACGGCAACCGCGCTTCTGGCCTGCCTCGAGGCGGTGCCAGACGCCGTGGGTGCGAACAACCACATGGGTTCGGCAACCAGCCGGGATCCAGCGCTGGCGCTGGCGCTGATGCAGCTGCTGGGGCGCCGCGGCCTGTGGTTCCTGGACTCACGCACGGTGTCGGGGAGCGTGCTCTGCTCGCAGGCGCTGGAGGCCGGCGTTCCTTGCCTGCAGCGCGACGTGTTTCTGGATGATTCACCCAGCCCGTCCCTGGCCGCCCGCCAGCTGGAGCAGGCCATCGAGCTGGCGCGCAAACGAGGCTGGGCCGTGGCCATTGCGCACCCACGTGCGGTGACGGTGGCGCTGCTCGGACGACTGGAGCAATCGACCCTCTCCTCCCGGATCACGGTCCGGCGACTCTCGGAGGTTGTGGCAGATGGCACTTGACAGGGGAAACGGCGGGAACCTAAACTATATTACCGACTTGAACGACTCGAGTCGCGAAGAACTGATCTGATCTGAACCTGCAATGGTCAAGCTAATCATCGAGGATGACGAGAGTAAGACGACAGTCGTCCCTCTGATTCGTGATGAAATAACGATTGGACGGAAGGAGGGGAACACCATCCGTCTGACGGAGCGGAACGTCTCTCGACGTCACGCCAAGCTCATCAAACAAAACGGCGGCGCGATCTTCATCGAAGATCTCAACAGCTACAACGGAATCAAGGTCAACGGGAATCGCATCTCGGGTCGCGTGGCCATCACCGAAGGCGACCGGATCCAGATCGGCGACTACATGCTCGGGCTCAAGATGGAAGGGGCCGAACAGACTGCCGATGCATACCAGCCCGGTCAGACGATCAATCTCCCACGGTCGCAGCAGGAGGTCGCGTCGACGAGCAGCACCCCTGACGCCCCCCCTGCCGAGGAGGCCGACACCGAGGTGGCTGCGCCCCCGGTCGACGCGGAGAGCGTCGGGCGCCTGGTCTGTCTGTCCAACAACTTCCCGGGCAAGGAATGGGGCCTGGACAAGCCGATCATGGTCATCGGCCGCACCGAGGACAACGACATCGTCGTCAATCACCGCTCCATCTCGCGGCACCACTCGCGCATTACCGAGGAGAACGGTCGTTACACGATCGTCGACATGCAGAGCTCCAACGGGGTGCGGGTCAACGGGGAGGAATACGGCAAGGTCGAGCTGCGGCGCGGCGACCTCATCGATCTGGGCCACGTCAGGCTGCGCTTCGTCGCCCCCGGCGAGGACTTTGTCTTCTCTCGGGACGCGTCGGTGGTGGACATCAGCAAGAGCGGCCGATCCCGCGGGGGGATCTACGCCGGTGTGGTCGTCGTGGCGTTGGTCGCCGTGGTGGGCATCGTCTTCTGGCGTCTGACCCGGACCGACGGCCAGGGCAAGACCAGCGACATTCGGTCGCCCGCGGCCGATGCTCAGGCCGGGACCGGCGCCACCGTCGGACCGGACCCCGCCGTGCTGCTGGCCAAGATCAGCCAGGCCGTGGGCAGCGAGCAGTGGAGCCAGGCCATCGAGAGCTGCGACACGCTGACCGGCGAGGCCAAGGTCAACGCCGAGGCCAACTGCGACAAGGCGCGGCTGGAGAAGGGCGCCGCGGAGCACTTCGAGGCGGCGCGCAAGGCCAGCCTGCAGAACCGGTACCTCGAGGTGCTCCAGAGTTACGGCCAGATCCCGGACCAGAGCGTGTACAAGAACCGGGACCCGCAGATGGTCCAGGGCGCCAGGACCAAGTACCTGGCCCAGGCGATGAAGAGCCTGGAGGACGCAGTTCGTGACAACACCTGCGACCAGGCCAAGGCCGTCGTGCAGCAGATCAAGCAGATCGAGCCGACGAACACCGAGGCCGAGCAGAAGGCCGGCACCTGTGGCGCCGTGGCCGTGGCCCCCAGAAACCCGCGACCCAAGGTCCATCAGCCGCGGCCCAAGAAGCCCCCGATCAAGCCGATCCCTGTGGTGCCCAACCCGCCGACCCTGGTGGCGATGGAACAGGTCAAGGCGCTGTTGACGCAGGCCCAGGACGCCTACATCCGCAACAAGCACAAACTGGCCTCCCAGCTGGCGCAGAAGGTGCTAGGGATGATGCCCGGAAACCTCTCGGCGCTTCAGATCCTCGGCGCCTCGGGCTGCTACCTCAAGAACCAGACCCAAGCGCTGCAGGCCTACAACAAGCTGCCCCCCGCCCGGCGCAACCTGTTGAAGTCGATCTGTATGCGCATCGGGATCAACCTCCCCTGAGCCAGGCGACCGCCGCATCCACCTCCTGCTTCCCGACGCGCAGCCCCGATCCCAGTGTGAGCACCAGGGGTACGTTGCTGTCTGCCAGCGGTGCGTCATGTGTCAGCTCGCCGATGCCGGGGGGAAGGCGCGTGCTCAGCCCACAGGCGTCCGCCACGCGCACCTGCGCCACATCCTGGATCGCTGGCGGGTCCACGTCCCGGTCCGGCTCCAGCTGTCGCCTCACGTGCCACCAGTCCAGGGCGAAGCAACCGGAGAGCGGCGCACCGGCGAACTCCTGCAGCAGCCGCATGACCTCGCCCATGTTCGGGAACTGCCAGGGCCACGGCGTCGGCATCATCAACAACAGCTCGCACCCCACGCCCTCTGCCTGCTGAAGCGCCGAATCCAGCACGAGACAGACAGCATCCAGCGCCGGAGCCGCGCGAGCCGTCCGCTCCTCCCCGGCCTGCCGCAGCACCCCATCCACCTCGCCGCCCCGGGCGAACGCCGCGCGCAACGTCGCAGGCTGAATCGACAGCGTCAGGGCCATCGGTGCAAGTACGACCTGGTGCACGCCGTGCGTGCCGGCGCGCTGGAGGGTGTCCAGGATCTGCTGCCCCGCGGTGCGGCGCTCGTCCCTGTCGCCGCCGCAGAGCGACGCGGCGGGATGACCCCACGGGCCGCGTGACGGGTGCGACAGCGCCAGGCACTCGTACCCCCTGGCACGGACCAGCGGCAGCAGCTCCGCCTGGTCCACCGCTGACAGGCGGGAGTCCAGCACGGGACCCAGGATCTCCGACTGGCCACAGGCCTGCTCCCAGGCATCGAGCACGGCGGACGGGTCGGCGGGCAACGTTGACAGCGAGGTGGAGGCGTAGATCATTCCCGTCATCGAGCAACTCCTCGCAATACGTTGACAAAATCGGGGGCCTGTAGTAAAGGGGGCACTCTGGAATGCTCTGATTTTTTGCAGTTTCCGGACATCGGCGGCACCCTGTTCAGATACGGAACGCGAGCACTGATTCGGAGGACGTGATGCGCACCCGCCCCCTCACCCTGGCGGCAACTCTGGCTGCCCTCACCCTCTTCTCCGTGGGGGCCGCACGGGCCCAGAGCGGCGGAGGTCCCGTCGATCTGCAGCTGTTCCGCCCGGCGATGGACTCCAAGGGGTACATCACCCTCAACGCGTCGCAGGTGCTGGGGCACCTCGACATCAGCTTCGGCTTCGTCTTCAACTGGGCCCGTCGCCCGCTGTCCCTGGCATCCGACCAGTACGGCACCACCTGGAAGGACAGCAACCTCGACGCGATCCCCAGCCGCTTCCAGATCGACAACATGGCCACGGGCAACCTGCAGTTCGCCATCGGTCTGTTCAAGTACGTCGAGCTCGGCATCGACTTCCCCCTGACCTTCTGGAACGGCGACACCGATCCCCCGCCGGCTCAGGACGACGACGGTGGCGTGGGCGACCAGGGCCCGGGCGACCTCAGCGTGCGGCTCAAGGGCCGCATCCTCAACACCTCCAGGTCCCCCGTGGGTCTGGGCGTGATGCTCTCCACGTCGTTTCCCACCGGGAACAACGAGGCGTTCCTCGGCTCCGGCCGCTTCACCATCGCCCCGTCGATCATCGTCGACAAGGAGCTGTTCGACGGGCGCCTGTCGCTGGCGGCCAACGTCGGGGCCCGCTTCCGCACCGGCACCGACAGCTGGACCGACACGCGGATGTGCCAGCTGCAGACCAACTTCACCCACAAGTCCGGGTGCGGCACGATGACCGATATCGAGACGGCGCATCACCTGACCTACGGTATCGGCGCCTCGCTGGCCATCGTCAAGGGCCGCTTCGACTTCGTGGCCGAGATCGTGGGCCAGACCGGGCTCTCCGGCTTCGCCGATCCAGACCGGCTCAACTCGGCGGCGGAGCTTCTGGGCGGGTTCAAGCTGTACCTCGCGCGCAACTCGTACTTCGCCTTCGGCGCCGGCCGCGGCCTGCGGGGCCAGACGGAGAACCACCAGTACGGCTCCCCCGACGTGCGGCTGTTCGCGGCCTTCATCTTCGAGCCCTCCATCGGCGACCGCGACGGCGACGGGATCAAGGACGACGTGGACAAGTGTCCGGACGACCCGGAGGATCAGGACGACTTCGAGGACGAGGACGGCTGCCCCGATCCGGACAACGACCGCGACGGCATCCTCGACGTGGACGACAAGTGCCCCAACGAGCCCGAGGACAAGGACGGCATCGAGGACGACGACGGCTGCCCGGAGGCCGACGAGCTGGACCGCGACGGTGACGGCATCCCGGACAACAAGGACAAGTGCCCCGACGATCCGGAGGACAAGGACGGGTTCGAGGACGAGGACGGCTGCCCCGACCCGGACAACGACAAGGACGGCATCCTCGACGTGGACGACCTGTGCCCCAACGACCCGGAGGACAAGGACGGGTTCGAGGACAAGGACGGCTGCCCCGACCCGGACAACGACAAGGACCGCATCCTCGACGTGGACGACAAGTGCCCCAACGAGCCGGAGACCTACAACGGCTACCAGGACGAGGACGGCTGCCCGGACAAGGGCCGCGTGGTGGTGCACAAGGGCCGCATCGAGATCCTGGACAAGATCTACTTCGAGACCGACAAGGCGATCATCAAGCCGGTCAGCTACCCCATCCTCGACGCCATCGGGGCCACGCTCAAGGGCAACCCGCAGATCCTGTTGATCGAGATCCAGGGCCACGCCGACGAGCGCGGCGCCGACAGCTACAACATGCGGCTGACCGACGACCGGGCCCACGCGGTGATGAAGTACTTCACGAACAAGGGGGTGGAGGGCAACCGGCTCAAGGCCAAGGGTTACGGTGAGACCCGGCCGGTGGACAAGAACCACAACGAGGAAGCCTGGTCCAAGAACCGGCGCGTGGAGTTCGTGATCCTCAAGCGCTCGGAGTAGCTCCTCCGCGCGCGCTCCACTTCGCACTCCAGAGTGGCTAACCCCCAGAGGCGCCCGGGGGCAGGCCTGCTCCGCGCGCGACCTTCAACACGTCGCCCAGCACGCCAGCGGCGGTGACCTCCGCCCCCGCTCCCGGGCCGCGGATCACGAGTGGGAACTGATCGTAGCGCTGGGTGCGGTAGACCAGCATGTTGTCCTGACCCTGCAGCGCACCAATGGGATCGGTGGCCGCCACCGCCTGCAACCCGACCCGCACCGGGCTGGATGCGTCGATGCTGGCCACGTAGCGCAGCACCCGTCCGTGTGACTTCTCGTCCGAGACGCGACGTGCGATGTCCGCCCCGTGCCGGGCCAGGGCCTGCTCCAGCCCCTGGTCCAGGTCGTCCACCATGGGCTGCAGCTCCACGGCGTCCGGCTCCAGCGTCAGGCCCACGCTGCGGGCGATGATCAGCGCCTTGCGCGCCACGTCGCGGCCGCTCAGATCCTCGCGCGGATCCGGCTCGGTGAGGCCCAGCTCCGCGGCCCGGGCCACGGCCTGCTCCAGGCCCTCGCCCTGCTCGAGCTGGCTGCAGATGAAACCCAGCGTGCCGGAGAAGCAGCCCGAGACGTGACGGAACGCGTCTCCCGTGTCGCGCAGCTCCTGCAGCGTGTGCAGCACCGGCAGGCCGGCGCCGAAGGTCGTCTCGTAGGCCAGGCGCGCCCCGGTCTCGCGGCTGGCCCGGGTCAGATCGTGATACAGCGCCTGGGTCCCCGACAGCGGGCGCTTGTTGGCCGTCACCACATGGACCTGGGACCGCAGCGCCTGCAGCAGCAGCGGTCCGGTGTCGGCCGCGGTGAGGTCCACCAGCACCAGGTCCGTGCAGCGCGTCTCGAGCAAACGCCGCAGCAGCGCCGCGTCATCGGGCCTCGGGTCGGCGCCCTGCAGCCGGTGGTGGGCCTGCTCGGGGTCGATGCCACCGTCGTCCAGCAGCAGCCGACGGCTGGTGCACAGCCCCACCAGCCGCAGCTCCAAACCCAGCTCGCGCTGCATCGCCTGGCGCGTGCCGGCCAGCTGCCGCTGAAACGCGCGGCTCACCCGCCCGTCGCCCAGCAGCACGAGGTTGACCACGCGGGTCAGGCCAAAGGTGGAGTGGATCGCGCGCACCGCCCGTCGAGCGTCGGCCTCGTGCAGCGCCACCGAGATCGACAGCTCCGACGACCCCTGGGCGATGGCCAGCACGTTGACCTGCACCCGCCCCAGCGCGCCGAACAGGCGACCGGAGATCCCGGGCGCGCCCGCCATGCCCTGACCCACGATGGAGACCACCGCCACCCGGGGCTGGGTCACCACGCGATCCACCGCCCCCGCCCTCAGCTCCAGGGCGAACGTCTGCTCCAGGGCCCGGGTCAGACGAGCCGCGTCCGCCTCGGGCACGACGAAGGTGATGGTCTGCTCCGACGAGGCCTGCGAGATCATCAGCACGTTGACCCGTGCGCGCTCGGTGGCCTCGAACACCCGCCGCGCCACCCCCGGGACCCCCGACATGCCGCGACCCTCGATGGTCACCAGCGCCAGCTCGTGGATCGAGCTCACGGTCTTGACCCCTCGCGGCAACGCCGGCGAGGTCCGCGCGATCACGGTCCCCGGCGCCCGGGGGCGGAAGGTGTTCTTGATGTGGATCGGGATGCCGTCCGCCACCGCCGGACCGATGGTCTTGGGGTGCAGCACCTTGGCGCCGAAGTAGGACATCTCGGCGGCCTCACGGTACGAGACCTGCTCCAGCGTCCGCGCCTCCCGCACCAGAGACGGATCGGCGGTGAGGATCCCGTCCACGTCGGTCCAGATCCAGATCTGCACCGCCCCCAGCAGGCTCCCCAGGAGCGCGGCGGAGTAGTCCGAGCCGCCCCGCCCCAGGACCGTGGTGATGCCGCCGGGCGTGGCCCCCAGAAACCCGGTGACCACCGGCGTGATCTGCTGCGCCAGCAGCGGCTCCAGCGCGGCCCGCGCGGCGGTGCGCGTCAGATCGAGATCCACCCGCGCCGCCTCGTGATCGTCGTCGGTGACGACGAACTCACGAGCGTCCATCGCCCGCGCCGCGCGTCCCACGGCGTCGAGGTGCGCCGCCAGGATCGGGGTGCTCAGCCGCTCGCCGAAGGAGCAGATCAGCGCCCGCGAGCGAGGCGTCTGCTCCCGCAGCAGCCGCACACCCTCCAGCACCCGGCGCAGCTCGCCGCACAGCGACGTGATCTGCTCCTGGATCTCCGCCCCGTCCACCGCAGCCAGGTGCGCCTGCTGCAGACGATCCAGCCCGGCCTCCAGCGCCGGCGCGTCCCCCTGCTCGGCCAGCCCGGCCAGCTGCAGCAGCTGATCGGTGGTCTTGCCCATGGCCGACAGCACCAGCACCACGGGGCCGGGGTGCGCCGCGACGATGGCCGCCACCCGCTCCATCTCCGCCCGCGTGGCGACCGAGCTGCCACCGAACTTCATCACGATCACGAGCGCTCTCCTGTTCCAGCGTCGGCCGCGGTCAGTGGCAGGCCGGAAACTGTCCGGCGCCGCTGGCGGTGGCGGCCTCCCTCGAGGCTACATCATATGTCCCACCAGCCGCGGCTGTCATTGTCGCCACAAGGTGTTCTCTCATCAGCGGGGCCGCAGCGCGCGAATCAGCTCACCGAGTTTCGGCGCGGGCTGACGCCGCGCCACGCGATCGAGTCCGTCCATCAGTCGCGTCTTGAAGGCGTTGATGCGGACCAGGACCTGGGCCGGGGTCTCGTGCAGCGCGAAGTCGCAGGCTGCCTCGCTGGATGGCGTGGATGCCAGCACGAGCAGCATGTTCTCTGCGTTGACGCCCTGGTCCACCTCCCGGCCCAGGGCGACCATCTCCGCGATGCTGAGCTCCGGACGCCGTGCCAGCAGCCAGAGCAGATCGTAGAGATCCTTCTCGCTTGCCCGGCTGACCAGCGTGGCGGCCTTCTGCTTGAACAGGGTGTCGAGGGTCGCGACAACGACGTTGTCTGCCGCCCGCTGTCCTGCGCCAAAGGTGAACAGCGCCGCGTCCAGCACCACCTGGGCCGTGAAGACGTGCTGCTCCAGCGAGGCGGTCACGGAGCAAAACTGGCTGGTGCTCTGATCGACGGTGATCGTCGCGCCGAGGCTCTGCAGCGACCCAACAGCGAGCACGGTGGCGCGCAGCGCGTTGGCGTCGCGGACAAAGAGTTCCAGATCGTCGGATCGTCGGTGGCCTGCATAGTACCCGGCGATGGCCGTTCCGCCCACGAGCACACACCCGTCGACGCCCTGGGAAAAGACGTGCCGCAACGCATGATGCAGCGGGGCGGGCAGCACGCGTGTGGCTAGCTCGCTTGACGGTTGGTCTTCCATCGAACCAGACACTCCAGCTGTCGCCGCCGTACTGGAGGAATGAAGCGCTTGTAGCGCGAGAAGCCCCGCCACACCGCGGCCGACCCTGCCAGCTTGGCGGCAGCATAGAGTCCATGGACCTCGACCAGGCGAGCGATGGCTCGCGGTTCCTTGCGCGCGACGGCGATGGCCAGGTCCTCGAGCGAAACAAAGATGCGGTCCCACAGCAACCGGGCCTGTAGCTGCTCACGCGTCTGAGGATCCCGCAACGGCAGGGGCTCGATCAGCCGCTCCACGGGCCGGCCCAGCGCGCGCGCCGTCAGCACCAGGTTTTTGCCGGTCACATGAATCTGATCAGGCTGCTTGAGCCACAGCGAGACCGCCTGGCGGCTCACGCCAATCCGTCGAGCGATCTCGGATTGTGACACGCCCTGGGCGCGCATCAGCATCTGCAGGGAGTTGGAATTCACACGACTCACCATACCTTCCAGCAGAGCGATGTCAAGTGTGGTTGACAGATGCTAACTCCAATCGCAATGATTATATACGGTTGATGCACATGCCCGCGTTTGCGTGCATCGCTGGCGCGGAACGCCTCGAGCCGTCCCGAGGTCCGAAGCTCAATACCGGCCTCCTCTCGCCTCACTGCACCGCGACGAACGCCTCCGCATCCCGCCGGCCCAGATCGTAGGTCTGCTGCAGCAGCTGCGGGCTGGTGTAGTCCCACTTGCTCACCGGCACGGGGCTCGACGGCGCGAGGTACACCCGCGAGCTGTCGGGCCGGGGGGCGGTGCCGTAATGGCGCGACAGCAGGATCAACGTGCGGCCGGGATGGTCCAGGGCGCACACCGGCGCGCTGTGCGCCAGGCTGCCGTCCAGCACCGTGCGGCCGTCCCAGCGCAGGACCGGCGTGAAGGGCGGGGTGCAGGAGGAGGCCAGCACCAGATCCGCCAGCTCCTCGGGGCTGCGGCAGCGTCGCCCGCTCACCGCCTCGGCGCCGAAGCCCAGGCGACGCGCCAGCTGCGTGTGCACCGGATCCCCGGTGCGCCGCTCCACGACGTAGCACCCCAGCCCCAGCAGCAGCGACAGGTGGGGGCCGAGGCCGGCCGGCGGGCGCGCCAGCACCATCCGCAGCTCCGGCCCCGACCGCAGCCGCTCCAGGCCCGCCGCATCCACCACGGCGAGGATCGCCTCGCGGTACATCGCGTGGTGCGGGAACACCCGCGGAGTGGGGGAGACGCTCTGGAGTGCGGAGTGGAGCGCGCCCGTGGGCGCGCGTGCAGTTCGCAGCAGGTTCCAGGGGTAGACGTTCTTCGGGTTGCGCGCGGTGGCGGCCATGAAGTGATCCAGCGTCAGCTGGCAGCGGTCGAGCAGGGCGGCGCAGGCCATGGCGCAGCCCGCGCTCACGGCGCTGACCATCCGCGGCCGGAGCTGCAGCGCCGGGGCGGCGACGGACCAGAACCCGAGCTGCCAGAAGCAGCGGCAGCCCCCGCCGGCGAACACCACGGCGTCGAAGCTTCCGTCCGCGGTCACTTCTGCGCCAGCTCCTCGCGGGCCACGCGGTTGAGCAGCGCGCCGTCCAGGTCGTCCTTGTGCGCCTTCATCAGGTGTCCCACCAGCCGGCCGGCCTGCTTCGCGTCGGAGATCGACAGCTCCGCCATGGCTTGCCGCACCAGGGACCGGGTCTGCTCCTCCGACAGCTTGCTCGGCAGCCAGCGCGAGAGGTACTCGCACTCGAACGTCAGCTGCTGAACCATCTCGGCGCCGCGCTCCCCAACGGTCTCGTACTCCTTGCGCGCCTTGTCCATCTTCTTGACGTAGCTCGCCAGCACCCGCAGATAGAGCGCGTCGTCCACCTCACCCGAGAAGCCGGCGGCGCTCCGCGCCACCGAGATCTCGGTCTCGATCTGACGGATGACGTCCAGCCGCCGCTGGTCGCGCTGCCGCATGGCGTCCTTGAGCTCGGCCCGCAGCTCGTCGTGAATGCTCATCCCTGCCTCCCTCGATGTCGCGCTGGACTATAGCACCTCGCACCCCGCTCTAGAATCTCGACCCGCTGAATCTCGACCGTTGAGCCGCGGGCATTGACGTGGTAACTGGCCAGTCAGGAGGCTGGATCCACATGAGAATGACGAACATCGCGCTGCTGGTGCTGACCCTGCTGCTCGGGGGCTGCGAGGGCCCCGAGGGATTGACCGGCCAGGACGGTCAGGACGGTCAGGACGGCCAGGACGGCAAGGACGGCAAGGACGGCAAGGACGGCAAGAGCGCCCCACCCCGGGCCTACGCCCTGCACACCGCGTGCAAGGACTGCCACGCCGACATCCTCAAGCGCTGGAGCGGCTCGGGCCACGCCCACGCGATGGTCAAGGTGCTGGGCCAGAAGCCGGACGATCCTCCGTTCAGCACCTACCCGGCCCAGCCCCCCACCGACGACAAGGGCAAGGCCTACAGCTACACCGACGTGACCTACATCGTCGGCGGCTTCGCCTGGCAATCGATGTACACCGACGCCAAGGGCTACCTCATCACCGGCTCCAAGACCGCGAACGTGACCAAGACCGGCCAGTGGCAGGCCTTCGAGGAGACGGTGGCGCCGGGGACCCTGCCCCTGACCTGCGCCCGGTGTCACAGCACCGGCTTCATCGCCGCCGACGCGCACGAGGTGGGCGCCAAGCAGGACGGCCTGGAGGGCATGGCCGGCTCCTGGATCGAGGAGGGGGTGGCCTGTGAGCGCTGCCACGGACCGGCCAGCGAGCACGTATCGGCCGTGGGGTACGGGCCGATCAAGGTCGACCGCTCATCCCAGATGTGCGGCAAGTGCCACGGCCGGCAGCCGCTGGACGAGATCGCCGCGGACGGCGGCCTCATCGCTCAGGCCCAGCAGTGGAACGAGGTGGGGGCGACGAGGATGCGTGTGGTCTCCTGCAACGACTGCCACGACTCGCACCAGAGCGCCCACTTCGACGACACCACGGTCAACCCCGACCGCGGGATTATCACGGCCTGCGAGAGCTGCCACTACCAGAAGGTGACGAAGCAGAAGGTGGCGAAGCACGGCCAGGTGGGCGGCGGACCGGACTGCGTCACGTGCCACATGCCGAAGGCGGTGAAGGTGGCGGTGGGCAACGGCGCCAACGGGTTGGCCGACCACCGGTCGCACCTGTTCCGCATCAACACCGACCCCACGGCGACCCAGCTGTCCACCGACGGCAAGCGGGTCATGCCGTACCTCACGATCACCGTCGCCTGCCGCCAGTGCCACTCCGACACGACGGCCAAGCCGGACGCCGTGCTGCAGGCCAACGCCATGGGCTACCACGACTGACGGTCGGGCTCGACGGCGGTCCGGCAGCACCAGTGGTACCAGCCCATGGCGAAGGATGCGAAGCTTCCGGCTGTTCATCCCCGGCGAAACGCGCGCCCGAAAGGAGCGACCACCATGCACGAGGTCACGCTGCAAACCGTGCTCCAGGACTTCTCCGCGGGCGAGGAGGGAGCCCGGCGTGTGGTGCGCCTGGTGCGGGAGGACGCCTACCGCCCCGCGCTGGCCCTGCTGGCCATGTCACGCGAACCGGGACCCGCCGCGTTCCAGGTGGGGTTCGAGGCGCGGAGCCTCGTCGGTACATTGCGCGAGTCCGGCATTCCGCCGCTCGCGGCGCTGGGTGCACCGCCCAAACCGGACGATGTTGGTCACTACATCTATGGTCTGAGCCTGGACGAAGAGGCCATCTGGATCACGCTGGCCGCGCGGCTCGACCGCGTGCTCCGGGACAGCAGGCCTGTCCCCCAACACACCCCAGCAATGCGCGTTTGTGACCATGCCTATCTGGCCCTGCTGCGGACGTCGTTTACCCGACTCGCGCGGACCGACGCGCCCGGCTTCCAGGCCATGACACCCGGCGAACGTGACGCCGAGATTCGCCATCTGCAACAGCACACGCAGTGGCGGGACGCGACACGTGACGCGCCGGAGATCCCCACCGCCCCGCTACGCGAGCCGGTGGTCGTGGGGAGCGCTCACAAGGGGGCCACGTCCTACCGCGCCGCACTGGCCAACACCGAGGACAGCGCTCTGGAGAAGCGGCTCGCCGCGGACACTCTGGAGGTCCCGCGAGCCCTGGTGGCCCTGACACGGGGTGGCGCACGGACGAGCGTCGCGCAGGCGAACACGGCGTGGTCGCTGCTGGAGCGGCTGGGCGGGTTGTCGTTCCGGCCTCTGGTCGAGACCGATCCGCCGCCACGCGATTGCCCGCGCTACCTCGACTTGCTCGTGGGCGCCGCCCTCGCCCTGCACGCCGACGCATCGGGTGTGTTCGTCAAGCTGCTCGACGACCGACGCGAGATCCCGTTGGTCCTCCCCATGGGAGGCCCCGAGCCCGAGGAGATCCCTCCGAAGCGCCGCGTGTGCGACCAGGCCTACGTGGCGCGGAGCAAGCTGGCGCTGTACCCGGACCTCGTCGAGCACAACGCGCTCGAGGAGCAGTTCCTCCACCGCCCCGACGCCGAGAAGGACGCCATCATCGCCCGCGGCAAGAAGATTGGGGTGTGGGATGGATTGACGGAGCAGGAGGCCAGGGCGGCCCCCGCATCGACGAGCCCGGACCGTGCGGGGGAATGATCACTCGATGGCGATGCAGGGCCACGCCGCGCTGACCGCGTGCTTGGATCCGTCGAGCAGGGTGTTGCAGGCGTCCCCCAGCAGCTCCAGGGTGTGATCGTCGAGCAGGCGCCACTGGGTGCCGAAGACCAGCAGCTTGCCGTCGAGCCTGACCGTGCCCTGGCCGGCGAAGGCGGTGTTGATCGTACCCTTGAGCGCGAAGCGGCAGTCCTGGAACGCGTGGATGATACTGTTGAACGCCTGCACCAGGTCGTCGGGCTTAAGCGCCTTGTAGTACGGCGCGTTGGTCCCGCCGCCCACCGCCAGCCCGGTGCCGGCGTTGGCCATGTCCTGCAGGTGTGCGTCGGACACGCCGTTGCCCACGCTGATGATGTAGGTCTGGATCCCGGCGGTGAACGCCTTCTGCGCCGCGGCGATGGCCTGGGGCTGGCCGTCCTGGGGGTTGGGCCGGGCGCAGGTGTCGGGCTCACCGTCGGTGGCGAGGACGATGACCCGGGCGCCGCCCCCGGTGAGCTGCTTGAGCCTGGCGGCCTCGACGTCGATGGAGTCGCCGGTGGGGGTCTCGTCGTCGGGCGCGGCGGGCGCGTA
>Ga0210044_10007126_pt1 | contig 14401 bp, 7 predicted proteins | sample CryGey13umfilter_2_FD_183959 | JGI IMG/M metagenome (GOLD analysis project Ga0210044, IMG submission 183959) | Groundwater microbial communities from aquifer in Utah, USA - Crystal Geyser 4/9/14 3 um filter (SPAdes) (version 2) | ecosystem: Environmental > Aquatic > Deep subsurface > Groundwater...
GTTTTTGTGGCTGACTAGATTTTATTCGTAAGATGTTTTTCTTTTTACTTGTAAAGGTTCGTCTATGTCTAATAACCTGTTTATAAGAGAGAGACCGACTGGATTTTAATGTTTATTTAAATATTTGATGTTTAAAATTTAATTATTTATTGAAGATTTTGTTCGTAGAATCTTGGTTTAAATCGTACTATGTAGTATGGAAACTTCTCGGATATTTGACGGATAAAGGAATCTTCAAGGTTTAAATCGTACTATGTAGTATGGAAACTGTTCTCCCTCTTTAAATTTAAACAATTAACATAGCGTTTAAATCGTACTATGTAGTATGGAAACTCTGAAATGCTCCTATCGCTTGAAGGGGTTTGTTGTGTTTAAATCGTACTATGTAGTATGGAAACTCGTTTCCTCGACACGGAGACAAAAAAAATCATAATGTTTAAATCGTACTATGTAGTATGGAAACGCAACTCCTTCCATAAACAATTTGTTTTCGTTAACGAGTTTAAATCGTACTATGTAGTATGGAAACTTTTTTTTATACCTCGAAGCTTTCCTCATCGCAGATAGTTTAAATCGTACTATGTAGTATGGAAACCAATACAGCTGACGATGTTACCAAAACATTTAATCCGGTTTAAATCGTACTATGTAGTATGGAAACGGCGATGGAAGGAAATAGATGATGGAAAAGAGGAAGTGTTTAAATCGTACTATGTAGTATGGAAACTTGCTATCGCTCCCGCTATTATTACATTTTTATTCATGTTTAAATCGTACTATGTAGTATGGAAACTGTGTATTATTTATAATAATAATAAAATATCTCAAAGTTTAAATCGTACTATGTAGTATGGAAACGTGATACGAAATATCTTGAAATTTGGTTAAATGACAGTTTAAATCGTACTATGTAGTATGGAAACAAAAAATAGTTGAAATAGATGAGAAAAAATACAAAGTTTAAATCGTACTATGTAGTATGGAAACTATATTCTTCTCCTTCTACTTCTTCTTCCTCTATTTGTTTAAATCGTACTATGTAGTATGGAAACTGTTCTCCCTCCATAATATCATCAGTAATAAAATAGTTTAAATCGTACTATGTAGTATGGAAACCCTACGGTTGTACCCATATTTGCGCCGAGAATGATGGTTTAAATCGTACTATGTAGTATGGAAACCCTCTTGATTAGCTATCTGTATCGTTCGTTCCATAGGTTTAAATCGTACTATGTAGTATGGAAACTGCCAGGGTGTATATGCATGTCTGGGTGACGAGGTAGTTTAAATCGTACTATGTAGTATGGAAACCAGGGTATGTAGTCACTATATTTTTCCAATTTTTGAAGTTTAAATCGTACTATGTAGTATGGAAACTTTGGGAATTTTGAAGTGCTTTTTGTACCGAGGTTGTTTAAATCGTACTATGTAGTATGGAAACATGCTTCTGCATAAAAGGCATTCTCCTTTTTTTTGAGTTTAAATCGTACTATGTAGTATGGAAACTTCACCGTTGTACCGGTGTTCACTGCGAGAACAACAGTTTAAATCGTACTATGTAGTATGGAAACATTTATTTACTGGCAGGTTATTTCCTCAAAAACAAACGTTTAAATCGTACTATGTAGTATGGAAACTGGTTGGGAAAACATACGGTCCTCAAACAATTATTGAGTTTAAATCGTACTATGTAGTATGGAAACTTATTAACGGCAATAGGTCTGTTCAGGATAGTTGAGTTTAAATCGTACTATGTAGTATGGAAACTTAATAATAACATAGCAAAAATATACATAGCAAAAAGTTTAAATCGTACTATGTAGTATGGAAACGACATAGCACGTAGGAGATATGACGATATGTGGTCGGTTTAAATCGTACTATGTAGTATGGAAACTATATCCTACCGAATTTTACGCTTAGTAATAATGTTGTTTAAATCGTACTATGTAGTATGGAAACCCACAAAAAGAAGGCAGTCCTTCTACGAAAATTACGGTTTAAATCGTACTATGTAGTATGGAAACTCGAAAAACCCAATATTAACGGCAATAGGTCTGTTCGTTTAAATCGTACTATGTAGTATGGAAACTTTGCGTGTTTTATTTTTTTACTCTGTGTTTTGTGTAGTTTAAATCGTACTATGTAGTATGGAAACTGCACTATATCACTGTTGACGGGGAAAAAAGGAATTGTTTAAATCGTACTATGTAGTATGGAAACCCGTTTTCTTGATACCGGTACGAAAAAAGTCATAATTGTTTAAATCGTACTATGTAGTATGGAAACCGCAAGACGAAAGAGATGATAGAGATATTTTGAAACGGTTTAAATCGTACTATGTAGTATGGAAACTTGGAAATGTGTATGTCGTAGCATCTGATGGAAGAACGTTTAAATCGTACTATGTAGTATGGAAACTCTTTTCTTCCTTTTTTTCTGCGTCTGGTGGGTCAAGTTTAAATCGTACTATGTAGTATGGAAACTCCCATCGCCCCTAAAATATCGAAAAAATGCACATCGGTTTAAATCGTACTATGTAGTATGGAAACCCAAAAAATAGGCTAATATTGCACCTGCCCCCGCGATTGTTTAAATCGTACTATGTAGTATGGAAACCTGCTCGGCGATTTCGAATGCTTTTTCAATTTGAGAGTTTAAATCGTACTATGTAGTATGGAAACCCTGAAGGAGGCTCCGAGATTTGAGATTTCAGCAATGTTTAAATCGTACTATGTAGTATGGAAACGAAGCGAGCGTGGGCGCAGTTCCCACGCAAGGAAAAAAGTTTAAATCGTACTATGTAGTATGGAAACCCGAGGTGAATCAATGGCCGACGCTCGTCAGAAGAAGTTTAAATCGTACTATGTAGTATGGAAACTTGGGGGTTGCCCGTTTGCCACATTTTTGAATATCCGTTTAAATCGTACTATGTAGTATGGAAACTTTTTTGTATGTCAATATCATCTTCTTTTTTCTTCTGGTTTAAATCGTACTATGTAGTATGGAAACTTTTCACCACATTACGACTGGTCAAAGGTGTGAAACGTTTAAATCGTACTATGTAGTATGGAAACTATTTTTCCCTTTTTTGAATTTCAAAATCACATAGTGTTTAAATCGTACTATGTAGTATGGAAACAATATCAAGTTCAGGCGGTAGGGGCATGGCGTGAAAGTTTAAATCGTACTATGTAGTATGGAAACCCGCTATCTGAATAATTCGACCTGCGTTCAAAATGAAGTTTAAATCGTACTATGTAGTATGGAAACTATTTAGATTTATATTTTTACTATTATTGTAATATGTTTAAATCGTACTATGTAGTATGGAAACTTGTTCACCCATACCGCCGCCCGCCGGGAGGGTAAATAGTTTAAATCGTACTATGTAGTATGGAAACCCATTTTTTCTTGAATTTTTTTGCGGACTTCCGCCCGTTTAAATCGTACTATGTAGTATGGAAACTTCGCCTCCGCATATCGTATGTTTTGTGCCATATTTCAGTTTAAATCGTACTATGTAGTATGGAAACCGGTAATATCGTTCCATTTCTTCCTGCGGGGCGCTTGGTTTAAATCGTACTATGTAGTATGGAAACTTCATACACGCAATAGAACATAATTCTTCAGCATTGTTTAAATCGTACTATGTAGTATGGAAACATGATTATATCATCTGTGTTCCTTTCGTTCAACCAAGTTTAAATCGTACTATGTAGTATGGAAACACTGTGCTTCACACTCGTATTGGGATGCGAATGCTGTTTAAATCGTACTATGTAGTATGGAAACTCATATTCTTGACATATTATTTTTATTGTGTTTGAATGTTTAAATCGTACTATGTAGTATGGAAACATTTGCAAAGATATAACAATTTCTGACGATGAGGAAGTTTAAATCGTACTATGTAGTATGGAAACCTGGAATGCGAAAAGAAGAAAGTTCACGAAGAAAAAAAGTTTAAATCGTACTATGTAGTATGGAAACGTTTTTGTGGAGCGAAGTTCAATGAAATGGTATATTTGTTTAAATCGTACTATGTAGTATGGAAACACTATGACAGAGTATGTGCAGAGTTCCCGAAGTATTGTTTAAATCGTACTATGTAGTATGGAAACGCAATAGCTCTACAAGATACATCTGTAACACAAAGGGGTTTAAATCGTACTATGTAGTATGGAAACTCCATATATGCTGATAGTATTTCTTGTAATGCTTTGTGTTTAAATCGTACTATGTAGTATGGAAACCTAATTGCTCGTTGTCCAAGTAAAAACTTCTTATTTGTTTAAATCGTACTATGTAGTATGGAAACTTTCGTCTTCTGTTAAACCTCCTAGCTTGCCTACTAGTTTAAATCGTACTATGTAGTATGGAAACTTTCAGGTATTTCATATGTTATATGTATCATTTTATTGTTTAAATCGTACTATGTAGTATGGAAACAGAGTGAAGCCACCACAAAGAATGAAAAAAAAATGGAGTTTAAATCGTACTATGTAGTATGGAAACTTCCCAACAGATAGAAGCAAAAAAAAATAATTTAGAGGTTTAAATCGTACTATGTAGTATGGAAACTAGGATAATGAAAATGAGTGTTGTTCAAAGAAGTAAGTTTAAATCGTACTATGTAGTATGGAAACAAATATTTTGTTCCATTATTTTTTTTTGAAGTATTGGGGTTTAAATCGTACTATGTAGTATGGAAACCTTCTGATACCTGGTAGGAGATTCTGCCCGTGTTAATCGTTTAAATCGTACTATGTAGTATGGAAACCTTTGTTTCCTGTTATGTTTGTGCTTTCGTTGTTTGCGTTTAAATCGTACTATGTAGTATGGAAACCATCTTTTGTTTTTTTGTTAAGTTTGAAAAGTTTCATGTTTAAATCGTACTATGTAGTATGGAAACCTATATCAGTAGTCCAGTAGGTGTCGAGTTCTTCACCGGTTTAAATCGTACTATGTAGTATGGAAACAAACTATATACAACAGTTTCTCCAGGGTGCGTAATCGTTTAAATCGTACTATGTAGTATGGAAACACTTATGAAATTCCTCAATGCAATTCTCGTTTGATGTGGTTTAAATCGTACTATGTAGTATGGAAACATCAAAGGTCATCTCATCTATCCTTTATATATGTTCGGTTTAAATCGTACTATGTAGTATGGAAACCTTTATTAACCGCTGTTTTAAATATTCTTTCCCCTCGTTTAAATCGTACTATGTAGTATGGAAACATAGCTATCTATCATTTTGAAGAGTTCGAGGCAAAAGGTGTTTAAATCGTACTATGTAGTATGGAAACTTGTCGTGCAATCACTTACTCGGCTATATGTTTTTGGTTTAAATCGTACTATGTAGTATGGAAACGGTATGGGGGACAAGCCCCCAAAAGCAACAAAATTAAGTTTAAATCGTACTATGTAGTATGGAAACGTAGAACAAAAAATCGCTGATAATACAACTGCTTCATGTTTAAATCGTACTATGTAGTATGGAAACAATGACCCTTCAATTCATACGAGGATTGGAACTTGGAGTTTAAATCGTACTATGTAGTATGGAAACGCGAAAAGGAAAAAAATATTCTTCAAAGGTAAAAACAGTTTAAATCGTACTATGTAGTATGGAAACAAAGGACACAGGGTTGAAGGTAAATTTTTCCCCAAAGGTTTAAATCGTACTATGTAGTATGGAAACTAATATTATCCATCATTTTTTCCCTTTCACAGTCGTGTTTAAATCGTACTATGTAGTATGGAAACTAAGTCTCGGAGAGTTTTCCTTTTTCAGGTTTTGAGTTGTTTAAATCGTACTATGTAGTATGGAAACTTAAGATGTATCACTTCAATTGTAGCATTAAGAGCGTTTAAATCGTACTATGTAGTATGGAAACTCTTCCTCTGCTTGTCTTTAAATGTATATTCTACCTTGTTTAAATCGTACTATGTAGTATGGAAACTATCCTCTCTGTCCATTTCTCTCCATATTTTTTGAATGTTTAAATCGTACTATGTAGTATAGAAACTGTCAATAATGTAAAATACGAAACTTTAAATACAATCGTTTAAATCGTACTATGTAGTATGGAAACAAACTTTTATCAGACCCACAGAGAGTTAAATTATTAGGTTTAAATCGTACTATGTAGTATGGAAACTCATATTCTTGACATATTATTTTTATTGTGTTTGAATGTTTAAATCGTACTATGTAGTATGGAAACATTTGCAAAGATATAACAATTTCTGACGATGAGGAAGTTTAAATCGTACTATGTAGTATGGAAACCTGGAATGCGAAAAGAAGAAAGTTCACGAAGAAAAAAAGTTTAAATCGTACTATGTAGTATGGAAACGTTTTTGTGGAGCGAAGTTCAATGAAATGGTATATTTGTTTAAATCGTACTATGTAGTATGGAAACACTATGACAGAGTATGTGCAGAGTTCCCGAAGTATTGTTTAAATCGTACTATGTAGTATGGAAACGCAATAGCTCTACAAGATACATCTGTAACACAAAGGGGTTTAAATCGTACTATGTAGTATGGAAACTCCATATATGCTGATAGTATTTCTTGTAATGCTTTGTGTTTAAATCGTACTATGTAGTATGGAAACCTAATTGCTCGTTGTCCAAGTAAAAACTTCTTATTTGTTTAAATCGTACTATGTAGTATGGAAACTTTCGTCTTCTGTTAAACCTCCTAGCTTGCCTACTAGTTTAAATCGTACTATGTAGTATGGAAACTTTCAGGTATTTCATATGTTATATGTATCATTTTATTGTTTAAATCGTACTATGTAGTATGGAAACAGAGTGAAGCCACCACAAAGAATGAAAAAAAAATGGAGTTTAAATCGTACTATGTAGTATGGAAACTTCCCAACAGATAGAAGCAAAAAAAAATAATTTAGAGGTTTAAATCGTACTATGTAGTATGGAAACTAGGATAATGAAAATGAGTGTTGTTCAAAGAAGTAAGTTTAAATCGTACTATGTAGTATGGAAACAAATATTTTGTTCCATTATTTTTTTTTGAAGTATTGGGGTTTAAATCGTACTATGTAGTATGGAAACCTTCTGATACCTGGTAGGAGATTCTGCCCGTGTTAATCGTTTAAATCGTACTATGTAGTATGGAAACCTTTGTTTCCTGTTATGTTTGTGCTTTCGTTGTTTGCGTTTAAATCGTACTATGTAGTATGGAAACCATCTTTTGTTTTTTTGTTAAGTTTGAAAAGTTTCATGTTTAAATCGTACTATGTAGTATGGAAACCTATATCAGTAGTCCAGTAGGTGTCGAGTTCTTCACCGGTTTAAATCGTACTATGTAGTATGGAAACAAACTATATACAACAGTTTCTCCAGGGTGCGTAATCGTTTAAATCGTACTATGTAGTATGGAAACACTTATGAAATTCCTCAATGCAATTCTCGTTTGATGTGGTTTAAATCGTACTATGTAGTATGGAAACATCAAAGGTCATCTCATCTATCCTTTATATATGTTCGGTTTAAATCGTACTATGTAGTATGGAAACCTTTATTAACCGCTGTTTTAAATATTCTTTCCCCTCGTTTAAATCGTACTATGTAGTATGGAAACATAGCTATCTATCATTTTGAAGAGTTCGAGGCAAAAGGTGTTTAAATCGTACTATGTAGTATGGAAACTTGTCGTGCAATCACTTACTCGGCTATATGTTTTTGGTTTAAATCGTACTATGTAGTATGGAAACGGTATGGGGGACAAGCCCCCAAAAGCAACAAAATTAAGTTTAAATCGTACTATGTAGTATGGAAACGTAGAACAAAAAATCGCTGATAATACAACTGCTTCATGTTTAAATCGTACTATGTAGTATGGAAACAATGACCCTTCAATTCATACGAGGATTGGAACTTGGAGTTTAAATCGTACTATGTAGTATGGAAACGCGAAAAGGAAAAAAATATTCTTCAAAGGTAAAAACAGTTTAAATCGTACTATGTAGTATGGAAACAAAGGACACAGGGTTGAAGGTAAATTTTTCCCCAAAGGTTTAAATCGTACTATGTAGTATGGAAACTAATATTATCCATCATTTTTTCCCTTTCACAGTCGTGTTTAAATCGTACTATGTAGTATGGAAACTAAGTCTCGGAGAGTTTTCCTTTTTCAGGTTTTGAGTTGTTTAAATCGTACTATGTAGTATGGAAACTTAAGATGTATCACTTCAATTGTAGCATTAAGAGCGTTTAAATCGTACTATGTAGTATGGAAACTCTTCCTCTGCTTGTCTTTAAATGTATATTCTACCTTGTTTAAATCGTACTATGTAGTATGGAAACTATCCTCTCTGTCCATTTCTCTCCATATTTTTTGAATGTTTAAATCGTACTATGTAGTATAGAAACTGTCAATAATGTAAAATACGAAACTTTAAATACAATCGTTTAAATCGTACTATGTAGTATGGAAACAAACTTTTATCAGACCCACAGAGAGTTAAATTATTAGGTTTAAATCGTACTATGTAGTATGGAAACTCACTAGTATATTTCGGGCTTTCACAAGGAGGGAAAGTGTTTAAATCGTACTATGTAGTATGGAAACCTATAGATCTATACAGTATATGTTTTTTGATTTCGTCGAGTTTAAATCGTACTATGTAGTATGGAAACTACAGCCCGACTCTGTTACACTCAAGAATGGTTTCTTCGTTTAAATCGTACTATGTAGTATGGAAACCAAACAGACGACTATGGATAAAGGTAGAGGTGTATGGTGTTTAAATCGTACTATGTAGTATGGAAACGAAGACAAACAAAATACGAAAGATGACTGCCGAATTCGTTTAAATCGTACTATGTAGTATGGAAACGTCAAGGAAACAGTCATACACACAAAAATAGTTATGAGTTTAAATCGTACTATGTAGTATGGAAACTCAAATTCGCGGGCAATAGGGGGTCGTCATTTGTAAAGTTTAAATCATACTATGTAGTATGGAAACTTTTGCCTCTTTTTCCTCCCTTTCAAGTTGTTTTTTCGTTTAAATTGTACTATGTAGTATGGAAACAAAGAAGGAAGAGCCATCACCCCTCCCCCTTCTTGCGGTTTAAATCGTACTATGTAGTATGGAAACTGGTTCACAAATAGGATATACCAACACAAACGAATACGGTTTAAATCGTACTATGTAGTATGGAAACTATACTGTTTAGCTGTTGCCATTTTTTATTTTATCGTTTAAATCGTACTATGTAGTATGGAAACCAATTAATCCACGTCGCATACTATCGAAGAGAACGTGTTTAAATCGTACTATGTAGTATGGAAACTGATTTGCGTGTCTGTTGTAGTGTTCACATTCGCAGCCGGGTTTAAATCGTACTATGTAGTATGGAAACGAAGAAGTAGAAGAAGAAGAAGAAGATTGTACTGAAAGTTTAAATCGTACTATGTAGTATGGAAACCTAAATAAAGAAATTTTCGCAACAATTGACGTGCTAGTTTAAATCGTACTATGTAGTATGGAAACTTCAAAAAATTTGAAAATGAAGAAAAACGAAAAAATGTTTAAATCGTACTATGTAGTATGGAAACTGCACTACCGGGCGTATGATAGCACAATTCACGTGTAGTTTAAATCGTACTATATAGTATGGAAACTGTTTTCAAGTACGTTCAAAAAGAAATTGCGAACATAAGTTTAAATCGTACTATGTAGTATGGAAACTTGAAAAGCCACATATTTTACACAGAATTTTTTTCAGTTTAAATCGTACTATGTAGTATGGAAACTGTTTTCAAGTACGTTCAAAAAGAAATTGCGAACATAGTTTAAATCGTACTAGGTAGTATGGAAACTTTGACTTGGAGACAAAGATTAGTTGAAGACAAGCAAGTTTAAATCGTACTATGTAGTATGGAAACGTTGATACTTGCAACGGTTATAACGAGTATATGAATGTTTAAATCGTACTATGTAGTATGGAAACTATATGTTCGTTCTTAATCGGTTATGTCAGTTATGTCGGTTTAAATCGTACTATGTAGTATGGAAACTTTGACTTGGAGACAAAGATTAGTTGAAGACAAGCAAGTTTAAATCGTACTATGTAGTATGGAAACGTTGATACTTGCAACGGTTATAACGAGTATATGAATGTTTAAATCGTACTATGTAGTATGGAAACTATATGTTCGTTCTTAATCGGTTATGTCAGTTATGTCGGTTTAAATCGTACTATGTAGTATGGAAACTTTTTTTCCTCTGTGGATAAGAAAGTATAAAAATAGTTTAAATCGTACTATATAGTATGGAAACTCGTTTTCAATTATTCCCTCTCTTATATCCATATTAGTTTAAATCGTACTATATAGTATGGAAACATTTTTTTTTTTCAAGGACAAGGCCATTGTATATGCGTTTAAATCGTACTATGTAGTATGGAAACCTCCCGATATCCGAGAGAAACTGCTTGAAGAAACGAAGTTTAAATCGTACTATGTAGTATGGAAACTTATTTGAATTATTTCCTTTTTTTCCATAAATGTTGTTTAAATCGTACTATGTAGTATGGAAACAAATAATGACCTTTATTAATTAGTTTTAAACTATAAATAGTTTAAATCGTACTATGTAGTATGGAAACTTCGCTCTTAATTTGCTTCATAATTTGCTTTGTTTAGGTTTAAATCGTACTATGTAGTATGGAAACTTGTCTCGTCAAGTTTTTCTGCTTTAATTCGTGTCAGTTTAAATCGTACTATGTAGTATGGAAACTCTTTTAAGTCGTATTTTGGAGAGGTCTGGTGGAAACGTTTAAATCGTACTATGTAGTATGGAAACGCGGAAACAGAGGGCAGGAGACGGTATGTAAAGGAACAGTTTAAATCGTACTATGTAGTATGGAAACTATTAATTCAAATGAAATTAAAATAATCTGTCAAGAGTTTAAATCGTACTATGTAGTATGGAAACTGGTTCACAAATAGGATATACCAACACAAACGAATACGTTTAAATCGTACTATGTAGTATGGAAACTGTACAGAGGAAAGCGTTGAGGTGTGAAAAAAATAAAGTTTAAATCGTACTATGTAGTATGGAAACTAGATATGATATACTACACGAAAAGATGGGGGGGATTAAGTTTAAATCGTACTATGTAGTATGGAAACTGTGTGGGAGGACAAACGATAACAAGCAACGAAATCGTTTAAATCGTACTATGTAGTATGGAAACTAACCATACATCTCCTTGGAAAATATCATCCCCTTTCGGTTTAAATCGTACTATGTAGTATGGAAACAAGGAAGTATCCACCTAAAAGATATATCAGTGGATTTTGTTTAAATCGTACTATGTAGTATGGAAACTTGTTTGTGGTGCTGCTGCTGAAACTATTGTTTTTCGGTTTAAATCGTACTATGTAGTATGGAAACTATCCATTGGAGGAATGTGTACAAACGAAATTTTAAGTTTAAATCGTACTATGTAGTATGGAAACCCGAAAGCCAAACGACGAAAATGCGAGCATTTGAAAAAGTTTAAATCGTACTATGTAGTATGGAAACCGGGCAATAACGGGTCATCGTTTGTAAATGCAAACGAAGTTTAAATCGTACTATGTAGTATGGAAACTTGTGTCAAGGTTTTTCGCTCTCAATTGTAAGGCAAGTTTAAATCGTACTATGTAGTATGGAAACCAATGAAACAGATGATAATATTTTAGAGGCAATGGTATGTTTAAATCGTACTATGTAGTATGGAAACCACAAGGAAGCGACGTCCTAACAATTGGCACATTCGAGTTTAAATCGTACTATGTAGTATGGAAACTTCGGAATTCCTTAAAAAGTATTGTCATTTTTTTGGTTTAAATCGTACTATGTAGTATGGAAACTTTTCCGTTTAAATCGCCAATAAAAAACCCTGTTGCCAGTTTAAATCGTACTATGTAGTATGGAAACAATTTTCTTGTAAATTATTAAGCACAGACAAAATTCTTGTTTAAATCGTACTAAGTAGTATGGAAACTTTTTTGCCATTTTTGTCTTTGTCGGTGTAATATTTGTTTAAATCGTACTATGTAGTATGGAAACAGTTTAAAGGAATACTTATAAGCACACTCGCAGAGGAGTTTAAATCGTACTATGTAGTATGGAAACTGTTGTGGATGATGGCAGAACTGGTTTTTTTGTGATTAGGTTTAAATCGTACTATGTAGTATGGAAACAATTTTTTCAGTTTTTTCAATAGGTGTTTTTTTGTTTGTTTAAATCGTACTATGTAGTATGGAAACTATTCTCCCCTAAATCTATGTCTAATCCCCCTAACTTGTTTAAATCGTACTATGTAGTATGGAAACCTCCACACTATCGCATCGTTGCCCTGTCAGAATATGGTTTAAATCGTACTATGTAGTATGGAAACATAATTAAATAAATATATAAAAGATGAAAAATAAGTTTAAATCGTACTATGTAGTATGGAAACCGCATGATTGTGAAAGAGAAAAGATAATAGAGAGGATTGTTTAAATCGTACTATGTAGTATGGAAACCTCACTTTTCTACGCAGCAAAAGAAAAAGATACATGGTTTAAATCGTACTATGTAGTATGGAAACCTGTATCCTTGAAGACTGTAATTGTTGTATATTCATTGTTTAAATCGTACTATGTAGTATGGAAACCATTTCCTCTCGTGGAGCACTCGTATGGAGTTCATATTGTTTAAATCGTACTATGTAGTATGGAAACTATTTCCCGCTTTCGCTCATAGATCTGGCTTCAAAATGTTTAAATCGTACTATGTAGTATGGAAACTTAACAGCACCTAATACACGTATATGCGGGGCAGGAGGTGTTTAAATCGTACTATGTAGTATGGAAACGAAATTATATCCCATGTAGCCTACTATAAAATGATAAGTTTAAATCGTACTATGTAGTATGGAAACTAGTTACTATCCAGCCCTTTTTATATTTTCCGCATAGTTTAAATCGTACTATGTAGTATGGAAACTAAGAAGGAGTTTTTCAATACAGCGAACGATATCAAAAGTTTAAATCGTACTATGTAGTATGGAAACAGACGGTCCTCCTTGAGGATAGCTCTGTGCTTTCCCTTGTTTAAATCGTACTATGTAGTATGGAAACAGAAACAAATTTTTAGGAGATGAATTATATTTAATGCGTTTAAATCGTACTATGTAGTATGGAAACATAATCAAAAAAAATAGGGAGCGCCTTGTGAGGTGATGTTTAAATCGTACTATGTAGTATGGAAACAAAAAAAAATGACACATAAATCGACACTGCGCCCGTGTGTTTAAATCGTACTATGTAGTATGGAAACTTGGGCCGAAATTCGTCGGGAAATTCAAGAAAAAATGTTTAAATCGTACTATGTAGTATGGAAACTCTAAAGAAAAAATAATACCATTCCAGAGCAGTAAAGTTTAAATCGTACTATGTAGTATGGAAACTGAGCAAACCCAATCCTAAAAAAATCAATGGGTTTGTTTAAATCGTACTATGTAGTATGGAAACTTGTGAAAGACGTCGGGGAAATACCTGGAGGATACAGTTTAAATCGTACTATGTAGTATGGAAACTTGCACCTGCTATTGCTCCTACCACTGCTGGATTTTGTTTAAATCGTACTATGTAGTATGGAAACGAAGAATTTAAAAAAATAAACGACAAAATAAGTTTAGGTTTAAATCGTACTATGTAGTATGGAAACCGGCCCGGGCTTGAGACATTTCTTCCACCTTTGTACGTTTAAATCGTACTATGTAGTATGGAAACAACGATAAATTCACCTGAAATGAGGGGTCAGATTTCGTTTAAATCGTACTATGTAGTATGGAAACACATATTCTGCTGCCGCTGATTCTATTACGCTTTTAGGTTTAAATCGTACTATGTAGTATGGAAACAAGCGCCAAAGAAGGTCTACGAAGACGAAGTGGTGTCGTTTAAATCGTACTATGTAGTATGGAAACGATATCCAAGAATATTTTGCTCCGTATTTCATATTGGTTTAAATCGTACTATGTAGTATGGAAACTATTTTACACAGACGAAACGAAATTAAACGAGATAATGTTTAAATCGTACTATGTAGTATGGAAACTCCCATTGTTTTCGTCTTTTTTGGGTGTCTTTTTCCTTGTTTAAATCGTACTATGTAGTATGGAAACTGTGGGAACTGCGCCCACACTCGCTTCTATGTTTTTGTTTAAATCGTACTATGTAGTATGGAAATGTACTATAACAAGTGTTTTTCAAGGCTATAATCAACAGCAATATTTAGAACATGTTTCCAATATTTCCATCTTTTAATTAGTTTTCCATCATGCAATGCTTCTACGCCTCTCAATGTCACTC
>Ga0210044_10007128_pt1 | contig 14398 bp, 14 predicted proteins | sample CryGey13umfilter_2_FD_183959 | JGI IMG/M metagenome (GOLD analysis project Ga0210044, IMG submission 183959) | Groundwater microbial communities from aquifer in Utah, USA - Crystal Geyser 4/9/14 3 um filter (SPAdes) (version 2) | ecosystem: Environmental > Aquatic > Deep subsurface >...
TCCTCTGTGATCTGTCATTCCCGCTTGTCGGGAATCCTTCTTTGTTGAGTACATCAGATGTGATCGGATAAGAAGAAGGATTCTGGACAAGCCAGAATGACAAGGAGAAGAAGGATCCTGTCGATTCGTAGTTATCTCTTGATAGCTGAGTAGTTACCTTGGATTTTTGATATAATAAATTATAATCTGAATGAATCAACAAGGGGGTGTTTTGAAAAATGGTTAAGGTTGAGGTTAATGTACCTGAAATAATTGGAGAATTTTATTATGAGGATAGGGATATTGTTGTAATAGAGGCTCTTCGACATGTTGTTTTTGGGGCAATAAAAAAGAAAACAGATAAATTAAAAGAGGCAGATATTCAAATTAAATATTTTGAAAAGAAGTATCATCAGGGTTTTGAGGATTTTCAGAAAAATATGCCACTTAATGACGAGATAGAATTACATGAAAATTGGGTAGAATGGTCGTATTGGGTAAAAGTGCAAAAAAGGCTAAAGAATACCATTGGAAAGATGAGCTTTTTGTATGGGGAAAATTTATGAGGTATGAGGTTTTAAGGGCATACTCCAGTATCATATTTAAGGTAGAGAGCAGTAATTATTCTTCAGAAGAAGGCGTGGAGAAATTCAAGGCTAAGCTCATCTTGTGTGATGGAAGTAACTTGCGAATTTCTGAAACATGGATAGATAAAAGTTTAGTCGCATATAGTTATTATTGGTTAGATGAAGATTATAACCAGATAATAGGATGGGATAATGCCCCTCATCATCAGGAATTAGATAATTATCCGCATCATAAGCATATAAAGATAAAAAAGATGGTTATTCCATCTTATGAGGTAAAATTAGAGGATACGCTTTCTTTTCTTAAACGATATTTTGAAATTGTATAAAACAGCGTTTTTCTGTCCTCGCAAATGTACGACAGATATATACTGCCTTTGCACCTTTGCGAGAAATAGGAAATGAAAAATCAAGCTAATTCCAGAAATTACCGATAAATAAACAAAGGAGGATACATTGGACTTCAAACCATACTTAAACAATCTATTAGCTGATAGTGAAATAGGCAAATGGGGAACACTTTATGTGTCCCTTCATATTACTGAAAGTGCTGAGGATTTGCCTATTATCCCCTGTCTACGGCAGATGATATTAGAAGAAACAAAGGGGTTAATTGAAGATGGTGCCCCTTTACCGGAAGGGCTGGCATGGATAAAAAAGAGGCAGACAATACAGGGCATGGTAGGAAAGGGACAAGCAGGATACAATCCGCAGGCAGAGGTGTTGCCTCTTATCTTAATAGGTGAATCCGGCTCGGGCAAAACCACATCCCTGAGATATTTAGCAGGTTTATATGCCACAAAATGTCTTCAGGAACTTAACGATAGAGGTAGCACCTCTGGCAGCGAACAGGATACTCCCGCTGTATTAATCCCTATCTTTCTGGACATGGGTGGGTTTCGCTCTGGAAATTTTATAGACTACCTCCTTGATGAATTAAATAGCAGAAAACTTTCCCTTACCCATGATCAGTTAAAAGTGTTATTTGAGCAGAACCTGTTTCTAATCTTGATTGATGGGCTTGACCTTCTTTGCCCCTATGATGGCTTTAATCCTGTGGAATCTATCCAGAAATTTATCAGTCAATTCCCCAGAAACCGCTACATCCTGAGCTGCCGTAAAGGGGTTTGTTACACCAGTTTCCCGGCAAATTATAAGGTTATAGAATTATTAGAATTAACCGAGGAAGATATAAGGGAATATCTTGGTCATTATGTTAAAGATATAGAAAAAAGAGATATGGTCTTTAATGCCATTATGGGGGATCCCAGCCTGAAAGAAATTGCTGAAAGCCCGCTTCTGTTACTGCTAATGATGGTAACCTTTATCCGTTATAAAAAGATACCAAAAAACAAGACAGATGTTTACTCTGCATATATCAATTGCCTTTATGATCTCTTTGAAAAAATGGGCAAACTTGTTGAAGCAGACAAAAAGATAATTGCACAAGGGCTGTCCATAATAGGATTTACGCTTCAAATGCATAATGCTACTGTTCTGGACAAACAAGAGGTTATTAACCTGTTTAAGAATATTGCTGCTCGTAGCGGATATAAGGACAATCTTCCGGAAGAAATACTCCATCTCTGCACCCAGCTTGGCATTGTCAGGGTTCAAAAAAATGAGGTAAAATTCTTTTATCAATCATTTCGGGAGTATTTTGCTGCAGAGAGGCTAAAACAACTATTTTCTGCATCTGTAGATTTATCTTCTATTTACAATCATCCAAGGTGGGAGGATGTGCTTGTATATTTATCAGGGCTAATGGATATGGTCAATACCTCTAAATTGGTCAATGAAATACTGAGCATGCCTTATAAGTATCGCAATCCGCTATTTTTAGCCGCTGAATGTGTAGCCAGCGGTGATGTAGAGGAGGCAATCGAAAATAAAGTAATAGGATTGTTAAGGGAAATGTTAAATGACAGGTACTGGTATAATCAAAGGGAGGCACTCTATGGGCTTGCCAGAATAGCCGGCCGTGCAGTTCGCAAACAGGCATCCATGTCAGATAAAATGGTAAGGGATTATCTATCTGATACGGGTAAAAATAAAGCAGTTGATATCTTCATCGAAAGGCTTAAGGATGAGGATTGGATACGGCGGGAAAAATCTGCCAGAGCACTTGGAAAGGTGTGTGATCGTGAGGTTATCCCCTATCTGGAGAAATTACTTACAGATGAATCTCCAGCTGTGTACAATGCTGCCTTTGAAGCCATTATTGAGATAGAACGAAGGGAAAGAGAAAATGTCAGGCTCTCTTTTCCTCAAATACAAGATGACATGCTTGTATCGATTATTCCAACAAAAAAGGAAGAGCCTGAAAAAAAGGCAACATTACCACAAAAGGATATGCCTGAACCACTGCCTGTAGGCAAGACAACAATAGTTTTTATGAGCCTGATACGGTCAATAGAATTAATCAAACAGATTGGCGGTGAAACAAGGGGATTAACCGGGCTACAGTTTTATAATAATATTGTCAGACCTATGGTAGATGATGGACAGGGAAAAATACTTAAATTTACTGGTGGAACATTTGTTGTCTTGTTTGAAGAGGCTGAGCATGCAATTAATACAGCCATCAAGATACATGCGGCAATAGATGAGTATAATCTCAGACAGCCAAGACGGAAACTTTACATGCGGATTGGAATAGTTTCAGGCAATCCCGAGCCACAAACCTCACTCACAAGTGTTGAGGTAAAATTAGCTGTTAAGATTGGACAAATAGCCATTGCCGGACAAATTTTAGCTGGAGAAAACACCTATAAAATAATAAAAGGAAAGGATACTTCGCCACCTAAGTTCCGTTACTTTGGATCAAAAAGATTATTAAAAAATGATGAAACAAGGGTTGGTATCTATGAGCTTTTGTGGCGTGGTGAAAGCTATGCCGCAATGATCAAGGAGTCAGTAATGGCTGTAGAATATCTTGATCTGGTTGTAGGGCATAATATTAGTAAGGATGTTCAACTCTCTGCCAGAATAAGTATTGCCCGTAACTTCTTAAAGAGGGCAAAGGGACTGATGTTTGCAAAATCACCTGACCCACTTCTGATAGAATATCCGCATCCAACAGGAACAAGAGTCTCTGTTCACATGTTTTTTGTCAATATAGCCCTTGATATAATCTGGCTTGATTCGAGCTTTAAGGTTGTAGATCTTGCCGAGAATGTCCCTCCATTTAATCCGCTCAAACCTGCGTCGTGGAAAGCATACACCTCACAACGATTAGCTAAATATGTGCTTGAACTGCCTGCAGGCAGGGCACATGTGGGTAAGGTAGAGGTAGGGGATTTGATATTGTTTAAGGAACAGAGGGGAATATAAGACAGATGATAGGATGGCTACTGTCGTGTCATCTGTTCACCGAGAATGGCTGATATATCCCCATTCGCACAACCTCTTATAGGCATATTCTGCCTTTTCTCCCTTAGTGGTTAATTGGAGAAGCCTTTTGTAATATCCGGCTGCTGTTTCTATCTTCTTTAGTTTTTCATAGTTAAGCCCGAGATAAAAGACAACATTTACATTATCAGGGACAAGTTTATCAGCTATCTTTAGATGAGTAATTGATGTCTTAAAATTATTGGTTGTATGAAGTATAAGCCCTGCTAAAAAGCGGCTCATAAACAGGTCAGGATATATGGAAAGAGACTGTTTGATTTCATTTGTAGCTTCATCATATTTCTTTTCAGCAAAATATGTCGCAGACAGGGTGGTATGAATTAAGGCTTCATCAGGGGCAATAGTCAGGGCGTTTTTAAGCTTTATGATAGCATCTCCAAATTTTTCCTTTTTTGTCAACTCCTCAGCTTGATCACACTGTTTATATGCTAGACTAACTTTTTTTAAGTAATTTGTATTCTTTAGGAACTCATCGACTTGAAAAGTATTTGATTGAAGTGTAGCAAAATTTGACTGGATTTGTGCCTTAGCATTCTCTATTCGTTCCAAGGGCATGGGATGACTCTGGAACATTATCTCCAACTTTGACGGCTCTCTCTGAGATAAGGATTGAAGGATTTGCATGGCTTGAACAAACCCGACAGGATTATATCCGGCTTTAACCATATATTCCATGCCCAGAGCATCTGCTTCTCGTTCCTGATCACGACTATATTTCATGACAATCAGGTTTGTAGCCAGCCCTGCGGCTGTGTTATAATATTCCCGATTCTTAACCTCTTTTGCAGCCATAACAGTATCAAGCAGTGATAACCCAAAACCTGTCAAGACAGAGCGGGTATATCCAGAGGCAACATGCCTTGCAGCTACATGGCCAATCTCATGGCTAAGTACGCCAGCTAATTGGTCTTCATTCTCCATAAGGTTAAGAAGCCCTCTGGTAATGCTAATCTTGCCCCCTGGCAGGGCATAGGCATTTATTACAGAGGTATTAACCACATTAAATTCATAATTTAATTGCGGACGATGGCTTTTTGCGGCACATTTTTTCCCTGTTTGATTAATGTACGATTGCAGATTTTTATCTTGAAACAAGCCGTTTGATACCTGAGTATACACAGGATAATAACTATCACCCATAGCCATTTCTTTATCTTCGGACATGAGATTAAACTGTTTCTCGCCGGTAACAGGATTGGTGGCACAGCCTGAAAGGGAAAGGAATAAAAGCAGTAGAAATAATTTATGTAACGGCATAATACAGACCTCGTAAACTTAGGATCTGTCACAAAATAAATGTGTTACATCGAGGTTGCCAATTCGCCTCCTCCAGTGGCGTTACAAGACTTAAGGCATAGTGAACTATGCCTTAAGTCGCACCTTGCTGGACAAGATGAAGTGGCAACCAAATGTAACAGTTATTTTGGGACAGACCTTTACTTTTATTCACTCAACCACGAAGGCGAAAAGAGTTTATGTCCAAGCAATACCCTGGCAGTTTTCACAAACTCTATCTGTTCTTGAGTAAGGCTGCCTATAGCTGGTTCTTCTCCGTCCATAACCTGCCAGACAATCTTTTGCAGGTCTCCTCTCTTACCTTTGGCTATTTCAATTAACCTTTCATCAAAGGCATCTGCAATAGCTGATGTCATACCATTTCTTTCAAGCATAATAAGAAAGGTTTGATTGAGAATATCCCTTAATTCTCGTGGCAATCCATTGGAAACATTGGACAAGCCACAAGTAACTCTGCAGCCGGGTGCCATTTCCTCAAACATCAATACAGACTCTAATGTCGCTTTAACTGCATCCTGTTGGAAGGCAATTGGTGGGGTAAATGGGTCAAACCAAATGTCTTCATTTTGCACATTATACTCCATAGCTTTACCAATAAGATCAGCTGCCAACATTCCCCTTTCATCATTATCCCTTGGCAGCCCCTGTTCACTAATCAGTAGGCAAACACAACCAGTATTATATTTTTGTACCAATGGAAATAATGCATCCATTCTCTCTGGAATGCAACTGATAGAGTTTATCACTGCCTTTTGCTTACAAAATTTCAAGCCTGCCTCTATGGCTGCTACATTCAAAGTATCAAGAAAGAGTGGCAGTGTAACCACCTCTTGTACGGTTTTAACCATCCATTCCATGATAGCTACACCCTCTTTGCTTGCAGGACCTATGTTCAAATCAATGAAATCTGCACCCATTTCCTGTGATTTGACTGCTACCTTCTGGATAGTCCTTGCATCCCTACCCTTGATTGCCTCCTTTATTCGTGGAGAAATAACATGAATGTTTTCCGCGATGACAATAGCCATTTTTATCGTACCTCCTTATTAAATTTGACATTTTGTATACCTTATTGTCCATTAAGTAGGGGCAATTAAAGCAACAATAAAACATATACTCAACGACGGCATAAATTGCGTTTTTCACTGGTCTTAATCAACGATAGCTGCGTTGTTCAGGTTTTGCAATAGTACACTATTGCTCACCTTGCGCGCCATTGCTCTCGTTGATTAATCCTCTACCCGAAAATTCACAATTTATGCCGTCGTTGAGTATAGCATCCTTTAAAGTCTATGCCGCTAATATCTGTTGTGTAACTTCCACACCCGCTTTGTACAAAAAGTCAGGACACATATCGGCACCGTTGTCCCAGACAATTGTATCTATACTTGAGTTTACACGAACCTTCTTGAAATAGCCAATGTCTTTCAGTGGCTCGAAAATTTCACCATCCAGTTCCTTCGACAAGTCAACTAATCGCACTCTGCCATCATCAAACGACAATAGCAGTTTGTAGTCGGATACATAGGTAACATCTTTTACGATATGCATCAGTAACCTCCTATTCCAATGGTTCTATCCACTTGAGGGGTTTTCTTGCTCTGGTCAGTTCCCAATCCTCCATCAGTTCGTTACGGTGCTCAAAAGCCCACTCAAGCACAAACGAGACAATGCGTTTCGGCAAATGCCCCTCAATGAGCCGCAAGTCCGAGATGGTGAAACTTGCCCTTTGACCACTATAGATGGCGTGAAAGTGTGGTACTGAGTGTTCCTCTTTGTAGTACATTCCAATCACGATTCCGAAAAACCTGCTAACTTCCGGCACAAGTCCCTCCCTTAAGGATGTTTTTCAAAATACCTGAGGGTAATTAAGGCAACAATTGAAAACATAGCACCTATTACTACAATAGCCCACATGATTAATCCTCCTTGTCTGGTGGAATTGTTTTTACGCCAATTGCAAAGAGAACTACAGCCAACAACCCTCCTGAAATAACAGGTAGCCACTCTATTGAATCTTTTGCGAATAAACTTCCTATCGCTACAGTAGTAGCAAGATATTTCGACAGGTCAAGAAATACCCTGCCAGCCTCTTTACGCCGTTCTCTGTTCATAATCATTATTCTATTCCGTTTCACCCGCTGTGTTACTCCATGGTGAGTATTTACCCTTAATTACACCTGCATTTGTTTCAAAAATCCCGGTAAACTTGGCGCCTCCCTTGGTCCAACAATTACCTTCCAACCTGCCCCCATTTCTTCCTCTAAATCACCGGATAATTCTGCCACATATCCAGGGATAATCAGATTTCGATGGGATATCTTTTCTGTTATCCCCGAGCTTTTAATAAACTTAGCAATTGATTCCGCATTAAATTTCCCTGCTGACCATGCGGTCAGGACAGAGAGTCCCTCGGTATTCTGTATTGCCAACCAAACAGGCTTTCTGGACGATTCTATTTCACCAGCAACAAGGAAGTATGTCAATGAAAAATTTGTCGTTATCAGAACTGGAGAATCTTTGTCAGGGTTATTGAATTCGTATACCTTTTCTTCCATGGTCATGGGTCTCTGTGGATCTGTGTAAATATTCATCCGGAGACAGAAAAGGGGATAGGTGTAATGCGGCTCAAGGGTAGACAAGATAATAATCCCACTATACTTTGCCACAAAGGTTGCTGCAATCACCATCTCTTCATTCTTGTCTGAAGTAAAATCACACGGAAAATTAATCGTTGGGAAACCCAGCGGTCTGAATATCTTTTTTAATGCCAATCTTCGCATCATTGTCTCTTGTTCAAATCGATCCTTCAAGACCGTACCAATTGGATACAGGACAATATCTTTGACACCAGAGGCGGTTAGTTTATTTGTCAAATCAGCCAATTCATCCAAATCCTTTCCCTTGGCAACTACCGGGCAATTATTTTCTTTAGCCAATTGTGCTACTTGAGCAAGATTATCTGTATTTACCCCGCAAAGCAACGGCTTTCTGTCCCTGCAGAGACTCAGTCCAGCCTCAAGAACAATTGAGGAATCACTCATCAGCACCAATAATGCTTGAGTTTCATCCATAACCCTCTTGACTATAACCTTAAACCGCTCTGCATCTCCGGTTACGCTTTTAATAGCCATAACCTCTGCCTTCATCATTATTCCAACCCGTTCAAACCCTGTTGCCTTAAACTGTTCAATATGTTTGCTTAAAATATCATCCGACATCTCATCAGTCAGCAGAAGTCCAATACATGGTTGATGTTCAAACCGCTTGTCATGGCGAAACATAACCGTTTCCTCACCAATTTTTAAGGCATCATCCCCTGTGCCAATTGTTACTGGCCTGATGGGTGGGGCAGTTGCTTCAGCTATCTGTGCCACAACATCATCAGAGACATCCGGACAGAGAGAAATCTCCATCTTGCCTGCTGCTACCTGCATGGCAAACGCCAGACAAGTAGGAAGATTACACTTCTTACAATTTGTTTTCGGTAATTTTTTGAAAATATCCAAACCTGAAAGAGCCATTTTGTACCTCCACGGAAAAATTAATTGTAACCGTTCACGACTAATAATATTTTAACACAGAGTTCACAGAGACGACAGAGGGACACAGAGCTTAAATTCCAATCATCATACGACTGATTTTCATACAATAAGCAGTTATCTTACCTGAACCTGAAAGCCGATTGTCCTCTTTCTCTATGTGTAACTACTCACTACGAAGACACGGAGACACAGAGAAAAACAGAGAATTGATGAGAAATACCCTTATTTTTTATTTTTCCAGTACCATAAAAATATCGGAAATCTTCTGTGTCTCTCCGTGTCTCAGTATCTTCGTGGTAAATCCCTCTCCCTGAGTAGTTACCTCTGTGTCCCTCCTAATACTCTGTGTTCTCTGTGTTAAATGCCCAATTCTCGCTTAAAGATGGCCTGATGGATTAATCCCTGGCTGATAATACCTACCAACTTTTTGCCATCAACTATTGGTACTCGCCGAATATTTTTCAAGATCATAAGGGAAGCTACCTTTAGGATAGGTGTATCAGGGGTAGCTGTTATTACATTTTTAACCATAAGACTCTCTATTTTCAGGGCAGTTACATTTTTATATTGTCCCTCTAACTCTTCAAAATCTATATTAGAAAGAGGTGCGTTATATAATTCAGCATATTTAGGATACATTGCCTGTAAAATATCCTTTTCAGAAATAATTCCCAACAATTCTTTGTCCTCATTTACTACAGGCACACCTGTAATCCTATTTGTACACAATATAGCCGTAACCTTTTTGATAGAATCTTGAGGCATAACTGTACACACATCCCTGATCATTATTTCAGAAACCTTCATGAGAATTCCCTCCTTACTCCAGTGTAACTAACATATTGTGAATATTATAATCCAGAATAACCATAAAGTCAAGGATTTTTTGCAGGCTTCATGTCTTTTTCTACTCTCAAGTTCTCTCCCCTCATTGCCGATAAGTAAGGAAGAGGTGAAGAGATGTTAGAAGCAACAGGTGCAATGAGGACAATTAATATCTGTAATAAGGGGCTGGATGCTGCTATGGTCAGGCAAAGGGTAATTTCGGATAATATTGCTAATGTAAATACACCTGGCTTCAAAAAGTCTCATGTAACCTATGAATATTATCTCCAACAGGCATTGCATGAAAAAGGGAAGATGGTTAATAAGGTGACTGCTCCAGGGCATATTGTCTGGGGTGGTGAACCAGATCCAACTCGTGTCTCAGCCGGGATTGTGATTGAGAATGATACGATTTATAAAAATGATGGCAATAATGTCGATATTAACGATGAGATGACTGCACTTTCTAAAAATACCATTATGTATGAAGCAATTACTACTCGAGTAGCAGATAAATTCCGATTGTTAAATACTGTTATTAAAGGGGGTAGATAATAATGGCACTTTTTAATAGCATTAATACCTCTGGTTCAGGGCTTTCTGCAGAACAACTCCGCATGGATATTATTTCCAATAATATTGCCAATATAAATAGTACAAGAACCGAAGCAGGTGGTCCATATCGGAGACAAAAACCTGTATTTATGGCTAAAGAGCCGCAATTCACCATTGATCTGGGTCCATTTGTTCGGTCTCCGGTCTGGAGGATTGGACAAGGGGTTCGTGCGGTCGGGATTGATACAGATGATTCCCCCCTGCGAAAGGAATATCAACCCAATCATCCGGATGCAGACAAGGATGGATATGTCCTTTTTCCAAATGTAAATATTGTGGTAGAAATGACAGATATGATCGAGGCAACAAGAGCATATGAGGCTAATGTTACTGCCATGCGGTCTGCAAAACAAATGATGATGAAATCATTAGAAATTGGAAGATAATAAGGCACAAAGGAGGAAGGATTAGGATGATAAGTATAAATGGTCTTCAACCAACACAAGAGATGTTTAGATATTCACCGGTTGCGAAACCAACTTCGTCAGCCAAGAACATCGTGGATTCGTTTTCCAGTATCTTGAATCAAGGACTCCAAGAAACAAATAATCTGGAAAATCAATCCGATACACTTACCCGAATGCTGGTTTCCGGAGAGATAGAAAATATCCATGATGTCATGATTGCTGCAGAAAAGGCAGAGGTTGCTATCAATCTAACCATGAATATCAGGGATAAGGTTATTCGCGCCTATGATGAGATAATGGCTATGGGGAGTAGGTAGCAGTATATGTGGGGCAGACCTCTGTGTCTGCCCGTGCGTGTAGTTATACTCAAGTGGTAGGTTAGACATTCCTGTCTGACATGGATCTCTGGTTATCGATTACCTTACTTACCATGCCCAGCAATTCTCATTATGGTAAAATGGATAAGGGGGAGATATGGAGATTAATCGGTAGGACAGGCATTCTTGCCTGTCATCTGCAACAGGACAGGCAGGAATGCCTGTCCTACCAACAATTCTGTTGATAATCGACACCATCTCCTCTATTCCCTTATTCCCCTTTGAACATAAGTTTTGCCATAATGAGAATTGCTGTACCATGCCTGACCTTTGTAAAAACAAGCCATCCTCAAAATATTGCAAATATATGTAATATTTTACTTGACATTTTGAAAATCTATGGCATAATATATAGTATTGGGCGGGTAGCTCAGCGGTTAGAGCACTTGCTTTACACGCAAGGGGTCACAGGTTCAAATCCTGTTTCGCCCACCAGAGAAACCGTTCAAATCATTTGAATGACTCAGGTGGTTTCAAACGGTTTAATACGGAGTCGTGGTGTAGCCTGGCTTAACACATCTGCCTGTCACGCAGAAGATCGCGAGTTCAAATCTCGTCGACTCCGCCATTTAGATTTTATTCTATTGCTCACCTTATACGCCATTATTCTCGTTGATTAATCCTCACCAAAAAATCACAATTTATGCCCCACTTAAGTATACTTTGGAGGTATATATATATGAATTTAACCATAAAACAACAATTAGTGATAAAGATACGGGATGCAGTAAAGCAAGCAATATTTGAGGGAATATTGCCGAATGGCTTGACAATCCCGGAGGCTCAGATAGAATCTTCCAAAAACTCTGAATTTGGTGATTTTGCTACCAACATTGCCTTTCCCTTAACCAAAATATTCAAGATGCCTTCGCAGGATATTGCTACGATATTGGCAAGGTATCTTGAACAAGAGGAAATAATAAAAAAGGTAGAGGTTGCCGGAGCCGGATTTATAAACTTCTGGATTGCTCCAACAAGGCTTTATGAGGTATTGAAAGAGATTGAAACAAAGCAAGAAGGGTATGGCAGCTCTAATATTGGACAAGGGAAAAAGACTGTGGTCGAATTTTTGAGTGCAAATCCAACAGGTCCGCTTCATGTGGGACATGGACGAGGGGCAGTTATTGGGGATATTATTGGTAATATCCTTGAGTTTTGCGGGTATAGCGTTACTCGAGAATACTATATCAATGATGTTGGTAACCAGATGGTTAAATTAGGTGAATCCTTGCGAGTGAGATACCTTGAGCTTTTGGGTGAAAATCTGTCTTTGCCAGATAATGGCTATCAGGGTGAGTATATGATTGATATTGCTAAAAAACTTTATGAATTAGAGGGAGATTCATGTCAGGATAAAGATGTCTTGTATTTTAAGGATTTTGCCATGAAAAAGATATTAGAGAATATTAAACAAAGTCTTTTATCTTTTGGTGTCCATTTCAACAATTGGTTTGCAGAAAGTACATTATATAATGAAGGGATGCCAAAAAAGGTTCTTGATAAATTAAAAGAAATGGGTTATACTTATGATGCTAATGGGGCATTATGGTTAAAGACAACTGTTTTTGGGGATGATAAGGACAGGGTTTTGATTCGAGAAAATCAAATTCCTACTTATTTCTTGGGTGATATTGCGTATCATTGTAGTAAATATGAACGCGGATATGAACTCCTTGTAGATCTATGGGGGGCAGACCATCATGGGTATATAGACCGATTAACGGCTGCCTGTCTTGCATTGAATTATCCTGAAGAAAGTTTAGTTATCCTGCTTTATCAATTAGTTAGCCTCTCTCGAGGCAATCAACCTGTTTCCATGTCAACTCGTCAGGGTGAGTTTGTAACCCTGGATGAGGTTGTTCAGGAGGTAGGGAAGGATGCGACTCGGTTCTTTTTCTGCATGAGAAAATCAGATGCTCATCTTGACTTTGATCTGGAGTTGGCCAAACGACAGTCACAAGAAAATCCTGTGTATTATGTTCAATATGCTCATGCCAGAATATGTAGTATCCTGCGAAAGGCAAAAGAAGCAGGCTTAAAGATAAAATCATATGATGAAATAGATATGTCTGTTCTGAACTTATCAGAAGAATTAGTGTTACTTTCTAAAATGTCAATCCTTCAGGATGAGGTCATAGGTTGCGAGAGAGCATTTGAACCTCATCGATTAACTAACTATCTTATGGATATGGTATCAACCTTTCATAACTATTATAATCATCATCGCATTATTTCATCTGAGTCTGCTCTGACAGATGCAAGGCTCTTTTTGATAAATGGATTAAGAGTAGTCCTTAAAAATACACTTTCTTTGCTGGGAATAAGTGCACCAGAGGAGATGTAGCCCGGGGTTATAGGGATAATCCTTATGTAATGTAGATGGCTACATTAATACAGCAATTCTAATTATGACATTTTTACCGCATAAACACATAATAACTCACCACGGAGACACGGAGACACAGAGGAAAATCGAAGGACAAATCTCTTATTTGAATGTGGCTGAACGCAGATTTTTGGAAATTTGAAGCATTATTCTGTGAATTTACGAAAATTTGCGTTCCGTCAATCTGTTTTTTTAAATTATTCTCTGTGCCTCCGTGGTGAATCAAAAACTAAAATGAGAATTGCTGACATAGGGTAAAAATTTCCTTGACATTTCTTGAAAAATGTGGTATTATTAAATTTAGTAATCTTGCTATGAGATAGGAGAGAAGATGATGTCTTCAATCAAGCAATCAAGCAATCAAGCAATCAAGCAATCAGGTTGTCAATAATGTAAGTATTCAAGGTTTCTGTGCTTATAATAATGTGAAGGCGGGTTTTTACCTGCTTTGCTTTTCATCCTTCCATTCCTCGGAAAATATACCACAATATAGTCATCCATATCTTCATTCATTAACAAATTTATGTAACTACTCAGCTATCAAGAGATAACTACGAATCGACAGGATTCTTCTTCTCCTTGTCATTCTGGCTTGTCCAGAATCCTTCTTCTTATCCGATCACATCTGTCGTACTCAACAAAGAAGGATTCCCGACAAGCGGGAATGACAGATCGCAGAGGACAAGGATTCCCGACAAGCGGGAATGACATATCACAAAGGGCATGGACTTCTTGTCTATTCTGGCTTAGCCTGTCCCTGCCTGTCAAGAATCGACAGGATCCTTCTTCTCCTTGTCATTCTGGCTTGTCCAGAATCCTTCTTCTTATCCGATCACATCTGTCGTACTCAACAAAGAAGGATTCCCGACAAGCGGGAATGACAGATCACAGAGGACAAGGATTCCCGACAAGCGGGAATGACATATCACAAAGGGCATGGACTTCTTGTCTATTCTGGCTTAGCCTGTCC
>Ga0210044_10007130_pt1 | contig 14396 bp, 11 predicted proteins | sample CryGey13umfilter_2_FD_183959 | JGI IMG/M metagenome (GOLD analysis project Ga0210044, IMG submission 183959) | Groundwater microbial communities from aquifer in Utah, USA - Crystal Geyser 4/9/14 3 um filter (SPAdes) (version 2) | ecosystem: Environmental > Aquatic > Deep subsurface >...
TAAGACTTGCATTATTTAAGTGGTCATTGTAGTATAATTAATAATCTGGATGTGATTTAATACGTTTTTACTATTTTTTATTATCATCTCTATTTTATCTCTTCGTTTTAGAAAATAAGATAGAGATAAGGAGATGAATTGAGATAATTAATTTTTTTGGATTACAAAATTTTATCTCAATTTATTAGAAATATTTTTTATAAATAAAATAAGGATTAAAAAATAAACATCTAATTAAAATTAAAACATAACTATGCTTATCAAAAATATATCAGAACAAGTCGGTCAAGAAGTAGAAATCAAAGCTTGGGTTTACAACAAGCGTTCTTCTGGTTCTTTGGCTTTTTTGGAACTGCGTGATGGTACAGGATTTATTCAGGCTGTAGTTGCCAAAGATTCGGTGTCTGTAGATACTTGGTCTAATGCTGAAAAAGTAACTCAAGAATCTTCGGTAATTTTGCGGGGTATTGTAAGTAAGCATCCCAAACAAGAAGGTGTTTTTGAACTTCAAGTAAACAATTTGGAAATAATAAATTTGTCGGTTGAGTATCCAATTTCCAACAAAGAACACGGTCCAGAATTTTTGCTGGAAAATCGTCATCTGTGGCTTCGTTCCAAAAAACAATGGGCAATACTTCGTATTCGTGATACTGTTGAAACTGCTATCAATGAATATTTACATAGTGTAGATTTCATTCGTACTGATTCGCCAATTTTTACACCCAATGCTTGTGAAGGGACTACTACACTCTTTCCAGTACCATATTTTGACCTTGGCGAAGCTTTCCTTTCTCAATCTGGTCAATTGTATATAGAAGCGGCGATTGCTAGTGTGGGGCGTTGTTATGACTTCGGTCCAGTGTTTCGGGCTGAGAAATCTGTTACCAAAAGACATTTGACTGAATTCTGGATGATGGACGCTGAAGCAGCTTTTGTAGAGCATGAGGAAAATTTGAGCATTCAAGAAGGACTGGTAAAAGCTATTGTCAAAAAATGTTTAGATAATTGCGTCCAAGAATTCGCTATTTTGGAAAGAAACACAGATGCACTCAAAAAAGTTTTGGAAAAACCTTTCACACGTTATACTTATGACGAAGCAATTGTGAAGTTGAATGAACTTGGTAGTGATATCAAACATGGTGAGGATTTGGGAAATGATGATGAAGGATTACTTACCAAAGATAGTGAAGTCCCAGTATTTATTGAAAAATGGCCAAAGTCTATTAAGCCCTTTTATATGAAGATTGATCCTGAAAATTCTGCTAGGGTGTTGAATGATGACCTGATTGGTATTGAAGGTTCTGGTGAATTGATTGGTGGTTCACAGCGTGAAGATAATTTTGATTTATTGTTAGAACGTATTCGTGAAGAACACTTACCTGAAGCTGAATATTCTTGGTACACAGATTTGCGTAAATATGGCTCAGTGCCACATTCTGGTTTTGGGATTGGGGTAGAACGAGCTGTACGTTGGATGGCGGGTATTGAGCATATTCGTGAGTGTATTCCTTTTCCAAGAATGGTGAATCGCTTGAAACCATAAATATTTGTTTTAAATAGTTTTATATTAAAGAACGTTCTAGAGTCTCTAGCGCGTTTTTTATAATTATAAACTAGTAACTAATAATTAATTATTAGTTACTAGTTTGTGTGTGGATATCATTGGATTGTTTTGTTACTATTTTTATGTATTTTATGTTATAATAAAGACAAGTTTTATAAACGGCTAACCAAAAAACATGAGTCGTTTTTTCCTAGCACAACTAAGCCAATTAAAAGGCTTTGCTAAAAAAATTTTACCACAAAGATTATCCCAGTATCATTATAGGGTATTTTTTGTTTTTCTGGTTGTATTATTTTTGGCTTTGTCTGTAAGAGTGGTACATGCTGATCTTGACCCTAGTACTCTTTTTAGTGGTTTAGTTAGTGTGATTGCTAGTTTGATATTGGAATTGGCTACTTTAGCTTTGGAGATGGCAATTTTTCTTTTGAAATATTTTATTACTTTGGCCAGTTATAATGATTTTATAAATGTTGGTGTAGTCAAAATAGGTTGGGTGATGGTGCGTGATGTGGCTAATATGTTTTTTGTGGTTGCTTTGCTTATTATTGCTTTTGCTACTATCTTGGGTGTAGAAAAATATGAATGGAAAAAAGGCTTAGTGAAACTTATAATAATGGCCATACTTATCAACTTTAGTAATCTCATAGCTCAGATAATTATTGACGCTGCTCATGTTTTCACTATTACTTTTTTGAATGCTATTTCGGCTAGTGCTGGTGGCAATCTTATCAATATGTTTAGTATGAGTAAGATCACTAGTATGCTGACAGGTGGTGCCTTGACACCAACAGATACTGAGGGATTAACAATAAGTATTTTTGGAGCTGTAGTCTTGAGTTTGGTATTTGCTGTGTCTACTATGGTAGCTATTGGTGCTTATGTTGTTATTATGGTGTTGCGAATTGTGGTTTTGTGGGCACTCATCATCTTGTCTCCTTTGGCTTATTTGATGTCAGCCATGCCAAGTGGAGAGGGTTATGCCAAGAAGTGGTGGTCAGAATTTACAAAACATATTGTTGTAGCCCCTGTGATGGTATTCTTCTTATGGTTATCTTTTGCAACTTTGGGTACTGGGCAAATCATGTCTGAAATACAAAGTACTTCTGGTACTATACCTTTGGTTCAAACTGATGAATTGGGAACACAGACTGGTGCTACAGCAGAACAATCAGTATCTATTTTGGAGGTTTCTTCTTGGAAACGTATGTCCAATTTTATTTTGGCTTTTGTCTTTTTGTTGCTTGGGGCAAAGATGACTCAAGAAACTGGAGCGGCTGGTTCACAATTGGCAGGAAAAGTTGGAGATTATGCCAAGAAGGCAGGTATGGTATTTAGTGGTGCGGCTGCTGCCAGATGGGGTGCTAAAAAATTTGTTGGTGGTGCCAAAAAACTTGTTGGGGAATATGCCGATATAATTGCAGGGAAAACCGGGTTGAAAAAACTACCTTTTGTTGGTTCAGAATCCAAGAGTTCTATCAGACGAGCGGCCGCTTTGAAGAGAAATGAAGATTTTTATAAAGCTAGAAGGGAAGGAATTATGGCCACAGCTGGTGGTGTTTTTGGTACATCCAAAAAGGCAATTGCCAAACAAGAAGAAAAGACTAAAGGAATTGTTGATAAAGAAAAAGAAGACCACAGAAAACTTAGATTGGATGCATTGTTAAAATTGCAGACTCAACAAAAAAATGAATTTCAAGCTGATATGTCAAGTCGTCTACTAGCTGCTTCTCAAAAAAAATTGCGAGAATTACAAGCAAGTAAAGTACCAAAAGATGCGGAAAAAGCTAAAGAAAGGGAAGAAAAAATAGCGAAGTTGGGTAAAGAAATACAAGAGGCTGAAAAAATGGAAAATCCTGAAGAAAGATTGAAAGCTTTATCAAAAACAGCAGATTTGAGTGATGAACAAACAGTGGCGATGGAAAGAAAAGCTCTAGAAAAAAATCCAATTTTGGCTGCTCGTATTCAAAAATTGCAAAATGACGATGCCGAGGCTACGATGAATGGTAATTTGGATCGGGTTATTGGTGAACTAAATTTGGCTAGTTTATCAAGACAGCGTGATGAATCACAGGATGCTATTGATGCAGCTATAAATGCTTACATAGAAGATCAAATGAAAAATATTGATGAATTTACTCATGATGATATCTTAGCGTTTGCTGCTGAACACAAGGCAAAACAGATCAACAAAATTGACGGTGATAGTAAAATAACTGATCCTGAAAAAATTAAATTAAAATCAGAAGTAAAAGATTTAGATTTTACCGAAGCTACTAGTAAATATTTTACAGAGCAAGCAAGAGCCAGAAAAACAAGAATAAACGATGCTGTTGACAGTGGTAAAACTTTGGGAGAAGCAACTTCGGCAGTTGATAAAGAGATTGAAGAAGAAAGAATAGTTTCACGTAAAAAACGAATTGAAGATATTGTGTATTCTTCTCCACCTGGTTTGACTGATGAAGAAGCTGAAGCTAAATTTAAAGAAAAAACTAGACAAAGGGTTTTTGAAAATTATGAAGCAAATACAGAGCAAGTCGAAAAGAAGTTTCGAGAAGACTGGACCAAGAAAAATAGAGAAAAATTTGAAGATAAATATATAGCTGAACAAAGAGAAACACTTAGGGAAACAGCATTAACATTGGTTGATATAAAGAATGCCGGCCTTCCTGTAGGTACAAAAGCTACTCAAGAAGATAAAGAAAAATGGATTCAAGAATATATTGACGGTGAACTTTATACAGATGGTAAATTAAAAGATACTGTGGAAGGTGAAATGAAAGTGGTTGTAGCTGGACAAATATTTAATTCAGAAATGCAAGAAGAATTGGAAAAAGCTGTCACTGCTAAATTCGAAACCAGAGACGCTGCTTTAGCAAATAGTGGAAAAAACATAGGTAAAGTTATTGAAGAAGATACCAGGTCTGCTCTTGTTGCCAACATGGCAGATTATGAAAAAGCCAATATAATGGCAGCAGAGGTCGAAAAACATCCAGAGTGGACCAAGATACAAGCTTTTTATGCTACCAAATCGGCTGCTCGTAGTGTTGGTAAATATAAGACTGAAGAAGAAAAAATGAATTTACGTATGTCCGATATTTTGCGTGGAACAGAAGGTAAGACTATGGATGAAGAAAAAAATTGGCAAAGATCAAAAATAGCTGAGAGTATGAAGGAATTTCAAACTCTGACTTATGATGAGAGAATGACTGAAATGAAGAGAAATGTAAAAATTTCCAAAGAGTTGGGAGAGAAGGAAGCACATGGTGCTCTCACCTCTCAAGAGAAAAAGTTGTTGGAAAGTGCTAGCCAAAGACAAGCTGGTGTTTTGGCTAGTATCATGGATCAAGGTGAATTCAATGCTTTTGCCAGTGAATTTAGAGATTATATGGTAAATGAACTTGGTGATACTAGTTATGAAGAGTTAACAACTGACACGGAAAATATAGCTGCCTTGACTTTGGGTGCTTTGACTGGGGCTAGTGTAAAAGAAATGGAAGGAGAGGGTCTCTCTGCTGTTGAAGAAAAATTCAAAAAACGTCTAAAAGAAAAAGTTGGTGTGTTCATGAGAACTTTGCAACATGGTATGGACAAATCTGCTAAGGATGGTAATTCTCAACATCATCATCAAATTATAGAAGGTGTTGATGCTATTGGTAACAGGGTGATTGGATTTACCAATGCTATGGCATCTGGGGTTGGTACAGGTCTTGTTGGTAAGAAAGGGAGAAGGCTGGGTACAGGAGAAAGCAAAGCCGGTGCACAAAAAATTAGGGATGATTATGATAGTACTATGGCACCAAATTTTGATATAAATACTTCCAAAGATGGTAGATCCTATGTGGCTACCAATGCTGCGGGAGAAGTTACAGATTTTCTACATGATGAAGCCCAAGAGTCTGTACTTAGTGTTGCCAATCTTAGTTCTCAAGCTATAGCTTCTATGGGAAGTACAAAATTACGTTATTTGGCTGGATCCAAGGGTTATGGTAAAAGTATTTACAATAGAGACACTAGAAAATTGGAGTTGCCTACCAGTGGTAGAATTAAGAGTACTTGGAAAAAAGTGGTGACAGACATTTCATATAACGCTGAAAAAGGAGCTTCTGCTAATATTAGAGACAATGCCTTGCGTTCATTTCGTGTTTTGTTCAAGAATTGGGGTGTGCCAAATGCAGATACAATGTCTACACCTGCTTTGAAATCTCTGGCAGCTAGATCTGGATTAATATAAAATAATTTTTATTATGGAGTTTACAGAGATACTACAAATCATCAAGAATCCAAGAATTTTGTCTGAACAAGAGTTGTCTTCGATTTCTTCAGATGTTTATGATTATTTGTATAATGAAAGAACTTCTTATGAATTGTTTTTGCTTTGGGATGAATATTTCAAAAATATAAATTTTGATCAAAATATAGTCTTAGGTTTGAGTGATACTTTTTTTCAATGGTATTCGATTGTCTTTTTCAAGAATTTTGACCGTCTAGATCCAAATCATATTGCTAGTATTTTACCTTTTACTTTCATGATGGGCTTCTATCTTGATTTGGATGTGTCATATATTTATATAGACTATCTGATGACTTATATTCCAGAGGATAAAGAACAAACTAAAATTCATAAAATTATAGTACAAAAAGTTGCACAATTAAATTTGCCTTTTGATTATAAAAAAGGTATGGCTATAAAAGATTTGATTGCTCTAAAATTGGATCAAGAAATTACCAACATACACGATGACGATATAGAAAGATCAAAGATTAGAGGTAGTGTTGAAGAATTTTTGTCCCAAAATGATTTTTTTAATCTAAAGAGTTCTGAACAAAAAGTAGAAATAATGGCAAAATTATTTTTATTTCTTAATTTTTTGTCTGATCCTGATGGTGTTGAAAAAGTAAGATCTCATTATCTTGAATCAGCAGACTATCTTACTGCTGTAAAAGAGGATGGTGTTGTTGATTGGTTATTTGATGCTTATTTCAAAGTTTATGGTAATCCTGTTTTGGAAGAAATGAAAGCTAAAGAGATTGAAGAAGATAGTGTAGAAAATAATAATATAGAGACAGTCATAGGTGCAGATGTAGATAGTGTCGGAGAAGAAAATAATATTTCTAATCCTGAAATTTCAAAATATTCATTTATCAAATCAGAGCTGGAACAACAATTTTCCTATGATGAAGCCGGTGAATTACAACCATTGGAAGAAGTTCTAGCTAGACTTTCACAACTGGCCGAAGAAAATAATGATGAAAATATAGAAGAACTTTATATGTTTGATGAAAATGAAGGTAAGTTTATTTGGAATGAAGAATTACTAAGTACAAAATAATATGGCTGATACCAAACAACCTACAATTTTGATAAAAAAAGCCGACGGCACGAAAGTGCGGGTGACTTTGGATGAATTCAGGAAAATGCGCAGTGAGGGGAATGAGGAAAAAGAAATGATAAATGACAATAAACAAATTTCAAATAATACACAAATTACAAATTCCAAACCTGTTGAGAAAGTTGAAGAAAAATCTAGTTCAGTGACTTTGTTAAAAGAAGAAGTACAAGAGCCGATTGTTTTAATAAAAAAAGAACCAGAACCAATAGTAGAGGATGAATTGATGGTGGAGACACCACACGAATTGACGATGACTACTCCAGTCACAGATATTTTTATGGACGAAGCCGCAGCTAATTTTGAATGGAATGAGAGAGATAATAAATCTTTGCTTGAAGAAGATACTGTTGAAGTGGACAAATTGAAAAAACAAGGCAAAGTCCATGTCGGTGGTCATGATTTGCAAGAACATATCAAGATGCCGAGTGTGGGGATTGATGAAGATTTGGAAAATAGAGCAAAATCTCTGGTGATTTCTTGGAAAAAAGGTATTAGAAATGATAATCAGTTTTTGGATTATGCGATGAGAGATGTCAACCATGGTGGTTTGGGTCTGGATAGTGAACAAGCCAATAGATTTTTGACAAAATCCAAAGATTCCAAAGTAAATTTGGACAATTTGTTTGATATAGTATTTGAAAAAAATAAAAAAAAAGCTAATCAGGAAGAAGTTGTTACAGAAAATAAAGAAGATACGCCAACACAACTTGTTGATAGAGAAGTGGCAAAACCAGAACAGGTAATATCTGAAAACAAAACAGTAAACAATGTTTTGGCTATGGATTTTTCTAAACCATTTTCACATTCTATTCCTAGTTCTGTTGTTCAGGATGTCACATCTCCAGAAGATTTGGAAAATAAGACTACTGGACCACAAGAAGAAATAGCTGGTTTTTCTTTGGTAGATTATCGTCGTTTGGCCAAGGATCCTAAGAAATGTGCTGATATGCTTTTTTCCAAATTCGTGGGTTGGAAGGCTGATTCTTTCTTATTGTACTTGGATACTCTAGATGGCTGGAAAGGAAGTTTTTTGAATAAAATGTATGTAGACACTACTGTCGAGGCAATAAACAAAAAAATGACGGTAAAACAAGTTTTACAAACCAAAGATCCAGCTAATTTCATTACTCTAGCAGAGTATGAAAGTTTGGTAGATATAAATAGTAAATTAGTAGTTTAGCTATGCAACAGTTTATAGTTCCACAATTTATTGATGTTGAAGACAAGATTATTGGTCCTATTACCACCAGACAGTTTTTGATTATGCTTGTGGCTGGAATTATTATTTTTTTGTTTTATCGTTTTGGTGATTTTACTTTATTTATTTTTGCTTTGGTTTTGTTTGGTGGGTTAGCTTTACTTTTTTCTTTTGTAAAAATAAATGGCCAAACTTTCCATTATTTTGTCTTGAATGTTGTCCAATCTGTTAAAAAACCATCGCTACGTATCTGGCGTAAACATTATGATAAGAAAGAATTGGACGATTTGCGTAAAGAAGTAAAAATATCTGAAATATTAAATAGTAATAAAAAATCAGTAAAACGTAAACATATTAGAGATTTGGCTTTACTTGTAAATACTGGTGGTTATTATAGACCAGAGGACGATTTATAATTTATTTTTATGCAAAACAAAAAAGCAGTCAAAAAAACAGCCAAAAAACCAAGTACCCAAACTTATTTGCCAATTGCCGAAGTAAGAGATGGTGTGGTAGTATTGAAGGATGGAACTTTACGTTCTGTTTTGATAACTTCAAGTATAAATTTTGCTCTCAAATCAGAAGATGAACAAAATGGAATTATCTCTGCTTATGTTGGGTTTTTGAATTCCTTAGATTTTCCAATTCAAATTTGTGTACAATCTCGTCGTTTGCAAATAAAACCATACTTAGAAAAGTTAATTGTTCAAGAAAAAAAACAAACCAATGAGCTTTTACGTGTGCAGACAGCAGATTATCGTTCATTTATTGAAGAATTGGTAGATATTGGCAAGATTATGACAAAAAAATATTATGTAGTAGTATCTTACGATCCGCTTTCCAACAAGAAAAAAAGTTTTTGGGCAAGATTCAAGGAAGTCATCAAGCCAGCTCTTACTTTGCGTTTAAAAGATGAGAGATTCAAACAGCGCAAAGAAGAATTGGATTTGCGTGTTAGACAAGTTTCTTCTGGCTTAGAAGGAATTGGTTTGCAAGTTGCCCAATTGGATACCCAGTCTTTAATTGAACTTTATTACAATACTTACAATCCTGACATATCTTTTGCCGAACAGCTTGGCGATATTGAACAACAGCAAATAGAAGAAATATAGTTATTAAATTCCAAATTACAAATTTTTTACATTTATATTTTGAATTTTGTTGGGCATTTGAGCTTTGAAATTTATAATTTCTATGATAATAAAAATAAACCAATTAAATAATTAACTAGTTTATGCCTTTTAGACCAATCACAACCAAAATGCTCCACAGTAAGAAGAGTATTGATCATGAAGAGCAAGAAAAAAGTAAAATAAAGGAAGATCTTATATCTTTGGAAGAAGAGCGTGTCTATCGTGAGGGTACTGTAGCAATACGTGATTTGATAGCACCTTCAGCTTTTAAGGTTGATTCTAGTTTTTTACAGCTTGGCAATATTTTGTTACGTACTATTTTTATAACAAGTTATCCACGTTATATTTCTGTAGGTTGGAATGCTACTATACTGAATTTGAATTTGAGTATGGATGTCAGTATGTTTTTTTATCCAGTAAATGCGGTTATAATTTTGAAACAATTGAAGAACAAAGTAGGCGCCTTACAAGCTCAACTTTCGGCTGATGCTGAAAAGGGTGCAGCTCGTGACCCACTACGTGAAACAGCTTTGCGCGATATTGAATCATTGCGTGACGATTTGACCCAAGGCACTGAACATTTTTTTCAATTTGCTTTTTACATTACTTTGTATGCTTCGAACAAGGACGAATTGGACAAAAATACTGAAGATATACATAATATTTTTGGTTCTAAACTTATTCATAGTAAACATGTTTTATTTCAATCTGAACAGGGGTTCAATTCTACCATGCCACTTGGTATTGATGAGTTAGTTATTTCTTTCAACATGAATTCTTCACCTATTGCCGCTTCTTTCCCTTTTATTTCTTCTGAACTTACTAGCGATGATGGTATTTTGTACGGTATAAATAGACACAATAATAGTTTAGTTTTGTTTGATAGATTTTCTCTCCAAAATGCCAACATGGTAGTCTTTGCTACTTCTGGCGCTGGTAAATCCTATGCTGTCAAATTGGAAATTTTGCGTAGTCTGATGCTCGGGATAGATGTCATTGTTATTGATCCAGAAATGGAATATGCTCATCTTTCTGAAGCCGTCAATGGCACTTATATCAATATTTCTTTGTCTTCAGAAAGTAAAGTAAATCCTTTTGATTTACCTCGTCCTGTCGGACAACAAATTTCTACTGAAGATATTATTAGGAGTTCAGTAATCACTATCAAAGGTTTGTTGCGTATTATGCTTGGTAATGTAACTTCTACTGAAGATTCCATCTTGGATAGGGCGTTACTTGAAACTTACGCCAAAAAAGATATTACCATCAATAGTGATTTGTCCATAGTTGAACCTCCGGTGATGCAGGATTTGGTAGATGTTTTGTCAGGTATGGAAGGAGCGGATAATTTGGTTATTAGACTAAAAAAATTTACTGATGGTACTTTTGCCGGACTATTCAATTCACCAACCAATGTCAACACGAGTAATCAGTTGGTAGTATTTAGTGTGCGTGATTTGGAGGATGAATTACGACCGATGGCTATTTATACTTTGGTAAATTATATTTGGAATATTGTTCGTTCTGAACGTAAGAAACGATTACTCATGATTGATGAGGCTTGGTGGCTTATGATGTATGAAGATAGTGCTAGGTTTATGTATGCTCTTGTCAAACGTTGTCGTAAGTATTTTTTGGGTGTAACGACGATTACTCAAGATGTCAACGATTTTTTACGTTCGCCTTATGGTCAAGCTATTGTCAACAATTCTGCTATGCAACTTTTGTTGAGACAATCCCCGTCGGCTATTGATACTATCCAAAAGACTTTTATGTTGACTGAAGGTGAAAAATATTTACTTTTGGATAGCCCTGTTGGTCAAGGTATATTTTTTGCTGGTAATAAACATGTAGCTATCCAGATTGTGGCGTCTTATACCGAAGACCAATTGGTTACTTCCAATCCTCAACAACTGATGGATATTGAAAGAGCCAAAAAAGAATTTCAAGATCAAATGGATAGAGGAGAGGAAGAAAAAATTTAGTTGATGTATTCAGATTTATGGTTAAAGTATTTTGCATATTTAAATGTTTATTGTTGTATTGTAGTACTGACGTATTATCAATATGACAATATGACAATATAGCAATGGAACAACAGTTTTTATAGAAAAAATGTTCACAAATTTCAAATTTATCTTATTTCTTAATTCTTATCACATATTTTCTATGTTTACAATGAGACAAAAAATTTTTATTTCATCTGGTGTCGTGGTGGCTTTGTTATTGGTTATTGTTTTTGCCTTGTTGTATCTTAAACAAAAAAACAATAACAGTAATGTTGATAATTCTGCCACTTCTATTATTGGTCAAAATGTAGCTGATTCTAATAATCAAAATACAATCTTTAACCCTATAAATAATCAAGACATTGGTAAACCTGACGGAACCCCAGAAGAATTATTTGTTAAACAGATGGCCAGATTTTTTGTTGAGAGATTTTTTACCTATTCCAATCAAAATAATAATGTTAACATCAAAGAATTGCAAGATAGTGTTACTGTTAATATGCGCGGTTGGATGAATTCACAATTTCAAAAACAGGATGCTTTGTATAGTGGAGTTACTACTAATGTTCTTAGTTCAAAGTTAACAAATTTTGACAAGACTTCTGGTTTGGCCAATGTAGTCTTAGAAATAAAACAAGTTTTTTCCAAAGAGGTAAATAGTATAGTTGAGCAAGATAGTAAACAAAAAACAGTTCAGGTAAATTTCAAATTAGTAAATAATGAATGGAAGGTTGATGGTGTCTGGGATGTAAATAATTAATTTTTTACATATGCCTTTGGGAGGATTGGTAGATTATTTAAAAGATATTTTTTTTCCAGTAAGTTGTCTCAACTGCGCCAAAGAAGGTGGTTTTGTCTGTGAAGAATGTTTACAAACACTAGATTTGTCTGGTGTTTTTTGTTGTCCTATTTGTCACAAAAAAACTGAACTAGGTGATTATTGTGATACTTGCCAGCCACTTTTTATAGATGGAGAGATTGCTATTATCCAATATGATGAGAAAGCTTTGATAGGGGAGATAATGCATAGTTTCAAATATCAATATGTTGAAGAATTGGAAAAGACAATTGAAAAAATGATCAAAGAATTTTTGCTTAAAAATAATTTAGCAACCTTTGATGTCATTACTTTTGTGCCACTGCATGGTCGGCGTTATGTGGAAAGAGGTTTCAACCAAGCCGAAAAAATAGCTTTAATTTTGGCTAAATTGTGCAATAAACCAGCTATTAATTTATTAAAAAGAACGCGTTATACCAAACCACAGGCCAAGTTTAAACGTCAAGAGAGATTGGTCAATCTAAAAGATGCTTTTGAATTTTGTTACAAAAAAACAGATTTATCCGGAAAAAATATTTTGTTAGTTGATGATGTCTATACGACAGGCTCTACTATGCAAGAGTGCGCCAAAGTTTTGAAATCCAATCAAATTGGTAAGGTTGTTGGTTTTAGTTTGGCGAGAGGTTGAAAGAAGTTTATTTTTTTTTGGCTAGTTTCAAAAAGAAAATCATAAGTAAAAAAGCTGTCAAGGACATAATAGGTATAGTCACATAACCAAATTCAAAGATATATAATTTAGTACAAGACACCGCTGTCAGTGAACTGTCACAGGCCAAAATTTGTGGTCCGCCATAATAGAGATAGTTTTGGTAAAAAGCAATTATAGCTCCTATAATAGATAATGCCAAACCATAGCTTGCTATTTTGAAATCTTTTTTGAAATAAGCCATACCCAAAATGATAGCTTGTGGGTAGATGAAGATTCTTTGCCACCAACATAGTGAGCATGGTTCAAAACCAACTATCTCAGAGTAATAAAGGCTAAGTAAAGTGGAAGATAGAGCTATAAGCCAAGCAAATAATAGAGAGTTTTTTTCTAGGGATTTTTTTATTTTGTCGTGTCCTTTTTGTAGCCAAAAATATAGAACTGCCAACACAAGAAAGATATCCGCTATTATAGTGGCTAAGGCTAAAAGTTTGTTTATTATTTCTGACATATTTATTTGGGTAATTCACAAGAAGTTTTATCAGCCAGATCTTGTAATTCTATTTTTCCTGTTTGTTTGCTACCATCAGCAAAAATCCAAGTTGGATAACTTTCAATTTTTTGGTTAGTACAGACTGGCAACTGTCCATTGCTATCGGCTGTAGAACATTCTACATATGGTAAATATTTGGCTGATTTACCGAATTCAGCTTTTTGTTCTTTACAATGTGGACACCAGAAAGCACCGTAAAAGGTTGCACCTTGTTTTTGTAAGCATTTGGCAAAATCATCAAGTTTGCCTGGTTTATTGTTTTGAATTGCCAAAGTATAAATTCCTGCAAAGGCTAAAATTACTACAATGACAATTACTATAATAGATTTTGTATTATTTTTTTTCATGTGGGTACTTAAAAGTTACCTATACATTATAGCAATAATAGATAGATAGTCAAATTTTTTATAAAAAACAATCCTAAATTTAGGATTGTTTTTGGCGGAGAGAGTGGGATTCGAACCCACGGTAGACTTGCATCCACAACAGTTTTCAAGACTGTCGCCTTAAACCACTCAGCCATCTCTCCATAAATAGTTTGTCAAGTTTGAAAGTTGAAAAGTTTATAAAGTACTTGAATATATTTTTAAATTTTACAAACTTTATGAACATTCAAACTTCTGTAAGGAGAAGGCTAATCCGCCCATGGCGGAGAACCCTCTCTTATATTTTTTGTAGTTTAGAATTATTTTTTATTTCACATCTAGCGGAGAAGGCGGGATTCGAACCCGCGTTCCGGTTTTACCCAGAAAACACATTAGCAGTGTGCCCCTTTCGGCCTCTCAGGCACCTCTCCTTTGATAACTCTTAACAGTTAACTGTTTAGCTAATGGTTAATTATTATACTTGGCGGAGAGACAGGGATTCGAACCCTGGGTCCCCTTGCGGAGACTGCAGTTTAGTAAACTGCTGCTATCGACCACTCAGCCATCTCTCCTTTTGATTACAAAAGCGTGATAATTGTATCTCAAATATAGGATATTGTCAATTTATTTGTTGTGACTATTTTTTGTTTTTTATCTAATATATCCAGTATATTTACTATTTACTTCTTTTTTGTTATAA
>Ga0210044_10007132_pt1 | contig 14392 bp, 19 predicted proteins | sample CryGey13umfilter_2_FD_183959 | JGI IMG/M metagenome (GOLD analysis project Ga0210044, IMG submission 183959) | Groundwater microbial communities from aquifer in Utah, USA - Crystal Geyser 4/9/14 3 um filter (SPAdes) (version 2) | ecosystem: Environmental > Aquatic > Deep subsurface >...
TCACGTAATCAGCCGTAACATAAATACCATGTGTCGCTGAAGATATTTTGTTCGCTGAAAAGGTAATAGTATCATAAGCTGTTGATGCCGTATAAGGCAGATCAGCACTCCCAATTGATACTTGTCCGGCATAAATTTGTATTGGTAATATTACCACCAACAGTAATAATATAATAAGTATAAATTTCTTCATAAAATCTTTCTATACTATCTCCGTTTTTATGTCGATAAGCTCAACTCTCGGTTCAAATTTTGCAATCGCAATCTTGATGTCAGATTCAATTAACGAAGTCACATTGATTGGGTCGAATATCCGCTTTCTCAAATCAGTCCCATATTCGGGAAGATAAAGATATTCTCCCTTATTTATTCCTAATAAAACGCAAACGCAATCCAGCACGTAATTGTTTCCCTCTGAGGTTGCGACCGATCCCGCTCTGAATTGAAACGGGAATTTAATACCTTTTAATTCACGCATATTATGCCCATGATTGTCCTTGTGTTAATCCTGCGACCGAAACCACCAGACCGGAGATTGAAACCGCTGTATCGGCTTTAATCGACACCGTAAGGCCTTCCAGACTGGCAACCGCACCAGCCTTAACAGAGGCAGATCCACCAGCTTCGATTGTAGCGGAACCACCCGCCTTCACGTTAGCCGTACCGCCTGATTTTACGTCAATATTTCCACTGGCATTTATAGTCATACTGCCGGATGATTTTATATCGGCTCTCCCTTTTGCATCTAAAGATAAGTTGCCACCAACATCTACGTTGGCGTTTCCGTTAATTTTTGAAGTCAAATTCCCCGATATTGTTTCATTGACATTTCCCTTGACGGTTAAATTCAAATCCTTATTAACTATAATATCTATATTGCCATTCTGCCGCATGGCGATTATGTCGCCGTTCGAGTGTTTAAATTCTACGTCCCCCTTTTCATCAAATTTCATTTGATGTCCGACCGGGGTTTTAAATATCCGGACGGAAGCCGCAATTCCTTCGTCCGGTTTTTTATTGCGACCCGTCCAAAAATAACCCAGCCAAATAAAAGTTCCATCATTAGCTTTAGTTACCATTACTTCGTCACCGATCTGAGGCATGCAATACCAGCCATAATTGTTACCCGCAAATGGAGAGCACGGATAAACCCACGGCGTTTCATTGTGATTCAGATTTTGGGCAGAAAGACGAACCCTGATCCGGCCTATGTCTTCAGGGTCATTAATCCCTATAACCTCGCCTTTATTTATTACCATTGAATTAATCCTTGTGCAAAAACGGTATATAAAAATGGCCGCCCAAGAGTTATTGAAGTTCTCAGACCATCATCATTTAAAGCATGACTCACGGATAAAACTATATAATTCCCCGAATGTATCTTACCATACGACTCAAAATCATTTATCAAAATATTGTGCTCCTGACCGATCTGTACTTTCGGGGTTCCATAAACATCAATTTTTACAGTAGTTAAATAATCAGAATTATTCCGGAGTAAACCCTCGGTTGCGTTCTTTGCCTGTTCCTGATTTCTCGCTAAAGGAGCCGGTATACAATTCATAGGGACGGAACCGTCAGAGCTTGGAATCTCGACTGCGGTAGCATCAGCGGGTTGCGCTGGCGGATTGAAAAAATCAGCCGATCTCAAATTGGGGAATGATGCTAAAACATCGACGACTATATCTGCGAAGGCCTCGGAGTTAATGGTTGGGTCGTCATCTCTTGAGACATAAAACATTTGCTTCGGTTTCGGCGGTTCCGGTAATTCATTTACAATTATATTCGTAAAGGTTGCATCAGAATCAGGGGCGGCAGGCAAATAAAAATCAGGAGATCTTAAATTAGGATACTTGAATGTCGCCAGCCTGTCCGCTTTTGCGTCAGTATTTTTTTTCTCTTTGGTTGTCCCCGGCTTATAATTATCATACCAAAGAGCCGCCATCGCTGATTTTTTATTTATCAATGACCCCGATATGTCGATATTGATTACAGGGAATATATCATCATAGCTGCCATTGTTAATCAGATCATTGTTTCCCTGAATCGGTTTATGAACAAATTTATATTTGATAGGTTGAGCCGATTTCATAGTATTGAGATCAACCATAAATAAAGTATTATGGCGAACAAATATTTTTAAGCCGGAAGATTCAGCTATTTCAGAAAGTACCTTCCAGGGAGTATTACCTGGATTACCGTCAGAATCATAACCGCCGACTGAATATGATTGATCGTCTTTTAATCTTTTTATTTTATTTTTCGGCGCAATGTAAACATGCTTGATCCCATGTCCGGCGACTAACTGATTGATGCCCTCAAGAAGATTCTCATTTTTAAGAGTTACGGGGAATTCGCCGTCCCTCTTTAACCTATAAGACAAATCGTGGGCTACGAGATTTATTTTTGATTCCCCGCCAGCCTCACAATCAAGGGTCGAGTCAAACACCTCGCCGGAAAATACCTGTGTGATTTCATTGTCAACAGCCAGAAATATTTCAAGTGAAGCTCCAAGTCTTAAGTCAAGATGATTGATTGATATCCCCTCGCTATATCTTATCGAAAATTTAACCGTGCCCATATTGTCGAAGCCCTCGCTTAATTCCAGTCCCGTAATATGGGCTTTTTCTCTTTCGGTTAATTGATAGCCACCGAGTAATATCTCAAATGTCGAAGCATAATCAGGCATTGGGAATCCTTATCAAAAAGCCGGGCTGAGGATTGAAAATATTTAATTTCGGATTGGCCTGAATCAATAATTTGTATTTTGTTTTAGTGCCGTAAATCCGCTTTGAAATCAAATCCAGTCTTTCACCGGCGATCACTCTGGTATATTTATAATTATCGTTCAAGATTCCACTCCTCAAAAGTTAAAGTGATTTTTGCTTCTTTAACTGACAGATCCTTGAAATATTCTAACTCCTCAATGGAGACTTCGGTAATAACTCCATTATAAGTTCGACTGCCCATTACGATCTGAATTCTTGAGGGACGATTCAACCCGGGAACGGGACGTTTCCACCAAAAATTAAACATCCTAATCAATTCGTCATAATCAAAAAGATGATTAGAAGGATTGGCGTTGTCGGCACTTATAATAATTGCCTTACTATCATAAGTGTCATAATCAATTAAGGGAGCTCCCGGATCCGCTATAAACAACAATTCCAGATCGAAATTAATTGGATTGATAAAATTAAAATCCAAATCGCCACCACTAAAATCGCCTTTGTAAGTTATCCTTGACCACTTAGTTTCAAAGCCGTACTTGAAAGTTTTTGGGTTATATTGAAAAGTAATTTTCTCTTGTAGATCCAAAGCATACAACTGCCCTTTTGTAGTTGGCCAGCCAGCAAAGGGGATACTCGATGAACCCGGAATAGGGATAAATAGATTAGGCATTACGTCCTCCCCTTTGTCCCACGCCGGGCTTCGATCTTCTCAAGTTTTTTTATTCCCTGAGCAATTTTATTTTCATCAGTCCCGGCAGACGGATAAACATCAATTTTAACTTTACGGCTGCTATAATCATAAGTCGGCGCCTTCATTGACATAGGTTGGCTCATCGATGGAGACGGCATTACTACATTGACCTTCGGCTGCACCATTCTTTCGGCGACATTATTAAAAGTTTGGTCGATATTGGCGCCGCCTGATCTTGCCATATTTTCGGCAATACTGGTAAAATCAGTAACCCGAAATAAGCCCTTCATCGATTGCGATAAGCCTCCCTGCATATCGCCCTGAGTCATTTTTATAACACCGCCAGCCATATCCCACATGCCATAGAGTACGCGAATACCTGGAAGCTTGAGAATTTCTTCGATCCCTTTTTTTGCCATATCTTTCATCCAAATCCACGAAGCGTCCCATGCCATTTTAATCCAGTCAATTGTTTTTAGAATAAAATCATATCCTTTTTCAAACGGCCAGATAATCCATTTCCAGATTGTAGAGGCGCTGTCTCCAAAAAAGCTAACCAATGAATTCCATAAATTCATCATGCCGATGCCAACCGATCGAAAAACCTTAGCATATTTTTCCCAATTTTTTATCATATCAGCAATGAGCATAATTAACAAAGTAATTCCGAGGACAATGGCAGCATAAGGGAAAGCGGCAACGGCGATATTTAATAAGCCTTGAGCGGCCGCCCAAGTTTTTGCCGCCGCAGAAGCCAGCAACATTTTAGCTTGTGCAATTAAAGACGCATTACCGAGTGCGGCCACACCGGCCTCGGCAGCTAAGGCTTGTCGAGATAATTGAATCAGAGCCATTTGCGCCTGCATCATTTTCAGGAAAAATATTATCATACCAATTGTACCGGCGACAGCCGTAAGCGCACCCACTGCGAGACCGGCAAACATAATATATTTTGCCGCCGTCGGATGGTTTAAAGCAAATTCCTTAAGCCAGTTGACTACGTCTTTCAGGATTTCAATAAAATCCGTAAAGGCCGGGAGTATCGCATTCCCGAAAGCTACGGACATTCCGAGTATCCCTTCCTTTAACATCATTAATTGAGCATTTGCATTTTTGGTTCTAGCCGACACCATGTCAGTCAAGGCATTTGAAGTCTTCATTGCGGTTATTTGAGTTCTAAGAGCATCGCTTTGGCCGAGAAGCATAGCAATGACACGAGACCCTTCGTCCCCGAATACACGGGATAAGGCCGCCGCATTATCAGTTGAAATACCCATCATTTCAAAAGCATCAGCGCCCTGTGCACCCGAAGAGGACAGCAATTCCTGAGCTTTTGCCGCCGATTCGGCTGTCAATCCAAAACGCTTTTCGATTTGCTCAAGAATATCCGGCAATGGCAAAAGTTGGCCTTCTGCATCTTTGATATTCATCCCCTTAAACACTTTTCCGGCATCCCCGGCACTTTCCATGAATGTTTTAACTTGTGATACCCGTCTCATGTAGGCCGATAATGCAGTACCGGCTAAACTTGATTTTAATCCTTTGGTTTGAAGAGCGCCAATCGTGACAGATAGCTCCTCAAGCGACACCCCCATAACAGAACCCTGACCGGCGGCGTAAGTCATTGCGGCGGACAATTCTGTTAGATTGGTGTTATATTTTGCAATAACGCCCGCCGCAACGTTCGCAACTTTTGCGGCTTTTTCCTGCGGGCTTAACGTATCCGACCATCTTTCTCCATAGGTCGCTAAAAGAGAGGTCATAAACTCAACCGATTCAGTTGCCGAACCTAAACCGGCAACGGCCAAATCGGCTACTGGTTGTAAGGCGGCTGCACCCTGAACGGCTCCAAGGGCGGAAACTAATCGATAAGAAGATTCCTCCATATCACGCATACTGACAAAAACGTTCCCCGATTGCATAATCAATGATCTTTGCAAATCAGCCATTTGTTGTTTTGCTAATTCTGAATTTACACCAGTACCCACTAATAATGAATTTACGTCCGCAAGACTTTGCTCGGATTTCATAGCGGCTTTTCCGGCCAAAATAAACGGGATAGACATAGCAACCCCGGCGCCGGCTACCTTCATTGACACCGACATCCCCTGCCGGTATCTTTCCATAGCCTCACGGGTTCGCTCCGCCTGCCTTAAAATCTCATCAGTGACCTCTTTGGCGCTCCCTTTGAGATTTTTTAAATCTGTTTCGGCCTTGCGGATTTCTCCTGACATTTGATTCTGCCAACGGAGAAAAACACCAAGGCCTAATTTATCTACCATGCCCATTTTTTATTTAATCCAGCCAAGTTCTTTATAACGCTTCGTTTGAGCTTTCTCGGATTTGTTATTAAAATCGATGACCTCATAACACCATCGGATTCTTTCCTTAAACGACATCTGCATCAAATCGCTATATCCAAAATTACAACCTTTACTCAAACACATCATTTCTTTATAAATATTATCCATCGGATACGGAAAATTTCCCGCTAAATCCCCGATGGTTTTTATGATAAAGGGACTGGTTTTCCTTTATCGTCATTCTGTTTGTTAGCTATCGATGCCAGATCCAGTTCATTAAGCTTATTATGCTGAACCTGTAATTTCTCAAGGTCTGATTTTTTAAGGTTTCGGAATATCTCCCGATTGATTGGCCGCTTTAAGTCGCCCAACTCCAAGACTGTTTGCGTAAAAATGATAGTATTTAATTGCGCCACGGCTGTTTGAGTTATAAACATATTTATCGGGTCAACATTCCCCTGTAAATCCATAACTCCATTAGTGTCAGCCTGTAATTTCATAGACGATAAATCAATGGAGTAATTATTTTTCTGTAATATTTTAACTTCCTGATCGTTGGCTACTTTGATTTGATCGGAGGTTGTCATCTCACGCATAACTACATGCTTGTGATTAACACCCTTTTCGTCCGTATAGCCATTATCTAAATCAAATTCAATAGTTTGTAAAATTGACATCTTAATGCGCTCCTTTTTTTAGCTTAAGATATTTGCGATCCTTCCGATTATTTCACCGCTGAAAATTCCCTTTGCCTCCGATATTCCCTTATGAACTATTGTAATTGTTTCAAAATTAAATTGCTGTTCATGGGCGTCGTAATCGTCGGACTCCCACGATATCGGATAGGCTCCATATACATCAAATCGCCATATTTGCACCGAAGGCAGGGTTGTATCGAAATTTTTTAAATTATAAATCGACATTGTCCGCCGATATGACGGCTTCCCTTTTTCCCAGGTAGCAACTTCCTGATACCAGTTCCATAAAGACCGGTCAAATCCCATGCCTCGTTCAAGACTTATTTGATTAAGATTCGATCTCCTTGGATATCTATGGACACCAGGATAACCGCCCTCCTCGACTTCTCTGACCTGAACGCTGTCACCTAATCCTCTGATACGCCTGAACCCGGCCACAAAGGGTGAACCGGGTCCAAGCACTCCATCTATTTCTACAGCAAATTCAAACCGAGTCAAAGGCTCGACTATAGCACTCATAAGTCCAATCTTATCGATAATCTGATCTGGTAATCCGGCAATTGACATAAATGTATTATTCCAATATGTATGTCGGAACGGTTATCGTGACATTAAATTCGACAGGATTGGAATCGTCAGAGGCATCAAAATCAACCTCTCCGATTGCACTCACAAAACCTTCACGCCATGTTGCCCGACCTATTTCAGCGTCATCCCGATCAAGAAGAACAACAGCGCCGCTGAATTTATTTTTAGAGCCTTGCTCATAAGCAGCATAAAAGCTCTTGATATCACCGATCCCGCCTTCACGCAAAAATTTACTCAACTCAATCGTTGTCGTTTTTTGCAGGCCGCTCGACGAATGAAATGTCAGACCTTCGTTACCGGTTCGATTATCCGATTTACCCCATTCCAAATTACCGAGTTTGCATTTTTCAAAGGCCATCACGGCTATGCCATCCATTTCGAGCATAAACTTTGATTTTAACTCAATATTTGCATCGGGGGGTGTGGATCTACTTCCAGCCATCTTATTATCTCCGTTAATTAAAAATTATTTATACATCAAATTAGCTTCTAGCCAAATCAATTCCGCTCGGTGAAGAGGTAATTATCACGGCCAGCTTTTCAACAGTTCCAACCGGTACATAGGTCAATTCAATCTTTGCTTTGCCAAGAGCAATTTCAGATTGAGGATTATTATCGGAATCCATTTTGACGGTAAACTCGGTCACAGCTCCATTGTTCTGCAAGGTCAGCATAAAATCGGTTACGCGCCTGATGGTTGTCTGCCATAAAGCCGAGGTATTCGGCTCAAAGATAACTTCCCTCATAGCGGCTTCGAGGCTTCGGGCAATAAAACACCAGAGTTCAATAAAATGCAGGAACCGCCATTGCGTCACGGCTGAACAGGTGCGCCCGCCATAGGTCTTAATTCCCTCGCCTGCAAAAGATCTGATAGTATTAACACCGGCGTCGTTCAGGGTTTCGCCCTCGCCGACAGAAACATAATATTCAAGGCCGGTGAAATATGGCACCTTTTCATTGCCAAGGTTTTTCCAGACACCACGTCTGGAATCCTTATCGCAAGCCATACCAACCATAACCGAAGACGGAGGAAGATTCATTTTTAAGCCGCTTTCGTAAACCTCGCCCCATGGCCAGAAGGTTGTCAAAAGCTCGCCTTCGAAACTCTCACGATAGGTCTTTGCTGTCGAGGGTATCCTTCCGAGAGGTATGTCAAAATAGTAAACCAGGTTGTTGCGATTGTTGGTATAATCAAGCAGATCCTGAATCAAAGCCGAATAGGCCGCATCCGGATCAACGTCAGTCAAAAGAGGGTTAGGACAGCAAAGACGGAAGACGGATGTTATTTCGTCAAGGGCGTACTTGCCTGTTTTGGCGCTCTGACTGCCAACATAATCAGCTTGATCCACATCGGTCAAACCATCATTCCCACTGACCAAAGGTTCGGCAGTCGAAACAACAGCCGGAAGATCCTGATAGCCTGTATCAACAGACTTCAAATCAACAACAGCAATGTAATTAGACAGAACTTTCTTTTCGACAAAGAAAGTAACCGCATCATTCATTGATAGATTTTCCCACGTTTCAATGAGTACGCCTCGGTCATAAATCTCAATCAAAAATTCCATTGATGTAATTACGCCGTTGACAGTTGTATAGGCATTGGTCAAGCCGGTTGTCCAGTATATCTTTTTGTTGGTTGCATCAACCTGAATAATTCTCCTGTATTCGGTATTTGTCCCGTTATAAAACTTTATATCAGAACCAACCTCAACACCCGCAACAGTTACCAGAGTAGCTTCGGTTGCGGCGGCGCTGATGGTTACGGCCGGTTTTGTCGAAAGCAAACTATCGTCTGCTATTTTGATCGACAAATTATTTCCCCAAGCACCTTCTGATTTGGCATTAATCTGTAAGGTGCTGGCCGGGGTTCCCTGACGGTCGTCGAATGAATAGGTCGCCTTTGCTTTTGTCCCACCTGCTACACGGACGACATAAAGCTGCCCGACGCCAACAGCCGCGAAGAAACCCTTGGCACTGTAATATCCGGTCGTTCCCGTAGCTGGTTTAACCCCGAATGTATTTTCAAATTGTGCCATGGAAGTTACCAGTGTCGCCTTATCGCACGGGCCTCTTTCGAAGTTTCCGATAATAGCCGCGACCGCAGTGGTTATGCCGTCAATTGGGCTTCCAGCCAGACCCCGACTGATGTTTACCCCGACATTCAAGTTCATTATGATTCCTCAACTTTCTTTAATTTATTTTTATTTTTATTCATGTCAGACGATTCGCTTTTAATCTCTTCCTCCAATTCAACTTTAGCCGCTAATTTAAGCAGAAGGCCATTCGAGATTTTAACTGCCAAGTCGCCGGTGAAATTTTCCGGTTCCAACAAGGCTATCTCCCCGTTTAATTTCAAAAACGAATGAGCCGGGATAACGACTTTCTCTTCTTTTGGATTTTTACCAAAGCCGACAATTACGGTCGAAATAAAAGTTGGGTTAGGGTTTTTTATAAAATATTTCATATAAAATAAGTCTCCTTTTATGGCTCGGTATATATTAAAACTTTTGTATTCAAATCAAGCTCAAGCCTTTTGACGATATAAACCTCTCTCGGTAATACGGGATGTTCAATCCATATCGGGATGAATAGTCTGTAGCTTTTTTGTATAAGGGATAAATCAGTAAAGGCCGTTCTGGTCGATTCGTCTATCCGGTGGATCTGTAATTTACTGCCGTCCGGTCCGGGTATATTTATTCTGGCTCCCAGAATTGACATCATTTCATTGACAAGGATAAGATCCTCCGATTGCTTCGTGCAAAAAGTATCAATTTGAAAAGTCAGATTGATCGGGATCGGAACTTTTCTTAAAACAACCTGAGAGTCCGGCAATGTCGGAATAGCGTCGACATCTTCATATTCAACAAAACCACCATAGCGCCTACCGGGATCAATCGGCGAATCAATGAGATTTATAGTGGCCTCCGGATAGCTATTGTCCACATCGACCCGCTCATCACGAAAAGAAAACTTGACCGCATTAACGGTCAGTTTTGATTCCAGATAATCTTTTAAGCTGTCAAATATGTCCAATAATTCAGCCATTTATTTTCTACCTTAAAAAAGTTTCGCCCTTGAGGGTTGCCTTTGCCGCCCTGAGACAGGTGTCTTCCATGACCGGCCTGAATCTCACATAAGTCGACATTGAAAAAGAACGTGGTTTAATTGTTACCTGGCTCAACAAATAAAACATTACGATAAATTTATCCCCTTTTCCGGGCAAGGCTAATACGGACGAATTTCTTGGATGAAATAAATTCGGAATATTTCTGACACCGCCGTATTGAATTGATAATCTTTTGGCTTCCTTGTTTGCAGGAACCGCCAAAGCTCTTCCTTTTTTCGGCTTAATAACAGCGCCATGTTCAAGGACTTCCGCAATCCCCGCCATACTGATGCCGTCTTCGGAAGTCGATTGCTCCGGAACACCGACAAAATAAACCCCACCGGATACTCTGATCGATTGGATTGAATTCATTAAGTCGCCGGTATCTACGAGGGGTTTAGAGCTGCCTTTAAATTCGATGGTCAATTCAGAATTCGGGTCCCAACTGCCGTCCCCATTGCGAATTGTTTTCTTGGTTGCATCCCGGAGTTGAGAGCCATTTATCTTCATGGCGCGATCCATATTTTTGTTTGCTAATTTTTCAAGACCGGCCAGCCGTTTAATGGCTTTATCGAATCCATATATATTACTTTGTGCCATATTAACGCCTGCCAACCTTGTGTTCAACCGCCAAAACATAATTCAAAAATTCACCGTCTTCTACCTGCATGCCAGGTTGAATTTTAACGATATAGAAAAAATCCTGATCGGGTGGAACTTTAATTTTATCCCCGATCTTGGGATTGATATTTTTTTCAACCGCATGTTTTTTTATTATTTCAATTATGGCATTAAAGTTTAAATCCAGACCGAATTTGGCGCGCATAGCCTGCGAGGGATTATGATCAATTATGGCCGATATTTTTATCCCGGTCGAATCATAAGCTGAGGCTTCATTGACTTCGCCAAATCTATCGTCGGCGGTTGCATCGTCAAAGACAAAATATTCAACCGTTTCTGATCCGGTAAGTTCTTCGACAAAATCGGCGTGCCTGTTTTTTAAGAAATTAGTTGCCATGCTTTAAAAGCTCAATAATTCTTTCCTGATTTTTTTCAATTGCGGTTTCATGTCGGGCAAGTGTTTCCCTAACCGCCTGAATATTATTTTCATTAGTTTTGATTTTTAAGTTTAAATCTCCAATAGCATTGTAATGTAATGCAAATATTAAAGAAGTTATGGTAATCAATTGAATTGCTAATTTCCAAGCCTCAGCCTTGTCGAACCTTAACTTATTGTTGTCATCCACGACTACACACATAACGATTTCCCCGCAATTATAAACTCATTATCAAAATTTTACTATATAATCTAAATTTATTATCAATTCTTTTATCGCCAAAATCCCCGCCCGTAGTGCTCAACTCCTGTAATTTATACCGGTAATCTCCTTTTTCCTCTTCGATTATCCGGTCATCCTTACTTGATGTATTTTCCGTTTCCTTCTTTAGATCATAAATCGCAATTTGAACGGTAAGCTGCTTAATAAGTTTTGGCGTCACCGCTAAAGGGACTTCATCGGTTGTCCATTCAACAAAACCAAAGTCCCCTGTAATTTTTATATTTCTTAAACCTGATGGCCAATAACCACCCGATCTGATAATTCGAGGAATATCAGGATCGGCATCGACATTGTAATAATCAGGATCCAAGACATCGTCGCTAATCGTAACTTCGGTAATAGAGTCGTCACTAATCGGAGGCACGGGCAAATACATTACTTGTTTGCCGTTGCCGTCAAATTTAAACGACTGGCTGTTTCTGCGTTCAAAAAACAAAGGGGCTAAGCGACGCTCAATATATGCCTGAGCCAGATCAAGACGATACTGACACCAAGCGTCTGAATATTCAGTTTCGCTCACCCCCTCATTTCTTAAATCCTGTATTACCGCGTAGGCCAATTTTATTAATCCTGAATAGTCGGGAAAATTAAAAGTGGACGTACGGTATTATCGTAACTCAAAGTCAGAGTCGTGTCGGCGGTTCTATTGACCGTAATATTAGCCAGTCTGAACCAATAGGTTCCTGTTTCAAAAAGGGCTTCAATCTCCACGTTGGTAGGGACAACCTGACTTCCGGTGGTAGCGGCGGCGCCAACCACCGAACGAAGCCGAAGCACGCCGTCACCAAGAGACCGGTAAGCAACCAGTGAAATGATAATGGACTCGCCAGCATCCATAGCCGGGGTTGCGTTATAAAGCGCATAGTCGGCCTGTGCGGCATATTCTTTCACCTGTCCATCAAGCAAAAGAATCCCTGCGGATATATTTACGTTTATATCCGAGGCGCCATTGCCTGTAACCTGCGTAGATGCCGTTGTCGCCACACCTATCAATAATCCCTGAACTATCCGATTTCTATTCAGGTTATATTCAGGGTTAATTACTCCGGCTATGCCGAAATTCTTGTCTTGCATTTTAATATCTCCATTATTAAAAAAATTACTGTTTTTAATTATCCCTCGTCACTATTAAGGGCGGCTTCGGTAATTGCCTCCTGACAAATAGCGACAATTTTATCAATTGTTTTTTTGCCGAATCCATCAATGGCCATCAGTTCGGCTTCCTTAGCGCCCAAGACCTTTTCAGCAGAATCGTATCCGGCCTCTTTGAGCTTCGTGACCCAAATTGCTTCCAGATTCTCAATTGTGTCAAGGAAGACACCATCGTATTGTTCAGCCGGCATGGTCTTTTCTTCTTTTTTCAGGGTAGAAACCGGCTCCACTTTTGTTTGGTCGGGAATCTTGATCGGTTCATGGGACAAACAATTATCTTTCAAAAGCAATTGAATGTTCGGTGCATCCGCCGGCCTTATAAAAGTTTGTCCCTTGTGAAAAGTATTCCCTCCCATAACCGAATAAGTGTGGGCTTTCACTGTAAACTTATAACCTTGCATTTATTACAACCTCATTTTGTTAAATTGTTTTTGTATTCATTACCAGGTTGTAATATCAGGCAATTGAATACGTTTAAACTTAACACCAACTTCGGGGGTCGGAACCAGTACGTCGAGATAATAGTATGCGGTGGTCTCAAACCAATCGTTGTCTTTGGTGTATTCAGTCATAACCCGAATTTCTTCGCAATATACAACCGTGATTGCTTTCGGATTTATTAACAACGCTTCGGATTCGTCAGCCAAAGTAACTTTATAATCCGTAGGGGTGGTGCTGATGGTTGTCTGGCCAAGCGATGTGGTGGTGTATATTTTCAAGGTTGTATCTAATACGCCGGTTAAAATTTCATATTTACCGGTCGGAAGATGAGTGACGATGAATTTACGCCCGGCGCCGGTTGCAGCCGAATCAACATATCCAGCTGTGACAAGGGTTGTTAAAACAAGTGTCATAGTACCATCGCCGTCATCGGCAATCGAGGTCGGATTTAAAGCAACCGGGCCTTGATTGGAAAGAATCTGAGGAACGATTATCGGCGGAATACCGAGCGGGCTGAATTCCTGCTTGGAAGTCAACGCGGCGTCACCGACAGCACTTCTCATCTTTTCGGTTGTGGCAACGTTGGTCAGTGAGTTTTTCCAGGCAATGTTCATTTTTGAATTGAACCAGAATTTCAGGTTCGGGTCGGAAGCATATTCTGACGGCATCTTATCGAACATAGCCGCAAACATACCCGGACCAAAAGCTTTTCCGGCGGCATCGGTGACGTTTGAGCTGTCAAGCCTTTTGCTGACACCGTCAACCTGATTCAAAAGCTTATCCCATTCGGTCACAGAGCCGCGAGAAGTATCCGAACGCATAATAACGTGAGCAATATCATTGCCGATGGCAGTGAAAAATGAAGACCGGAGATTGGCGTTAAAGTTTTCAATGCCGGCGGCCTTTGCTTCACGTAAATCATCCCAAGTTATAACCCAGTCGGAACGGAATTTTTTACAGCTGTAGCTCGCACGAGTCAGATTGGCTCGCTTTGTAACCTGCTGTCCGTCTCCGTCCATACCCACGCCCTGACTGACCGGCGAATTAATCTTGACAATTGGAACCGTACCGGCCATTTGATTGCGGAGCTTATAATCAGTATTATTTACCCAGCCATCCTGAGCACGGGTCATATTGATCATTTGTTCTACAGCCTGACGAGGAAGCAACCCTTCGAAATTACTGTTGCCGAGGGTGTGAATACCAGCCTCAGCTTTGTGAATTGTCAGGTCGTTTAAATAGGAGTTAAACATTGCTAACAATTCGGCTTGTGCATTTCCCATGACTTTTTTTACCTCCAAAAGTATTTCATAGTTTTAATTTTTCAAAAAAAATAAA